>Ga0138256_10002413_pt1 | contig 19981 bp, 16 predicted proteins | sample KNB2016incub_MG_FD_105486 | JGI IMG/M metagenome (GOLD analysis project Ga0138256, IMG submission 105486) | Active sludge microbial communities from wastewater in Klosterneuburg, Austria - KNB2014incub_MG | ecosystem: Engineered > WWTP > Activated sludge > Unclassified | place: Austria... | reverse complement strand
TCTCCCCGGTATCCGTGCCCATGGTCACCCAGACATCGCCGGATTCGTCCGCGCCGAGGTTGGTGGGAAAGTCCGGGACGGCGGCGTGGGCCGCCGGAATCGGGGCCGGGGCCGCGCCCGACCACCGCCAACCCAGCAAGAAAACCAGTGCGCAGCCAGCGGCGACCAGGACGGACAGATGCCGTCGGCGGTCAGGATCGGTCCTGGACCTGCGGGACCTTTCGGGCGTCTGCCTCATCCTCTGCCTCCTCGGTTCTGTAGGGCGGCCGCCCGGTCGATCCGAACTCCGCTTCTCAGAGTTCCGCGCGCAGCGCCGCCAGCAATGCGGCCACGTCATCCTCGCCATTGTAGCCCTGGATGGAAACGCGGAGAATCGGCCGCTCCTGCCAGAGGTAGAGCGGCAGCTCCACGCGATGGCGATCGTAGAGGCGGTCCTTGAGGCCCAGCACGTCCGCGCCCTCCGGCAGCTGCACGGCGACCATCTGCCCCAGCAGTTCGGGATGGGGCGCCTGCAGGGCCTGGATGCCGGGCAGGCCCAGCAAGGCCTCCCGGGTGGCCATGATCAGGCGCCGGCAGCGCAGACGAACGGCGTCCCAGTTGCGCTCCGCCTGGAAGTCCAGGGCCGCGGGCACGGTCAGGAAAGGCGTCACGTCCCGCGTGCCCCAGAACTCGATGTGGTCGATGAAGGGCGAGGGCCCGGGGATCTCCGGCTCCCAGCCCCAGCTGATGACCAGGGGGTCCAGCAGCGGCTGGGCTTCCGGGCGGGCGTAGAGGAAGGCGGCGCCCTTGGGGGCGCAGGCCCATTTGTGGAAGTTGCCGGTGTAGAAGTCGGCGCCCACGGCTTCCAGGTCAAGGTCCAGCTGTGCCGGCGCGTGCGCCCCGTCGATCAGGGTGAGGATCCCCGCCTCGCGGGCTCGGCGGCAGAGCTCGGCCACCGGCAGGATCAGGGCGGTGGGCGAGGTGATGTGGCTGAGGAAGAGGACCCGGGTGCGCGGCGTCACGGCGGCCCAGAGGGTTTCCACGACGGCCTCGGGAGATGCCACTGGCACCGGAACGGCCGCCCGGCGGTAGCTGAAGCCGCCCTGCGCGGCCAGGTAGTTCCAGGTGCGGTCGCAGGCCCCGTACTCGTGGTCGCAGCCCAGCACCTCGTCGCCCGGACCCAGCCGCGCCGCCAGGCTGCGGGCCACCACGTTCACGCCCACGGTGCTGTTGACCACCCAGACGAGGTTGAGCGGCCGGGTGCCCAGCTCCAGAGCGATGCGGTCGCGCGCGACCTCCATGAGCTGGGGGTAGCGGCGGGCGATGAAGAGCACCGGCTGACGCTCCATCTCGCCGATCCAGGCGGCCTGGGCGGCCAGCACCGGACGGGGGCAAGCGCCGAAAGACCCGTGGTTCAGGAAGACGACGTCGGCGTCCAGGACGAACTCGGCGCGCAGGGCCGCGGCGGAGGGAACGGGCAGCTCGGGCTGGGGGGGCAGGGGCGGTGTCATGGGGGCTGCTTCCTCAATCCCAGCCGAGGTCCGTCTCCACCGGCCGGGTGTAGTCCACGCCTGCTACGTCAAAGCCGAAGCATTGGCGAAAGTAGCGCTGGAAGCGCGCGAAGCTGCCCCATTCGGCCAACCGCTCCGTCGTGACCTTGGACCACCGCTCCAACACCTCCGCCTGCACCGCCGGGGTCATTTCCAGGTCGTCCAGGCGGATGCGCCCCTCGTCGTCCGTGGTGGGCCTCAGGCCCGGGCCCAGATGGTCGGCCAGGAGGCGCACGGCCTGCTCCAGCGGCCCCTCATGGGTGCCGGCGCGCGTCATGACATCGAAGAGCAGGCTCATGTAGAGAGGCACGGCCGGGATGGCCGCCGAGGCCTGGGTGACGATGGACTTGTTGATGGAGACGTAGCAGCCCCCACCCAGGAACTTGGCCAGGGTCTCGTTCAGGCTGGCGCAGGTCACCTCCAGGTCTGCCTTGGCATGGCCGATGGTCCCGTGGCGGTAGATGGGCCAGGTCACCTCGGGGCCTAGGTAGGAGTAGGCCACCACCCGCGCGCCCGGGGCCAGCAGCCCGGCGGCCAGCAGGGCCTCCACCCAGCGCCGGAGGTCCGCTCCGCCCATCACGGCCACCGTGTCCGAGATCTCTTGAGGCGTGGCGACCTCCAGGGCGACCTCCTCCACCTCTTCGGTGTTCAGGTTGACGGTCTTGATCGGCAGCTGTCGGCCCACCGTCTTGAGCACCGACTGGTAGACCTGGCCGGTCTCCGGGTCCTGGCGTTTGGGCGCCGCCAGGCTGTAGACCAGGAGATCCACGGGCCCGAAGCCCTCGCGGAGCCGGTCCATGGTCTGCGCCAGCACCTCGTTGGAGAAGGCGTCGCCATTCAAGGTCTCGGCCTTCAGGCCGGCCGCCCGCGTCAGGCCGTGAAAGGCCCCGGTGTTGTACCAGCCGGCCGACGCCGTCCGGTCGCCCTTGGGCGGCCGCTCGAAGCAGACGCCCAGACTGGACATGCCGTAGCGGAAGGCGCCGGTCACGCGGGTGGCCAGGCCGTAGCCCGTGGAGGAGCCCAGAACCAGCAGGTTCCCGCCGCTCCAGGCGGCGGGATCCCGGCGGACCTGCGCCGCCTGCCGGCTCACCTGGACGGCGCAGCCTCCAGGATGGGCCGTGGTGCACACGAAGCCGCGGATTCGGGGCTGGACGACCTGCTCAGGCATGATGGGCCTCCACGGATGGGGCGGGAGATGCGGCGGCGGGCAGGTCCGGGGCGTCGTCGAGCGGGGGGCGGAAGAGCCCATCGGCTCCCACCGCGGTCACCACCGCGGGGGCCACCTGATCGGCGGATCGGGCCAGGATGGGGATCCGCCGCGCCGCTTCGGCGCTGAGGCCCGCCCCGCCCTGTTCGCGCGAGAGGGCAAACAGCGCCTCATAGGCCTCGAAGCAGCGTTCGGGGTCGAAGAGGGTCAGGGCCACCGTCTGCCGCGCACGGTAGACGGGGAGCCGCTCGGCCACCTCCAGGATGCCCGCCGCCAGGGCCTTGGGATCGCCGGCGCGGGTGATGACCCCCATCCCGGTCACGCGCACGATCTCCCGGGCTCCGGGGATGTCGGCGGTCACCAGGGGCGCGCCGCTGCGCACGGCCTCGATCTGCGTGGAGGGGAAGCAGTCGGAACGGCTGGGCAGGGCGAAGCAGTCGATCATCCCGTAGAAGTCGGCCAGGGACTGCGGCTCGGTCAGGAGGCCCAGGAAGGTGAAATGGTCGGCGAGGGCCTCCACCTCGGCCCGGTGGCGCTCGAAGAAGCCCTCATAGCTGATCTCCCGCACCCCGGCGAACACGAAGTGGGCATCGGGCCGCGCCGCCAGCACCTGGGGCACGGCCTGGAAGAGGAAGTCGAAGCCTTTCTCCTCCACGAAGCGCCCGGCGAAGCCCACCAGGAAGCGGTCCTCAAGGCCCAGCTCCCGGCGCCAGGCGGCGCAGGCCGCCACATCCGGAGGCGGCAGGTCCACAGGGGCGTAGATGAAGTGCAGCTTGTCCCACAAGGGCGAGAGCAGGCGGCTGGAAGCGGCGTAGTCGCGGGTCTGGGGGATGAGGCCGGTAGCCAGACGGCCGGCAGCGCCGGTCATCTGGTAGTAGAGCGCCTCCAGGGGCCTCTTGAGCGGCCCCGCGGGAAGGACGAGGTCGCCGTTGTGGGTGAGGAAGACGGAGGCTCCGGCCTGACGGGCCAGGGCCGTGGCGGGATAGACCTCGGGGAAGGGGATGTGGATGCTGACGGCATCGATGGCCTCCTCCCGCAACAGGCGCCGGAACCGCGGCAGGAGGCCGGGGGCGATGAGCGAGCGGCTGACGCTGAAGCGCGGCGGCACGCGATGCACCCTGACGCCGCCGATCTCCTCCTCCAGGGGCAGGTCCGGGTCATGCTGCACGGCCAGGGCATGCACGTCGTGCCCCCGCGCGGCCAGACCCTCGGCGATGCGCCCGGCGTAGCGGGTCAGCCCGGTCCAGTGGGGGTAGTAGTAGGTGAGAAGGAAGAGAATGCGCATGGGGGTGGGGCCGGCCAATCGTATCGCGAGGCAGGGGGGCTGTCAACATGACCCGGCCGGCGCCCGGCTCAGGCCCGCCACCGTCCGCTCAACGCGGGCGGAGAAGCCGCGGCACGTAGATGCGCAGCTTGAGCGGCTGCAGGGTTCGCGTGGGCCGGGTGGAAGGCGTGGCGCTGGGAGCCGTGGGCTTGTCCGAAGGCGTGGCCGTCGGCAGGTTCTCCGTCGGCGTCGGCTCCGGGCGGGTGCCGATCGGCGTGGGCTGCGGGGTGACCGAGGGGATCGCAGTCGCCGTGGCGCTGGCCATGGGGGTGAGCGTGGCGCTGGGGGTAGCGCTGGGAAGCGCGGTGTCCGTCACGGTCATCGTGGGCGCCACCGGCGCGCCACCCCAGCGGTACAGCTGCAGGCGGTTGTTGCCGCTGTCCACCACCAGCACGCGGCCATCCCGGTTGGCGGCCACCCCCAAGGGGCGGTCTACCAGGCCCGGGCCACCGCCCGCCCCATCGGCGAAGACCGCCACCACCGCCTCGGTGAGCGGCTTCTCCAAGGACGGCGCGCGGAAGACCGTCACGCGCCGGAGGTTGAAGTCGTCGTTCTCCAGCAGGTACAGGTATCGGCCGTCGGAGGACAAGGACATCGGACCGCGGAGGAAACCCGGCGGCACCTCACCCCGTTGGGGGGCCTCAGCCTCCCAACGGTGGACCAGGGCGCCCTCCAGGGTGTAGGCGCTCAACCGCGACTGACCGCGCTCGATCACATACAAGAGCCCATCCGGACCCACCGTCAGGTCCCGCGGATACTCCAGGGCATCCTTGCCGGCGCCGCCGAAGCTGCCGAGGATCTCCCCTGCCGGACCGCGCCGCACGATGCGGTTGTTGCCCGTGTCGGCGATGTAGACCGTGCCGTCGGCGTCCACCGCGACGCCTTCGGGACCGTCCAGCCCCTCGGCGTTCCGTTGCCGCTGACCCGTGCCGTAGGCGCCCAGAGACGTGCCGTCAGCCAGGAAGACGTGGACCAGATGGCGATCCGGATCCGCCACGTAGACCTTCAGTTCATCGCGCTTCGGCCCCGTTCGCCAGACGGCCAGCCCGGCCGGCTCGCCCATGTCCAAGTCGGGGGCGCCGAACAGGTACAACGGACGAAAGTCCTGCCCGGCGTCCAGCACCTGGATGCGCCGGTTGCCGCTGTCGCTGACGACCAGCAGCTGGTCGTCCAAGGCGGCGGCTCGCGGCCGGTCGAACTGACCCGGGTCGCGGCCGAGGCCGGCCAGCGGGGTGATGCTGCCCCCGTCCGGTGGCATCAGCAACAGGCCGGCATCGCCGTTGTCCAACTGGTCGGTGCCGGCGTAGGGGTTGCTGAGGACCGCGTCACCGCTGGGCAGGAAGGTCGCTCCCTGCAGGTGCAGCTGCAACCGCGGGTCCACGCCGGCCAGACCCATGGCCGGACCGAGCAGCTTGCCGTCCGCCCCGGAGCGCCACAACCGGGGGCTGGTGTAGGAGGGCTCGAAGTCGCGGATGATGAAGCGTCCATCCAGGCTCACGGCGATGCCGGAGGGCTTGTTGAGCTTGTCCTCCACCCGACTGCCCAGGCTGCTCAGCTGCCGTTTGAGCTTGCCGTCGCGGCCGAAGACGACGAGGCGGTTGCGGTTGGTGTCGGCCACCCACACGTCGTCATCCGGGCCGATGGCCACGTCGCGCGGATGGTTGAGCTTGTCCGGGTCGCTACCCGGGCCACCCAGGGTACCCAGCCACTGGCTGCCGTCGGGGGTGAAGATCTCGATATCGCTGGCACCCTCGTCCGCCACGTAGACGTTGCCGCGACTGTCCACCGACAGGCCGATGGGGTTGAGGAAGAGCCCGGGGCCCTTGCCGGGGCCGCCCCATTCCTGGAAGGGCTTGTTCTCGCAATGAGCCTTGACGCAGAACTTCTCGTCCAGCCGGTACTGCAGCACCACGGAGCGCCCGGCATCGACGACATAGACATAGCGGCCGTCGGGGCTGACGGCCACATCGCGGGGTTGCCAGAACTGGCCGTAGTTCTCGCCGCGCCGCCCCCACCAACCCAGATAGGGTTCGGTGGACGGCTGGAAGACCTGGATCCGGGCATTCCCGGTATCCACCACGAAGATCCGGTTGCCGTCCGGTGTGGCCGCCACACCCATGGGCAGGTTCAGCTGCCCCCCCTGGGCCACGGCCTCGATGATGCGCACGAAGGCCGGGCCCTTCGCGGCTTCGGCCCCATCCTGACGCGGCGCCGCGACGATCGGCCGGCCGGCGTCGGTCAGCAGGGCGACAGCGACGCCCAGAAGCACCAGATGCGCCCCGAGGCGACAACTGGCCGAAGGAAGGGGCCGACGGCTGATGGGGGTCTCGCTGATCATCAAGTGGGCGGTTCGGATGTCCCCTTCCCGTGTCGCGGCAGGCGCCAGACGGGCTTCTGCTCAACGGACCGAGAAGGCGGGCGATCCTGAGGGTAAGGCCGCCCGTGCCCTCGGGCAGGGGGGCGGAGGCGGCGAAGACCCGGGCGATGCGGCTTGGCGTGGGGGAAGGGCCGGGGTTCGCCAGGGATGAACCTGACTGGGTGGAACCTCGACCATTATACCGTCCGCAAAGGCGGGTGTCCACAGGCACCGCCAATCCGCGCCCGCGCAGCTCGCCCGGATGCCCACGCCGGGTGTATGCTGCCGGTCCTGCCGGGCTGGGGCCACCCGCCACCGCCAGCCCATGCCATTTCCAGGAAGGCAAGCCCATGCCCAGCATCCGCATCCCCGCTCGCTACCGCCGCCTGGCGCTGCTGGCCCTCGGCGCCGGGGGCGCGCTGACCCTGGCCTTCGTCTCGGCCGGCAGGGCGCAGGAGCCACCGCCGGCCCGCCTGTGGTTGCCGGCGCTCCTGTCCCGCGCGCCCATCCCCTCGCCGGCACCAGGCAGCCCTGTCCCGACGGCTGCCACCGTCCGCCCGCCGGCGACCACGCCGCCCTCGGCCACGCCCGGCGCCGCGCCCTCGTCATCCCCCGTACCGACCGCCTCCCCCCCGCCACAGCCCAGCGCCCAGCCCACGTCCGGCGCGGAGGCCTGCGATGCCATCGCGTCCTTCGAGGATGGTCTGGCGCCCCGGCGCGAACTCCACGTGTCCCCGCGCGGCGACGACGCCAGCGGCGATGGATCGCCGGCACGCCCCTTCCGCAGCCTGGGGCCTGCGGCCAGGGCCGCCGAGCCGGGCACCGCCATCCGCCTGCACTCGGGCAGCTACGCCGGCGGCAGTTACCTGGAAGGTCTGCGCGGCACCGCCGCGGCGCCCATCTGGCTGGGCGGCATGCCCGGCGAGGCCCGACCGCGCGTGCAGGGCGGCGGGACCGCCCTGCACCTGTCCAGGGCCGCCTGGCTGGTGGTGCATGATCTGGAGCTGAGCGGCCAGAGCGACAACGGGATCAACGCCGATGACGGCGGCGCGGTGGCCGACCCCCTGGCCGCGGGTCCCCTCATCTTCCGCGGCCTGGCCATCGAGCAGGTGGGCGGCGGCGGCAACCAGGACTGCCTGAAGCTCAGCGGCATCCGCGGCGTCCTGGTCATCGACTCGGCCTTCGCGCGCTGTGGCGGCGGCGGCTCCGGATCTGGTATCGACATGGTGGGCGTGCATGAGGGCCTGGTCGCCCGTAGCCGCTTCCAAGACCTCTCGGCCAATGCGGTGCAGGTCAAGGGCGGGTCCACGGACATCGAGATCCGCTGGAACCACATGCTGCGGGCCGGCGAGCGGGCGGTCAACATGGGCGGATCCACCGGCCTGGAATACTTCCGTCCGCCATTGGACAACACGGCGGAGAACGCCGAGGCCCGGCGCGTCAAGGTGCTGGCCAACCACATCGAGGGCGGCGTCACGCCCTGGGCCTTCGTAGGCTGCGTGGACTGCCTGGCCGCGCAGAACACGGTCGTCGAGCCCACGCGCTGGCTGATGCGCATCCTGCAGGAGACCAGCAGCCAAGGCGAATTCCGGTTCGCGCCGGCCGGCTCCGGGCGGGTGATCAACAACCTCTTCGTCTTCCGCCGCGGCCAGATCCGCGCCGACGTGAATGTGGGAGCGGGCACGGCGCCGGAAACCTTCCGCTTCCAGAACAACCTGTGGTTCGCGGTGGACGATCCGGGGCGCTCGGCGCCCGGCCTGCCCGTGGCCGAGACAGGCGGCATCGTGGGCCGCGACCCCTTACTGCTCGCCGACGGCGCCATCCCTCCGGGCAGCCCCGCCGTAGGCGCCGGATGGCCGGGGCCCTGGGCCCCCGGAGACCTGGCCGGCGCCTGCTGGGCGGATCCGCCGGCCATCGGCGCCCGCGAAGGGCGCTGACGGGACACAGGGGGTCGCGGACGAAGGGTGCTAGAATCGCTCCATGCCCCCGCACCTTTCGGCTCGATGCCGGGCAGCCGGCCTCCTGCTTCCAGGCCTCCTCGCGGTGATGGCCTGCCGCCAGCCACCCGGTCAGGGCGCTGCCACGGCCTCGCCTCCTCGGCCTCCGGCTGGCCTCACGGTCGGCGGGTCCGACGCCGGGCCGGCCTCCGACCCTGCCATCAGCCAGGCGATGGCAGCGGGTCGCTGGGTCGTCATGGCCACCGATGCCGCCGGACAGCGCAACCGGGCGCTGCAGCTGGATCCCGCCAGCGGCGAATGGCGCGAGCTCTGGGTGACCTCGCCGCTGGGCAACGTCACGGACTGGTCGCCGGCGCCGGACGGCCGGTCTGTGGCCTACCGCATCATCCAGCGCTCCAGCCCCACGGACGCCATCGAAGCCCTGGTCGTCCGCGACCTGGCGCCGGGAGCGCCGGCGCGCGTGCTGACCGTGGTGGATGCCAGCAAGGAACGCCTGGCCGGCTTCGGCTGGGCGCCCGACGGCTCCAGCCTGGGTTTCGGCCTGCAGGCGCTGGCGCCCGAAGGCAGCGGCAAAGGGGCCGGCTGGTCGCTGCGCTCCGTGACGACCGCCGGTGGGGGGAAGCCGTCCGAAGACGTGAGCAACCCGGCCGATGCCCCGGAGGCGCAGATCCTCTGGCAGGCGGAAGCGCCGCCCGACCAGCCGCTGGCGCTGGTGCTGGCGGCCTATGATCCAGAGCGCGGCCGGGCGGTGGTCTCTCAACTGGCCGCAGACAGCGGGATCATCGCGTCCCTGCGCCTCATCGATCTGCTCGAGCGTCGCGAGTCGACCACCCTGTCCGTCACGATCGCCGGCCTGGCACCCGTGGCGGGTGTGGGCACGCTCGCCCTGCCGGAAGGCGCCCCGCTGGCCGACCGCCTGCTCCTTCTGGACCTGGCAAGCGGCGAGTCCCGCGAGCGCTTGCGCTGGCCGCCAGGCGGCAGCCTGGGCCGCCCCCTGTGGTCCGCCGACGGCCGCCTCCTGGCCATTGCCGGCTACACCGACGACGCGGACGGCGGCGAGACCGCGATCCTGGTGCTGGACCCGGCGGCGACCGATGCCGCGCCGGACCGGCGCTGGTTCGTCCCCGGCGGCGGCGCGCCCTTGGCCTTCAGCCCCGACAGCCGCTGGCTCCTGACCCAGGCGGGAGCGGCGGACGAGGCCTTCGGCTCGCGGCTCATGCTACTGCCATTGGCTGGAGGGGATCCGCTGGTCGCCCCTTTGACCGTCCCGCCGGGCAGCTGGGCCCTCAGCTGGCTGCCCTGACGCCCATCCCCACTGGCGCATGCTCTTTCCCACCTTGGGGTTCGCCCTCTTCTTCGCCATCGTCTATCCCGTCTGTTGGGGATTGGCGCGACGGTCGACAGCCTGGCGCGGCTTCGTCCTGGCGGTCAGCTACGTCTTCTATGGCGCCTTCGACTGGGGCCACAGCTTCGTCGGCCTGCAGTACACCGCCCTCCTCGCCGTCTCGACCCTGGTCAACGCCGCCCTGGCCCGCGGCATCCGCCGCGCCCTGCCGGGCAGCGTGGCGCGGCGGCTGGCCCTCGCCAGCGGCCTGCTGTTCAACCTGGGCATCCTGGTCTGGTTCAAGTACGCCCTGTTCCTCGCCCAGACGGGCAACGACCTTCTGCGCTGGATGGAGGTCGCCGACCGCCTCCCGCTGGTCAAGATGGCCCTGCCGGTGGGCATCAGCTTCTTCACCTTCCAGGCCCTCAGCTACCTGGTCGATGTGTACCGCGGGCTGGCGCCGGTGGCCACGCTCGACTTCGCGGTCTACCTGGCCTTCTTCCCCCATGTGGTGGCCGGGCCCATCGTGCGCGCCATCGAGTTCGTGCCGCAGCTGGCGCGCGAGCGGCGCCTGACGAAGACCGACGCCAGCCGCGCGGCCTGGCTTATCGGCGGCGGGCTGTTCAAGAAGGTGGTGGTGTCCAGCTACCTCGCCGCCTCCCTGGTGGATCCGGTCTTCGGGGCGCCGGAGCGCTTCAGCGCCTTGGAGATCCTGGCCGCCACCTACGGCTATGCCGTGCAGATCTTCGCCGACTTCAGCGGCTACACCGACATGGCCATCGGCCTGGCCCTGCTGCTGGGCATCCGCTTCCCGCAGAACTTCGATCGACCCTACGCCGCGGCCAGCATCCAGGATTTCTGGCGGCGCTGGCACATGACCCTCAGCCGCTGGCTGCGCGACTACCTCTACATCCCGCTGGGCGGGAGCCGGAAAGGGTCGCTGCGCACCTACATCAACCTGCTGCTCACCATGACCCTGGGGGGTCTGTGGCATGGGGCCTCGCTGACCTTTGTGGCCTGGGGGCTGTGGCAGGGCCTGGGGCTGGCAGTAGAGCGCGCCTTGGGCTACGGTGGCCGGCGACAGATCCTCGGGCGCCTGATCACCTTCCACTTCATCTGCCTGGGTTGGATCCTCTTCCGCGCCCAGGGTCCCGGGCTGGAGGGCTTCCGGCTGGCCGGCACCCTGCTCGCGCGCCTGGCCACGGCCTGGACGGCGCCGCCGGCATCCGTCATGGGTCCGCTGCTGGTGGCTGGGGGCATGATCCTGTGGCAGCAGCTGCCGGGGCGCGCCCTGGCCGGGGCGGAACGCGGCTTCGGCCGGCTGCCCTTGATCGTCCAGGGCGCGGCCCTGGGGGTCTTCATCTTCCTCTGCATGATGCTGGGGCCGCGCGGCGTGGCTCCTTTCATCTACTTCCAGTTCTGAGCCGCCCATGTCCGCAGACCGCAAACCCAGACCCAAGCCCCAGCCAACCGCCGACCGGGACCCGTCGCCGAGCGTCCATTGGCGGGTGCTGGTCGCCCTGTGGCTGGGCCTGCTGCTGCTAGCGGTCCTGGCCTCCGGACGCATGACGGACCTGGTGGAGCGGCAGCCCTTCGGTGCCCGCCGCCGCTTGCTCCTGGGCGGGGCCCAAGCCTGGCAAGCGACCGTTCAGGCCGTCGGACTGGACGGACCGGAGAGGGCCTTCAGCCGGCTGGCCGCCGGCGTGGCCGCCGGTCCCCTGGGCGCCTGGGGCCTCGGACGAGCGGCGCCGTCCGCGCCGCCCGTCGCGGCGCTGGGGCCGTCGGCGGCCGGCCTCAAGGGGCGCCCTGGCCCCGTCGCCCCCTCCGCGGCGACCGGCAGCCCCAGCACCGCCGCCAGCCCCACAGCCGACGCCGCCCCCTTGCGCACGGTCACCCTGGCGGATCCGCTGCGCATCCTGGTCATCGGGGATTCCTTCGCCGAGCCCATCGGCTACGAGCTGCAGCGCCGGGCCGGCCTGGGCGAGCCATTGGGCGCGCGGCTGGATTTCAAGATCGCCACGGCCCTCACACGCCCCGATTACTTCGACTGGCCGGCCCGCCTGGCGGAGCTGATGACCGCCGAGCCGCATCCGGAGGCGGTGGTGGCCGTCTTTGGCGGCAATGAGAACCAGAACATGCTCAGCCCCGCCGAAGACGCCCTGTGGACAGTGGGCGATGCCGACTGGGAGGCAGCGTACCAGGGCCGCGCGGCGGTCATGATGGACCTGGTCCAGCGGCCGGACCTGCGCCTGTACTGGATCGGCATGCCCCCGATGGAGGACGAGAGCCACATGACGACGGCGCGGTCCATCAACAAGGTGGTCCCGGCGGCGGCGGCCGCCCGCCCCTGGGTGCGCTTCGTCCCCAGCTGGGACCTCTTCGCCGGGCCGGACGGTGGCTTCACCGCCTTCCAGCGCGACGCCTCCGGCGAGGAAGTGGTCATCCGCCAGGCGGACGGCGTCCATCTCACGCGCCCCGCTTCGGATCGCCTGACAGCCGAGCTGCTCAAGGCGATCAAGCGGGATTGGCGCCTGGTCACCCCGACACCCACCGCATCGGCCACTGCGACACCCACCGCGTCGCCCACGGCGACGGCCTCACCACCGACCACGGGCGGCGCGCCGCCCACCAGCCCGCCGCCGGCAAGCAGCACAGGGCAGCCGACGCGTCAGCCAGCGTCCCAGCCCGCTCCTTGAATCCCGCGGCAGGCGAGACGTGCCGCCCTCAGCGGCTGGGCGCGTCCGCCGTCAGCCAGACCCATTGCATGCGCGGCAGGACCAGGGGCGGGATGCTGAAGCCCTTGACGTAGGGCGCCACCAGCCAGGCCTCGCGGCCGGTGAAGAGCGGCACCCAGGGGGCATCCTCCAGCATCAGGCGCTCCGCCTCCTGGTAGCGCGCGATCCGCCGGGTCTCGTCGGGCTCCACCCGCGCCTGCTCCAACAGCGCGTCGGCCTCGGCGTTGGCATAGCCGCCATGGTTCAGGGCGCTGCCCGAATGCAGCAGCACGTCCAGAAAGTCCTGAGCGTCCGGATAGTCAGCGCTCCAGCCAAGGGCGAAGAAGGGGTAGCGCCCGCCCGTCAGCTCCTCCTCGAAGAGCTCCCAGGAAGCCTGCTCGATCTGGATCGACAGTCCCAATACCTCGTTGATGCTGTCCACCACCGCATCCATCAGCGGATCGCCCCCGCCACCGCTCGCGAACAAGGTGATCGGAGGGACCGCTTCCGGCCCACCGTAGCGCGAGGCCCTCAGCTCTGCGCGCGCCGCTTCCGCATCGAAACGGTAGGGGCTGAGGTCCGGGTCGAAACCCGGCAGGCCCGGAGGGAGCAGGCCCCAGACCGGGACCGCGGTGCCCTCCAGCAGGACCCGTGACAAACGCTCCTTGTCCACCGCCAGGTTGAGAGCCCGCCGCAGGTACCGGTCGTCGAAGGGGGGAACGCGGACATCGAATCCCAGGTAGCTCAGCCCCAGCTCGCCAACACCCAGCTGCAGCTGGTCCGAGAGCGGGTTCAGGGGGTCCGCCACCCGCTGGATGTCGCTGGTGCCTACGCCGATCGCGTCCAGCTCGCCGGCCTCGTAGCGCGTCTCGGCGGAGATGGGCCGAAGGTCGAAGACGACCCGGTCGAGGTAAGGGCCCTCGCCGTAATAGGCCGCGTAGCGCTCCAGCAGGATCTGCTCATCCTCCGTCCATTCGGCCAGGCGGAACGGTCCGCTGCCGTTGGGATGGCGCGCCCAGTCCTGGTCCCGCTCCAGCTGCAGCGGATCCAGGGCGAAGGCCGTGGGATAGGTGAGCTTGGCCAGGAAGTAGGCCTTGGGCGAGTCGATGTCGATGATGACCGTTCGCGCATCGGGGTTCTGCAGGCCGATGACCGTCTGCCGCTCGCCGGCCAGCTTCTCCTGGCAACCGACGATGTCTCCCAGATACACCGGAGCGACCACCGAACCGGTCCGGGCGTCGCAGGCGCGCTCGATGGCGAAGACGATGGCGTCGGAGGTGAGGGCGGCGCCGTCGTGGAAGGTGGTCCCATCCCGCAGGTGGAAGGTGTAGCGTCGGCCGTCCGCGCTGATCTCCCAACGCTCGGCCAGATCCGGAACCACCTGCAGATCCGGCGACAGTGTGACCAGCCCGCTGTAGATCTCATACATGTAGGAAGCAGAGCTGACGTCGCGCACCAAGGCCGGATCCAGGGTGTTGGGCGCGCCCCCGGGCAGGACCAGTGTGCCGCCGCGGCGCGGCGAGCCGGACGCGGCGCCTTCCGCAGGCGATGCGCCGGAAGCGGCCGCCGGAGCCTGTTCCGCTGCGGGTGCGTCCGCTCCCCGGCCATCCTCCTGCCGGTACACGCGCCCCAGCAGCCAGAACAATGCCAGGGCCCACAGGCCACAGAAGCAGCCGAGCGCCAGAAGGCCACCGCAGCCCCAGAGCCATGGCTTGCGCGAGGCCTTGACGGTCGGGCGATCGTCGCCTGCCGGCGATGGGATCGTCGCCGGCGAGGGCGGCCCCGCGGGCTCCGCGACCTCCCCCTGGCCATCAGGCGCTGGCGGACCCATCAGTCCATCTCGATGTTGGCCAGGCCCGTGGTTTCCCAGCCGGCCACCATCGCCTCCGGCACGGAGCCCCATTCCTGCCGGTAACGTCGTTCGTAGCGCTCGCTCCGCAGGGTGTCGCGGTCCTGTCGCGGCCGACGCACCTGGAAGACCCAGCCGGGGTAGGCATCGACGCCGGCCGACTCCAGCCCGGCCTGACGGGCGATCTCATCGACGCTGAGACGGTCCCAGGGACAGCCGGCCGCGCAGGCCAGTTCGGCGCCGGCGCCGCGCTGGGTCAGCAAGATCGCGCCGAACGACAAGGCATAGGCCAGGGCGATCATCGTACCCAGGGAGGCGTAGGCATGGCGCAGCTGCAACCAACCCGAGGGCCGGGGCGCGGTCAGCTCCCGCTCGATGGACCGCCAGACCTGGCCGCCGGGTGCGGCGGTCCCGACCTCGTCCAAGCCAGGCTTGAGCCAGGCGGCCAGATCGTCATGGCGCCAACGCTCGACGCCCAGTCCCCCGGCAGGATCTCGCCTCTGCTCAGCGGCTGAAGGGCGCATGGGCCAGTCTCTCCGGAAGGGGCAGGTCCACCCGGGTGTCGGCTTCCATGATCTCGCGCAGGCGCACCCGACCGTAATGCAGGCGGGATTTGACCGTGCCGGCCGGCAAGGCCAGGGTGGCGGCGATTTCATGCAGGTCCATGTCCTGCATGTAGAAGAGGATGACCACGATGCGCTGTTTGAACGGCAGCCTGTTGATGGCCTCGGCGATGCCCCGGGCCTGATCGCGATCCACCGTCTGGCGTTCGGGAGACGCCGATCCGGAAGCCAGACGCCGCAGCAGGTCATCGTCGGCGCTGGACTCATGACGACGGCGGGCGCACCAATCGAAACACAGGTTGATCACGATGCGGTGCAGCCAGGGTCTCAGGCTGGCGCCCGGCGACAGCTGCACGCGCTCCATGAAGCGGTATGCGCGCAGGAAGGCCTCCTGCAGCAACTCCTCCGCCGCGCCGCGCTCATGCGTGATGGCCACCGCGGTGCGGAAGAGCGGCTCTTTATGCCGCCCGTAGAGGAGGGCGAACGCACCGCGATCGCCACGCAGGATGGCGGCCACGCAAGCCGCGTCGTCAGGCTCTTCAACGGGAAGGCCGGCCAGATTGGGGGTCGCCGCAGGCGCTGTCGAATCCATGAAAATCCCTGTGCTCCGATGGAGACTATAGCATGGGTGCCGACCAGGCGACCGCCCGTTTCGAGGGTCGCCCGATCCAGTCTAAGCTTGTGCTACAGGATCCTAACGGCGACAGCCGTCTCGTGGTTCATCCGCCTGGGGGGGAGACCGTCATCCATGTCGCGTTCGGGTCACACCTTTCCCTTCTCCGCCGTCACAAGGATACGATGAACGTCATGACCCTCGATCCGCGATCCGCCGAGGCCCGCGATCGGGCGCCCGCATTGGGCGACCCGGCGCTGGAATCGCTGTTCGTGGGTCTGGTGCGCGATTACCAGCAGCGGATCTACAACTACCTGGTGCGCATCGTAGGCGACGCGGGCGTGGCGGAGGATCTCTGCCAGGAGGTCTACCTGCGGGCCTATCGCTCGCTGGCGCGCCTGGACAGCGCGGCCAACCACCGCGCCTGGTTGTACCGCATCGCCACCAACGCGGCCATGGACGAGTTGCGCCGCCGCAAGCGGCGGCCCTGGGACGTCCTGGGCCTGACCAACCTGTTGCGGGCATCCAGCCCCAGCGAGGATGAGCGCTTGAACAAGGTGGTCCTGGATCAGGCCCTGCTCAAGGTCGGCGCGGAGCATCGCGCGGTGCTCTCCTTGTTCGAATACGCCGGCTTGACCGCCCCGCAGGTCGCGGAGGTTCTGGGCATCACACCGGAGGCGGCGCGCAAGCGGCGCCAGCGGGCCCGGGAGGCCCTGGCGGCCGTGCTGGGCGGGGCGCGCGGGGGCACGGCATGAGTTGCGAACGCGTTCAGGCGCTGATGGGCGTCTCGGCCGAACTGGACCGCGCGGAGCGGCTGCTCCTGTCGCAGCACCTCCGGGACTGCGCCGCCTGCCGCGTCGCCATGCTCGACGAGGAGCGGGTTCGCGCCTACCTGGCCGGCCTGCCGGAGCTACCCGTTCCCGGACGCCTGCTGGCGGGGTTGATGGCCATTCCCACGGTGGCCCAGACGCAACCCACCGCGGCGCTGGGCCGCTGGCTGCTGGTACTGGGCCTGATGGCGACGGCCCTCCTGGGCCTGGCCGGGCGGCTGCTCGATCACCCGCGAAGCCGCGCGACCGCCCCTGCGGTCACCCTCCCGGCCATCGACCGCCCCCGCCCGGCCGCATCCGTGGCCGCCGGGTCGGCGTCAGCCGCCGCTGACGGCCCGCCGGCAACCGCACAGGCCTCCGAGGGCAACGCCGCCGGGATGGATCCCCCTGCCGGACGAACCCCGACCGCCCGCCCCCTACGCCCTTCCGGACCCGGTGGAAGCCGCTCGCGTCCCGCCGCGCCGGATTCGATGGACGGTTTCGGCGCGCCCGACGCCGCCAGTTCCGGCGCCGCCCCGGTCGCCACCTCGCCGCCGGATGCGAGTTCGCCGGCAGTGCCTCGAGACCGACCGGCCGACCCGCCGCCGGCCGCGACCCTCGCGCCCCTTCCGTCGAGCACCCCACCGACCTGCATCGCGGTGACTTTCGAGGCCTTCCTTGACCTTGCCGGGGACGGCGGCCGCGCCTGCCTGGGCTGCGATGGCCGCTTCGATGAAGCTGATGTGGCGGCCGCGACGGCCGCGGGGCTCACCTTGCCGGGTGCCGCGGTCTACTGGATCGACGCCACCGGCGAGAACGGCACGGAGGCGATTCGCATGACCGGCGAGGGGGCGATCGCCCGGTCGGAAAGCCAGCTGCTCTGCGGCACGATGCCGATCACCGTCGGACTGTCCATCGGCCTGCCCGAGGCCTTCGATTTCTGCCCGCTCACACCCGGTCGACGAACCGTGACCATCCAGGATGGTGGCGGGATCATCCGCTGGGCCATCGGCCGGCCCGAATGCCCTGCCGCGACGGCGACACCACCCGGCGGTTTGCTGGAAACGCCGGCGGCCTCGGAACCGACCAACGCGCCTTCGGCCGCCTCTCCCGAGCCGCAGTCTGACGAGCCGCCGCCCCTCAGGGCCACGGCCACGCCAGGTCCTTCGATCACGCCGGTCCCGATCGCCCCGCCGGCCCCCGCCGGCGCCAGGCCGGACCCATCCTCCTCTTTACAGGCATGGTATCCTTCAAGGACTTGAGCGCCTTGTCATGACCCTCCTCCACGGCCTCACCCCACGCGTTGAGCGGCTGGCGATCACGGCCCTGTCGTCGCTCGCGCTGCTTGCTGGGTTGGGGTTGTCCATGGGTTCCGACGCCGGACGGCTACAGGCGCAGGAAATCTCGGCGCCCAGTCCCTGCCGCTTGGAAACCCGCCTGGAACTCAGCGACAAGCTGGCCTGCCCTCTGGGCACCGTCACCCTCACCCTGAGCATCCAGGCCGCCTGTCCCATGGAAGCCGACGGCAGCCGGAGCGAGGTGGTGGGGGTCGAGCTGCAGAACCCCCTGGCGGCGAACCTGCGCGGCAACAGCGAGACGCTCGCCGGCGAGACCGAGACCGCGGGCATCCACCATCTGGGCCCGGTTCCGGGCGCGGGGCTCCGGTGGCAGCTGCGCCTGTTCGCGCTGAAGAGCGGGGTCTACCCGGTGGGCAAGGACATGCGGCTCCGGCTGCTCGACGCCCGCGGACGGACAGCGGACGCCGCCATCGCCGAACCGGTAACCCTGGTGGTCAACCCCTGTGGCGACGAGGGCCAGGATCGGCTGCGGCAGGTCTTCCTTCCCCTGGTCCAGCGTCCACGATGCCAGGTCAGCACGGAGGCGGCCGACATCGTCCTGGCCATCGACCGCTCCACGAGCATGGGCCCGGAGGGGGTAGCCATGACCTTGTTGCAGGCCCGCTCCTTCATCGAGAGCGTCAACCTGGACCGCGACCGGGTGGCGCTGCTGGCCTTCGACCGCGAGCCGCTGCTGATCAGCGGCCTGACCCAGGATCGCGCCGTCCTCCTGTCGGCCCTGCACGGCGTCAGCCCCGGCCATCTGACGGCGATCGATCGGGCCATCGAGGCGGGGATCGGCATCCTGGGGCCGGTCGGCAAGGGCCGGCGGCGGGTATTGGCCCTGGTTTCCGACGGCCATCAAACCGGACTGGGGGACGAGACCGCGGTCCGCGCCGCGGCCCTTCGCGCCCGGCGGGCCGGTATCCGCATCCTCACCCTGGCCGTGGATGGCGCTGACGTTGACCCCAATTGGGCGCTCTTGCGCGACCTGACGGAGAACCCCTCACGCAGCATCCGGTTGAACGGCCGCGACGACGTGTCCTCACTCAGCCAGGCCTACCGCGAACTGGCCGAGCTTTCCGGCTGCAGCGACTGAACTCCGGCGGGTTCAGCTGACCCGCCGGCCACCCGACAGCCGGTCATGAGGACCGAAGTAGCGCTGCGGGGTCGCGGCCGGTCGCCGGCCCATCGTGAAGAGGCGGACGAGCACCAGGCCGGCGATGAAGCCGCCGATATGGGCGGCGTAGGCCACGCCGTCACCGCCGCCCTGCATGGAGGCGTAGCCGCTGATGAGCTGGAACACGAACCAGAGGCCCACGGCGGCGACAGCCGGAACATCGACCACGGAGCGAAACATGAGCATGCGCACGCGGCGGTGGGGGTAGAGCAACAGGTAGGCCCCCTGAACTCCGGAGATGGCGCCGGAGGCGCCCAGGCTGGGGATGGTGGGGTCCCCGCCGAAGACCGAGGTGCTGAAGATGAAGGACAAGGAGGCGATCACGCCGACGACGAGGTAGAAGAGCAGGTAGCGCCCGTGTCCCAGCCGGTTCTCGATGTTGTCGCCGAAGATCCAAAGGTACAGCATGTTGCCGAAGAGATGGGCGATGCCGCCGTGCATGAACAGGCTGGCCAGCAGGGTGAGGTAGACGGAGATGGGCGTCGGCTGCAGCCCCGGAATGACAAAGACCTGACCGGACGCCGGGTCCTGGAGCGTCTGGTCCGCGGTCACCAGGTCCTGCCCGCTCAGGATCTCGGCCGGCACTGCGGACCAGGCCATGGTGAACTGCTGGTCGGTTCCCATCCCCTGGAACACCACGAAGACCAGCACGCACAGGGCGATCAGGCCGATGTTGACCCAGGGGAAGATGACGCGATCGCTGTTGTCGTCGCCGAGAGGCAGCATGGGTGGGCCGACCCTTTCTGATCAAACGGGTATGCGCTTGGTAGGCAGGTAGGCAGGTAGGCAGGCAGGCGGGCAGGCGGGTGGGCAGATGGTCGAGGGGTGCGCATTGTACTGTACTGCAGACGATCAGCCCCAGAGCAGCAGCCCCAGACCCAGCAATCCCAGGAGCCAGGCCGCCAGACGCCAGCGGTCCGCGCGGCGCAGCGTGCGGCCCCAGCGGGCATGCTCCGCCCGGCCCCGCTCCAGACGCCGGTGATCCGCGGGTTCGTGGCCCAGAACATGACGCAGCCACCAGGACTTGCGGCAATAGGCGAAGGTGGCCAGCTCGCTGGCGCTGCGGTAACGGCGGGTCGTTGGCTTCATCGACCTCCGATACTACAATCGCCGGCGTGGATCCTGAAACGCCGGAACCACGGCAACCAAGGAGGCCGACCCCATGCTGCTCCTCAACCAGCTGACCCCCCTGCCCTGGTGGCTGGCGGGTAGCGCCAT
>Ga0138256_10002412_pt1 | contig 19984 bp, 14 predicted proteins | sample KNB2016incub_MG_FD_105486 | JGI IMG/M metagenome (GOLD analysis project Ga0138256, IMG submission 105486) | Active sludge microbial communities from wastewater in Klosterneuburg, Austria - KNB2014incub_MG | ecosystem: Engineered > WWTP > Activated sludge > Unclassified | place: Austria... | reverse complement strand
GGCATGGAAATGTCGTACAAGAAGGACGCGCCGGCCATTGTAAAGACGACGTTCTACGGTGGCCCGATTCCGACCGCGACGACGGCCGATATCCTGCAAACCAACGTCAACACTTTCATCAACCTGGGTCGTACCTGGCTGGCGCCGCAGTCGCAGTTGCTCGCCGAAGTGTCCTACGTTGATGTCAGCAATCCGGAAGCGCGGCGTGTGCCGGGTGCAGGCGCCTCAACTGCAGGTGCTCCGTTGAATGACCAGCTCTTGTTCGGTAGCTACGGTCTGGCGTTCCAGGCTCTGTTGAGCTCGACCTACCCTGGCATCATTGAGAACTGGGAGCTGGGCACGACCGTTGCTTATTCCCGTCAGCTCAAGGGCCGTACGCTGCTGGGTGGCGTGGGTGGCGAAGGCGATCATCGCCTGAGCCTGGGTGGCACCATGACCTACAAGCGTAACTTCCAGGTCGGCCTGACTTACCTCGGCTATTACGGCGATGCCAGTCTGGATCCGATCAGGAGCCGTCAGCTGACTGACCGCGACCAGTTGTCGCTGACGATGAAGTATTCGTTCTAAGCAACGCGCTTTCCACCCTCAAGCCCGCCCGGTGTTGCACCGGGCGGGCTTTTTAACGGGCGCGCTTGAGTGTGGTCTCATCAAAACTTCGTGCCGGCATTTAGCCGGCCATGAACTGGCCGCCATTGGCATCGAGCTGCGCACCGGTAATCGCGCTTGCATAGTCCGAGACGAGGAACAGTGCGGCACGGGCACACTCCTCATCCCTGATGATGCGGCCGAGCGGGATGTTTGCGGCGATGCGGGCGACGATCTCGTCTTCGCTCACGCCTTCGACACTGGCCGTGTGCTTCACGTATCCCTGCACGGGGACGCCCCACATCCAGCCCGGCAGCAGGCTGTTGACGCGGATATTGTGCGGCCCGAGCTCAAGGGCCAGGTACTTTGCCGCCGTCGTCAAGCTGCCCTTGGACGCTGCATAGCCCGCTTCGAAGTCGTTCGGCAGTCGTGTGGCCATGGTGTTGACCATCACAATGGCGCCGCTTCCGGATTGCTTCATCGCCGGGACTACTGCCTGCGTCATGTTCAGGGTGCCGATGACGTTGGTTTCAAATACCTCGCGCAACTGGTCCAGATTGCCATCGCCCAGCAACGGGGGGTTGCCGTGCAGGAAGGCGCTGTTGATCAGACCGTCGATGCACCCGAAGCGCTCCATCGCGAGCTGTGCGAGGCGTCGGCACTGTTCAGGGGCGGTGATGTCGGTGGCCTGCTTGAGCACCTCGCACGCCGGCGCAATTTCAAGCATGCGTGCTTCGGCATCGTTGAGCCTGGCCTGGGTGCGCGCAGCGATGACGACACGGGCGCCCTCGCGTGCAGCCTCGATGGCCAGCTTGACACCCAGGCCCGGACCAATACCGGAAATGATGATGACTTTGTCTCTAAGCAGCATTGATGCACTCCCTTTCATTGTCGTGTTCGCGTTTCAGCTGCCGTGGTGCAGGATGTAACGTTCCCTGTAGCTGGCGAAATCGGTCTTGATCTGTTCTTCGGACAGTCCATAGTGCTCGAGCCCATATTCGTGCAAGGGGCGTTTCTCGCGGCTGTGCGCTTCAAGATAAGCCTGCATTCGCTCCCGGGTGTCTTCGGGAAAGCTGATCTTCAGATAGTCGTAGATGCTTCTGACGACTTCCAGCGGCTTGTGCAGCGTGTCGGAGAACCGGACATCGAGGAAGCGGTCGGCCGGCATGGCATCGCGGAAAGCCATGGTCTGCCTGATCCCGCGCGCCCAGATTGCGGACCACTGTCGACCGGCCCGTACCGGGTCCGGTTGCTTCATATGGATCTTCCACAGGTTGTAGATGAAGCTGGCGATGGAGGGGATGGTCTGCAGGGGATCGCGATGGGTCTGGATCACGCGGGCGTTGGGGAAAGCCTTGAACAGCACGTCGATCTGCCGCAGGTGGTGAGGGGTCTTGAGCACCCATTCACGGCCTTCCTCCCCGCGCAGGCGCTTCTGCCACTGGATGAAGCGCAGCATTCGACGCAGATGTTCGTAGGCCGGCTGCTGATCGTGATTCCACATCCATTCCGTATAGCTCGGGATGTCGGCATAGCAATCGAAGAAGCTCTGGAATGAATGCTCAAGCAGCATCCCTTCCTCGTCTGCCTCGCGCGCGTCGAGCGGATGAATGGAGAGTAGCGCCGGGTTGGCCTTGATCATGGCCTGCGTTTCCGCCTCGGCCAGCGTGATGCGCGGGTCGGGACCGGCGTTGGGACCGGCCGTGCCGGGCTCGGTCATGGGTGCCGGGAAGCGCGTTTCCCAATAGAGCATCGAATGGAAGCGCGGGTCGCAGCCGAGGATGCGCTGCAGCAAGGTGGTGCCTGTCCGCGGAAGCCCGACGATGACGATGGGGCCGCGGACTTCCTCCTGTTCGATTTCGGGATGAAGCTGGAAGTAGTGCTCCATGACCAGGCGATTCCTGAGCATCTCGACCAGGCGTTCGAACCAGATTTGTTGCCCGCCTTCGGAGAGTCCGCCTTCGCGGTTCATGGCATCCAGCAGTATTTGCGCCGGGGTGAGGAAGCCTTCATCCCCGAAGTCTGTCAGTCCGCCAGCGCGACGGCTCGCTTCGCTCATCAGGGCGTCAAGTTGGAGATTCATGCTTGCGTCCCCCGGTCAGCGTATCGAACTTGACGACCCTGGCTTCGAACTGCGTTGGCCGTTCCTGTGCCCCGATCAGGCGAAACAGGCTGGTGCCGAGGCCATGGCCTGCGGTGCTCAGCCAGTTCGGATGCCCCGGATCGCGGTGCGCGATCACGATCGTGACGCTGCCGTCGGGGTTGAGGTGGGCGCCATGGCAATTCAGGTGAATGCGGTGGCAATGGTAGTCGAGCGACTCCATCCAGAAATTGTCCACCTGGAAGTTCCAGAACTCACAGGGTGGAACGGTGGCCTCGATCACCATGGCCTCGTCGTCGGCGAGTTCCCAGTAGCCGTGGTAGTAGCTGATGTTCGGGTCGCCGCCTGCGGCCTGGAACATCGCCTGGTCGCCCAGCGGTAGCGTGCTGTGATGCTCGCGCTTGAAATGCGACGCCCAGTCGGTGAACAGCTTTACGGTGTTTTCAGTGTACTGCGCTGCGGCCATGAGTCGGGACGTGAGCACCTGTGGGTCGAGCGCTGGCGGTGTTTCGGTGCTGCCGAGGCGCTCGATGTGCAATTGTGCGGCTTGCTCAGTGCGTCGGTTGTGGAAGGTCTGGCGGATCAGGAGCAGGTTGCTGTCGGGCGCCATCGGCAACCAGTTTCCCGATGGCGGGCGGTTCGCCGAGATCAGGATCTCGAAATTTCCGTCGCCGTCGACTTCCAGCTCACGTCCGTCGAGAAAGCCCGTACCCAGCATCCTTGCGCCTGCTTTCTGATAGCCGCCATTTTTGGTTGCGAAGTTGATTGTCGGCACATTGCCGCGCCGGCCGCGAATCCGGTATTCCAGATCACCCCTGATCGGGGTGCTCAGGTAAACGTTGTCGGGATTGTCGCCACCGATCTTGATGAAACCGCCGGCCGGGTCGGAGAAACGCGGAAATTCGGCCGTGCCCGCCTCCACCATCAATTCGAGCCCGGCGCGCACCATCCTGGTCAGATAGCGCACGCCCTCGGCCTGGTTGAAAACGTCGTGCGGCGCCTCCGGCCTCAGCACATGGCGGCCAGCGCGCTTGATCGCGTCGCAGTAGTCCTCCCAGAGCCGGCCCGAAACAAGTTGGTCCTCAATCTCCACTGCGTCTTTTGGCGATTCCCCAGCCATCGTTTTCTCCTTCAACAAGGTGTGTTTCAGAGGCTGACTCTTGATGCGGAGGGCGGCGAGTGCGCTTGCCACGAGATCAAGCCAGGGCGTCCAAGCTCCGCGGTCCGATTCCGCTCACATGCTCGTGCCTGTGTCGTTTGGTGGGGGCGAGCCCTCGCTCACTGTCTGGTTTTCCCGAGCGCCTCCACTGCCGTGGCTCTCGCCCATACGTAGTTTGCCTTGCCCGCCGCAGAGCGTTGCACTTCGGCCACCTTCACGACGTCCTTCGGCACCTTGTAGCCCGCCAGATGTTCGTGGCACAGCGCACGCAGGGCTTCAATGTCGAGCTCGACGTCGGGTCGGGGGGCGACCACCGCGGTGACTCTCTGTCCCCAGCGCGGGTCGGGCATGCCGACGACCACCGCGTCGAGGATGTGCGGGCTCATACGCAGCACTTCCTCGACCTCTTCCGGGAAGACCTTTTCGCCACCGGTGTTGATGCAGTTGTTGCCGCGGCCGAAGACGATGATCGAACCGTCTTCGGCAATCTTCGCGGCGTCGCCGGTGATCGCAAAGCGCGTGCCGGCAATGGTGACGAAGGTCTCTGCGCTCTTTACTGGGTCACGGTAGTAGCCCAGCGGCAGGTAGCCGCTGCGGGCGAGGATGCCGGTCTCGCCAGGCTCGGCGATGCGCTGACCGTCCACCACGACGCTGAGATCGGAGCGGGCGGCGATCTTGATCATGCCGCCTTCGATCGGCTTGGCGCCCATGCCAAGCTGGCCGCCTTCGGATGAACCGATGCCGTCGCTGAAAAAGATGTTGGCCGGCAGGAAGGGCTTGAGGGCCTCCTTGATGTGCGCGGACATCACCGCGCCACCGTTGCCGAAGACGAACAGCGAGGACAGGTCCCAGCGCCCCGGATGTGCCTTGAGCGCGTCGAGGATGGGCAGCGCCATCGCGTCGCCGACCAGGGTGATCCCGTTGAGCTTCTGCGCGGCGGCAATGTCGAGTACGTGCTCGGCATTGAAGTGGTGCTGGTCGTTGAGGACGACGGTGTGGCCGGCGAACAGTGACACCATCGTCGCCCAGTGCGCGGCGCCGTGCATCAGCGGCGCCACCGGCATGAAGCGCATCGGATGACCCTTGCGGATACGGTCAGCGAGTTGCTCCGGGGTCTCGATCGGGCCTTCACCCGGGGTGTAGAACGCGCCCCCGCCAAAGCAGCCGAAGAAGAGATCCTTGTGCGGCCACATCACGCCCTTGGGCTTGCCGGTGGTGCCGCCGGTGTACAGCAGCGACAGATCGTCGTCACTGCACACCACCGTACTCAGGGCGGACGTATCGGCGGACAAGGTGTCCTCGAAGGCGACTGCCCCGGTGATGGACGGCTGGCCGCCGCCGGTGCGCACCTTCACCTTCAGCCCGGGCGCGGCGTCGAGCACATCGGCTACGCCGGCTTCGAGCTCGGCGCTGTAGAACAAGGCCTTGAGACCGGTGTTGTCATAGATGTACCGCAACTCGTCAGCGACGTAACGGTAGTTGATGTTGGCCGGCACGGCGCGCACACGACAGGCCGCGAGGAAGGCCTCGAGGTATTCGGCCGAGTTGTACATCTGCAGGCCAACGACGTCGCCCTGGCCGATGCCTTGCTGGTGCAGCCAGGCGGCGAGGCGGTCGACGCGCTCGGCCATCTCGCCGTAGGTGTAGCGGGTGTCGCCGATCACCAGGGCGTCGCGTTCGGGAACGGTTTCGGCGGTGATGGCAAACAGGTCGGCGAGGCTGAAAGTGCGAGGGTTCATGATGTCTCCGGTGGTCCGTTTTTCTGATGTTCTTTGTTCTGGTGGTCCTGCCGCGCAGGTGTGGCGTGCGCGTCGTGCCGATTCGGCTAGAGGGCGCCGTCGGTCTTGAGTCGGGCGAGGGTGCCCTCGTCATAGCCCAGCTCGCGCAGCACCGATTCGTTGTGCTCGCCCGCTTTTGGCGGCAGAAGGTCGAGGGAAAACTGGAAGTCGCTCATCTTCACCGGGAAGGCGAAGTAGGGCGCCGTGCCGCCATCGGGTAGCGGGGTCTGGATCGTCATCGCGCGCGCCTGCGTGTGCGGGTGGGCGAGCACCTCGTCGATGCGCAGCACCGGGCTGACGCAGGCGTCCACCCCGGCCAGCGTCGCTGTCCATTCGGCCAGCGTGCGCGCCTGGATAATCTGTGCCACCTGCGCCTTGACAGCAGCGCCGGACTTGCCCGAAGCCCAGCCGCTCTTGCTCAGTTCGGGGCAACCGGCAGCGGCGCAGAAAGCCTGCCAGAACTTGGGCTCCAGCGCGCCTACGGCGAGGTAGCGACCGTCGGCGGTTGCGTAGGTGCCGTAGCAGGGCAGTGCGCCCGACAGGGTGTCGTTGCCGGCGGGCACGGACTGCTTCCAGCTGTTCAGGCTGGCCAGCGGCTGGGTGTTGAGCGCCATCGCGCAGTCGGTCATGGAGACGTCGATGAAGCGTCCCTGGCCGCTGCGCTGGGCGTCGAACAGGGCGGCGAGGATGCTCATCGCCGCCGACAGAGCGCCGCCGGCGAGGTCGGCGATGGGGAAGTTGCCCGGATGGGGTTTGCCACCGGGGGCTGCGCTCTGCTCGAGAATGCCGGCGTAGCTTTGGTAGTTGATGTCGTGCCCGCCCAGTTCGGCCAGCGGCCCGTCCTGACCGTAACCGCTGATGGCGCAATACACCAGCTTCGGGTTGATCGCCTTCAGGTCTTCGTAGCCGATGCCCATGCGCGCCATGACGCCGGGGCGAAAACCTTCGACCACGATGTCGGCGTCCTTCACCAGGGCGTGCACGATCTCGCGCGCGCCGGGTGCGCGCAGGTTGATCGCCATCGAGCGCTTGTTGCGATTGACCGACAGGAAGAAGTGCGAGATCGGCGTGCCGGCCGGGCCGCGCCCGGCCTCGCCGCCGGGGGGCTCGATCTTGATCACGTCGGCGCCCATGTCGGCCAGGTGCAGGGTGCACATCGGCCCGGGCAGCAGTTGGGTGAAATCGAGCACCTTGACGCCGCTGAGAGGTTTCGTGGTCATCGTTCTGCCTTTGCGTGGTGAGTGAGGGGGCAGTTGAGGGGGGTAGATGAGGACGCGCTCAACTGCGCTCGAGCTCACGGAAGGGGATCTTGCGATCAGTGCGGATCTCGCCAGGCAGGCCGAGAACGCGTTCGGCGATGACGTTGCGCAGGATCTCGTCGGTGCCGCCGCCCATGCGTGCGCCGGGCGAGCTCAGCCACAGGCGCTGCATGTAGCGCCAGTCGCCACCCAGTGCTTCGTGGCCGATCATGCCTTCGGCGCCGGCCAGCTCCAGGGCAAAGGCGGAGATGTCCTGCATGGCCTTGCCCGCCACCAGCTTGGTGATCGACATTTCGGGGCCAGGTGTCTTGCCCTTCGAGATTGCAGTAAGGCCGCGTGCGATGAGCAGCTCCACGCCGTGCTGCTGCAGATAGGCGTCGGCGATGCGGGCGCGCACGCGGGCGTCGTCGATCGCGGGCCGCTCGTCCCACTCACACTGTTGTGCAAGTGCGATCAGGTGCTGGTGCAGATCGGTGGGCATGTTGCCACCGACCGACATACGTTCTTGCATCAGCATGCTCAGCATCACCTTCCAGCCGCCGCACTCTGGGCCGAGACGGTAGCTGTCGGGGATGCGCACGTCGGTGAAGAAGACTTCGTTGAATTCCGAGTCGCCCGACATCTGGTGGATGGGGCGGACTTCCACGCCATGCGCCTTCATGTCGACGATGAACATGGTCAGGCCTTCCTGCTTGGGCTTGTCCCAGTCGCTGCGGGTGAGCAGGATGCCGTAGTCGCAGAAGTGGGCGCCGGAGGTCCATACCTTCTGACCGTTGATGACCCAGTCGTCGCCGTCGCGCTCTGCGCGTGTGCGCACGCCGCCGGTGTCCGAGCCGGCAGCGGGTTCGGAGAACAGCTGGCACCAGATTTCCTCTCCGGCCAGACCGGGGCGGAGGAAGCGGGCCTTGAGTTCGGGCGCGGCCCACATCATCACCGTGGGCAGGCCCATGCCGATGCTGATTTCGAAGATCATGCCGGGCACGAGATACGCGGCTTCTTCCTGCTGGTAAATCACCTGCTGCATCGGCGTGCCGCCACGGCCGCCGGCTTCTTTCGGCCAGGCGATGGCGGCGTAACCGGCAGCGGCCTTCTTTGCCTGCCAGGCCTTGGCGGCGGCGAGCTTGGCAGCATCGTCCAGGCCTTCGCCAAACACTTCATCGGGGCGGCTGCGCTTCTTGCCGTTGGCTTCCAGCCAGGTCCGCACTTCGGCGCGAAAAGCGGCTTCTTCGGGGGTGTCTCGAAAGTCCATGAGGGTGCGTTCCGCTTACGCGGCCTCCTTGATGAGTTCGTCTGCCAGCTGCGCACGCCAGGCGTGTTCGCTGCCGATGCATTGCCCGAGCTGGCGGGCGCGGCGATAGAAGAGGTGGCAGTCCATCTCCCAAGTGAAGCCGATGCCGCCGTGCAGTTCGATGCTTTCTTCGGCCGCGACCACAAAGGCGCGCGTGGCGGACACGCGGGCCGCGGCAGCGGCCCGGGGTAGTTCGGGCGCGTCGGATGCCAGCGCCCAGGCACCGTAATAGGCGTGCACGCGGGCGAGTTCGATGCCGGTGTAGATGTCGGCCATCTTGTGCTTGAGGGCCTGGAAACTGCCGATCTGGCGGCCAAAGGCCTTGCGCTCCAGCGTGTAGTCACGCGTGATCTCGAGGATGCGTGCCGCCCCGCCGACCTGTTCGAAGGCGATCAGCACCGCTGCGCCATCCAGCACGCGGGTGGCGACGGTGGCCGCATCGGCGCCGGCGAGCGCTTCCGCCGGGGTGTTGTCGAAACGGATCTCGGCCAGCGGCCGGGTGGGATCGAGGCTGGGCAGCGCCTTGCGGCTCACGCCGGCGCCAGCGAGGTCGACCAGCACGAGCGCATCGCCGGTCTCTTTTCGCACCCGCAACACGGCCAGGCCAGCGATGCCGCCATCGCTCAATGCGGAGCTGGTGCCATTAAGCGTCTTGCCATCGAAGCTCAGAGGGGCCGCCTTGCGATAGCGCTCGCGGCTGCCCAGTGCTGCAGTGGCGATCAGCTTGCCGCTGGCGATTTGCGGCAGCCAGTGCTGCTTCTGCGCTTCGCTGCCGGCGCGCAGGATGGCTTCGGCAGCCATATAAAAGCTGGACGACAGGGGCACTGCGGCAAGGTGACGGCCCGCTTCTTCGGCGACGAGGCAAAGCTCCAGATAGCCGAGGCCGGTACCGCCGTATTGCTCGGGGATTGCCGCGGCGGCGGCGCCCATGTCGATGAGGTTGCGCCACACGGCGTCGCAATGTGTTGCCCGGCCTTCAAGCACCTCGCGCACCGCCTGCGAGGTGCTGGTTTCGGCCAGCATGGTGCGCACCGCATCCTGCAGCAGGCGCTGGTCGTCGGAAAAGTCGAAGTTCACGCTGTACTCCCTGGTACGCCGCCGCAGTCCGTGGTCCGGACCGCGGCGGTTTTGCGATTCGTGGTGATGGAGCCGGCGTTCAGTGTGTGGCTGCCGGCGGGGTGACGCGGCTTGCGCCGTAGAAGGTCTGAGCTTTCGCCGCCATGTCGCGCAGCAGTTGCGGTGCGGCGTACTGCTCGCCATAGCGCGCGGCAAGGCGCTCGCACTCGGTGACCACCCCCGCGATGCCGATTGTGTCCATCATCGAGAACGGTCCGCCCAGATAAGCAGGGAAGCCCACGCCGAGGATGGATCCGACATCGCCGTCGGCCGGGTCGATCAGCACGCCGTCGGCCATGGCCTTGGCAGCGTCGACGAGCTGGGCGTAGAGCATGCGCGCCTTGACCTCATCGACCGTGGGCTGCTCGGTCAGTTGCGGGAAGAACTCCGCCAAGCCTGGCCACAGCTTCTTGCTGCCGTCGGCGGCGTAGTCGAAGAAGCCCTTGCCGTTCTTGCGCCCGTGGCGGCCCAGTTCGCCAGCCAGCTTTTCTACCAGGAGGAAAGTGGGGCTGGGCTTGAACGCTGCGCCTTCGTCCTTCTTGCGCTGCTGGCTGGCGTGGTAGGCGGTGTCGAGGCCGATCTCGTCGGACACGGTGAGCGGGCCAACCGGGATGCCGGCCATCTTCGCTGCGTTTTCGATCAGGGCCGGATTGACGCCCTCGGTGACCATTGCCAGGCTTTCGTTGATGTAGGCGCCGATGAAGCGGCTGGTGAAGAAGCCGGGGCCGTCGTTGACCACGATCGGCGTCTTCTTCATCGCCTGCACCAGATCGAGCGCACGCGCCAGTGCTGCGGGCGAAGTCTTGCGACCGCGCACGACCTCGACCAGCGGCATGCGCTCGACCGGCGAGAAGAAGTGCATGCCGATGAAGTTCTCCGGGTGGGCGCCGGCTTCGGCCAGTTCGCTGATCGGCAGCGCGGAGGTGTTGGAGGCGATCACCGCGTGCGGCGCCAGCACCGCATCGAGCTTGCGTGTGATGTCGGCCTTGAGCGCACGGTCCTCGAACACCGCTTCCACCACCAGCTCGACATCGGCCAGGGCGGCATAGTCGGTGGTCGGGTGGATGCGGGCGAGGATGGCGTCGGCCTTGTCCTGGGTGCTGCGGCCCCTGCTGATGTCCCGCTCCAGACGCTTGCTGGAATAGGCCTTGCCCTTGTCGGCGGCAGCCTGGTCGCGGTCGATGAGCACGGTTTCAATGCCCAGCTTGGCGCAGTGGAAGGCGATGCCTGCACCCATCAGGCCGGCGCCGACGACGCCGATCTTGCGGAAACTGGTCTTGGGGATGCCTTCAGGGCGGTGCATGAGCTTGTCTGCCTTGCCCTTGTTGATGAACAGGGTGCGGATCATGTTGCGCGACACCGGGTCGATCTGGAGCTGGGTGAAATACTTGGACTCCACCGCCAGCGCCTTGTCCATCGGCAGCTGCGGGCCTTCGTACAGGCAGGACAGGATGGCTTTGGGCGCGGGCAGATTGTGAAAGGTCTTGGCCTGCAGCATGGCGTTGCTGACCACCAGCATCTGCGCCACGGCGGGTGCCGAGGGGCCGGCACCGCCGGGCACCTTGAAGCCCTTCTTGTCCCAGGGCTGCACCGCGTCGCCGTCCTCGACGAGCCAGCGCCGCGCCTCACTGAGCAACTGGTCGGCGGGCACGATCTTGTGGATCAGGCCCATCTTCAGTGCCTTCTCCGCCGACAGCGCCTGGCCTTCCATCACCACCGGCATGGAGGCCTGGATGCCGATCAGGCGCGGTACGCGCTGCGTGCCGCCGCCGCCTGGCAGCAGACCGACCTGTACCTCCGGCAGGCCAAGCTGAATGCCCTTGCTGTCGGACACGACGCGGTAGTGGCAGGCCAGCGCAATTTCGGTCCCGCCGCCGAGCGCGGTGCCGTTGATCGCGCAGGCGACCGGCTTGCCGCAGGTTTCCATACGCCGCAGCAGCTTGGACAGCGAGGCGTTGCGCGCGAGGCGTTCGGCCAGGGGCAGCTCGTCAGCCTGGTCCAGCGAGGCTTCCATCTGCTTGAGGTCGGCGCCGGCGGCGAACACCGGTTTGCCCGAGGTGAAGATGGCGCCCTTGATTGCAGCGTCGGTGGCGAGGCGCTCGACTGCGACTTCCATTTCGTCCATGAACTTCATGTCCATGACGTTCATGTTGCTGTCGGTGCGATCGAAAAGAAGGGTGGCGATGCCGTCGGCGTCCACCGAGACGTGAATGACTTCACTCATGACTGTTTCCTTGAACTGTTCCCGGGGCGGCTCAGACGAGCTCGATGATGGTGGCGGTGCCCATGCCCGCGGCTTCGCACAGGGTGACGAGGCCGGTGCCGACCTGGCGGCGTTCCATCTCGTCGAGCAGGGTGCCGAGGATCATGGCGCCGGTGGCGCCCAGCGGGTGGCCCATGGCAATCGCGCCGCCATTGACGTTGATGCGATCGTGCGCAACGTTGAGGCGCTCCATCAGGCACAGCACCACTGACGAGAAGGCTTCGTTGAGCTCCCACAGGCCGATGTCGGCGGCGGTCATGCCGGCCTTCTTCAGCGCTTTCTGCGCCGCGAAGCTGGGGGCGTCGAGCATCAGCGTGGGCTCGGAGCCGACGGTGGCGACCGAGCGGATGCGCGCGCGCGGCTTGAGTCCGGCACGCTCGCCAACTTCGGCGTTGCCCACCAGCACGGCAGCGGCGCCATCGACGATGCCCGAGCTGTTGCCGGCGTGGTGCATGTGCTGGATGGCTTCGATCTGTGGGTACTTCAGCAGCGCCACGCCGTCAAAGCCGTATTGCGTGCCCATGTCGAGGAAAGCAGGCTTGAGGGCGGCAAGCGATGCGAGCGTGGTGTCGGCGCGGATCGCCTCGTCCCGGCTCAACACCGGCAGACCCAGCACGTCCTTCACTGCTACCACCGAGCGATCGAACCAGCCGTTTGCCCACGCCTGCGCGGCGCGACGCTGGCTTTCTGCCGCGTAGGCGTCGCACTGCTCGCGGGTGAAGCCGTAAAGGGTGGAGAGCAGGTCGGCACTCACGCCCTGCATGGTGAAGTACATCTTGAACGCAACCTGCGGATCGAGCGCCATGGCGCCGCCGTCGCTGCCCATGGGTACGCGCGACATGCTCTCCACGCCGCCGCCGATCGCCATGTCCACCTGGCCTGAGGCAACCTTGGCGGCAGCAAAATTGACCGCCTCAAGGCCCGAACCGCAGTAGCGGTTGAGCTGCATGCCGGGCACGCCGTGATCGAAGCCGGCGACCAGTGCGGCGACGCGGGCGATGTTGCCACCCTGTTCGCCCACCGGCACCACACAGCCGAGCAACACGTCCTCGATCAGCGTGCTGTCGAGTGCGTTGCGGTCGCGCACCGCCTGCAGCATCTGGGCGGCCAGTTGCACCGGGGTGATTTCACTCAGTGCGCCGTCGGCACGGCCTTTGCCGCGCGGGCTGCGCACGTGATCGTAGATGTAGACGTCCGTCATGAATGTCCTTTGATGAATTCGAGAATCGAAAATGCACGCTCGCCGGCGCATCCGGGGTGGGGTTGTCGGTCAGTCCCTGCGATCCGGCATGCAGGGCGTCTCGCTCAATCCTAGGGCAAGGACAAAGCGCTCATGAAAAGATGAGCAGTAAACCGAACGAACTTCGGCTACGATTGGTAAGGCATTGAAAGCAATATTGTTTTGTGCGCTGCATGAATCTGAACAAAAAGACCCGGCGGATGCTGGCGGTAAGCCTTGCTGCCCGGCGTCCGGTCCGGAGAACGAGTGTAGCGCGAGGCTGAAGGAGGATGAATGAGCGAACGGGATACGGTGGAGAGCGACACCATTCAGAAACGCAGTTCACGCACGCGGCGCAAACCCGCAGCGCCCGAGGGCAGCACTGTCGCGCCGCGCCGTGCCGAACCCTCACAGGCGCGTGCGCGCTTTACGGTTGAGGCAATCATCGAGGCGGCAGACGACATTCTGCGTACGCAGGGTGTTGATGCCGTCACCACACGCAAGGTGGCCGCCCGTGCGGGCGTGTCGGTTGGCGCGGTCTATCAGTATTTCCCCAACAAGGAAGCGATCCTGATCGAGATTAGTAAACGCATCATGGATGAGGAGTCCGTGGCGGCCTCACCAGAGCTTTTCCGGCTCCATCGCCAGTCACTGGATGAATTGCTGCAGGCTCTGTTTACCCGCACGGTGCGTGCCGAGCTAAGGCTGCTGTCGCTGGGCAAGGACTTCTACCGGCGCTATGCACGGCACATGCAGTTTGGCCGCGCGCAGGGGCTGGGGCGCGGTGACTGCACCTCCGCGCAACTGGTGGCGAACATGGAGCGGCTGTTGCAGCAGCACGTCGATGTGGTCGGTGAAGCGGACACCGAGCTTGCTTCCTTCATGCTGGTGCGCGGCATGCGGATCATGTTGGCAACCGTGGTCGAAGAGCGTCCGGAGCTGATCGATTCCCCTTCCCTGGTGCCGATGCTGGTGCGCATCGCCCGGGCCATGACTGATTCAAAAGAGATGGACATTCGTCCTGTCTGAGCGCCCCGGTGCACGAAAAAGGGCGCCGACCCAATGGCCGGCGCCCTTGCAGGATACAAGTGGGGGAGCCGTGGGTCAGGTCGCTTTGCGGCCCACGCCCAGCCAGCAGGCCAGCGCCGGCAGCAGGAAGATCGCTCCGAGTACGTTCACCAGGAACATGAAGGCCAGCAGGACGCCCATGTCGGCCTGGAACTTCAGCGCAGAGAAGGCCCAGGTGCCGACGCCGATTCCCATCGTCACGGCGGTGAATACGGCTGCCGTGCCACGCTGGCGCATGGCCTGGTAGAAGGCTTCACGCAGGGCGTAGCCATGTTCGGCCATCTCGTGCTGCATGCGTTCATAAATGTAGATGCCGTAGTCGACACCTACACCTACCCCGAGTGCGATCACCGGCAGGGTGGCCACTTTGAGGCCGATGCCCAACAGCGCCATCAGGGCGTTGCACATGATCGTCACCAGCATCAGCGGGATCACCACGCACAGCACCGCGCGCCAGGAGCGGAAGGTGAGCCAGCACAGCAGCGAGATCGAAGCGAAGATCGATGCAAGCATCTGCACTTCGGCCTTTTCGACAGCCTCGTTGGTGGCGACGGCGACGCCGGCATTGCCTCCGGCCAGGCGGAAGGTGATGTTCGGCGTCTTGTCCTCGTCGATGAAGCGTTGCACCTCGTCGACCACATGCTTCAGGGTCGGGCCCTGATGGTCGGTCAGGTAGATGGCCAGGTGGATCGTCTTGCAGCCGTGTGAGTTGAGGCCGTTTTCAGGGTTGGCGGCGCGGCCACCAGTACGCAGTGCGGCTTCGGTACGCTGCAATGCGGCCCAGCGCGGATTGGCCTCGTTATTGCCGGAGGCATAGAGCTTGGCCATGCTGGCAACGGTGCTTACGGACTGCACGCCATCGACGCCGCGCATGCGCAGGTCGAAGCGCTCCACCGCATTCATCACCGGCCAGTTGAGGCAGGCTTCGTCAAGATTCGAGGTTTCGGCATACACCGACAGCACGTCCATGCCGATCGAGTAGTTGCTGATGATCTTGTCGTTATCCTTGTTGTAGCGTGAATCCGCGCGCAACTCGGGCACGCCGCTGCCGATGTCGCCGGTCTGCAGCTGGCGCGAGAAATAGGTGGCGGTGGCCAGCAACACCAGCATCACGGCAAATGTCACCAGTGCAGGCTTGGGCTCGGCCAGAGCGGAGAGTTTCCACCAGGTCTGGTGCTTTTCCTTGGTGTCTACTGCCTGGTTGAGTGCCATCTTCTCCAGGCGAAGGTGGGACAGGATGATCGGCATGAACATCTTGTTGGTCATGATCATCAGGCCAACGCCAAGGCAGGCGGTGAGGCCGAGTTCATGCACGATCGGGATGTCGATGAGCATGATCACCATAAAGCCGAAGGCGTTGGCGAGCAGCGCCATGATGCCGGGGACGGCGAGCTTGCGGAATGCGCTCTCGGCGGCTTCCAGCGCGCTCTCGCCCGCGAGCACATCCTGCTTCCAGGCGTTGGTCATCTGCACCGCATGCGAGACGCCGATCGAGAAGATGAGGAAGGGCACCAGCACCGACATCGGGTCGATGCCGTAACCGACTAGCGGCAGGATGCCCAGCAGCCAGATCACCGGCAGCAGGGCCACGGCGATGGCGAGCACGGTGAGCCTGAACGATCGCGTATACAGCCACAGCAGCAGCGAAGTGATGGTGAAGGCGACGAGGAAGAACATCACCACCGTAAACAGGCCTTCCATCACATCGCCCATCACCTTGGCGAAGCCGACGATCTGGATGTCGATATCGTCGTTGGTGAACTGGGCGCGGATGGCTTCGAGCTTGCGTGCAACCTCGGCGTAGTCGAGTTTTTCACCCGTCTCAGGGCTGACCTCGAGCAGGTCGGCCTGTACCAGCGCCGACTTGAGATCGTTGGCCACCAGGCGCCCGACGACGCCCGATTTGGCGACGTTGGCGCGCACCTGGTTGAGGCCGGCTTCATTGGTCTCGAACTTGGCGGGAATCACCACGTCGCCGTTGAAGCCCTGCTCAGTGACTTCGATGTAGCGCACGTTGGGAGTGAAGATCGAGCGCACGCTGGCGCGGTTCACGCCCGGGGTGAAGAACACCTCGTCGTTGACTTTGCGCAGCACGGGCAGGAATTCGGCATTGTAAATGTCGCCCTTACCCTTCCACTGCACGCTGACCAGGACGCGGTTCGCGCCGGAAAAGGTGCTGGAGTGCTCTAGGAACGCCGCCATGTACTTGTGCTTGAGCGGGATCAGCTTGTTGAAGCCCGGATCAAGATGGGTGCTCAGTGCAGAGTAGCCGAGGCCAAGCGTCAGCAGCACGAAGAACAGCCCAAGCGGTTTGCGCCATTTGATCAGCAGGCGTGCCAGGACGGCGACGATGGCGTCCGTTCGGGTGATGCTGTGTGCTGCGCTCATCAGGCGGCTCCGTCGTTCTTGGTCGGGTTGGCAGGGTTCTGGATCTGCAGGCCGCCGTCGCTTGACAACATCCAGCGTCCGTCACCGGCGATGACGATATCCGTCAGGCTGGCACGGCCTTCGCGGAGGGCGATGCTGAAGCTCTTGCCCCCGTCCTTGCTCGACAGCACGATCCCACCCTGGCCGACCAGCAGCAGTTCGCCATCAGCAAGCAGGGCGTGGCCGTAGGTGGAAATCGGTGCGGGGACCTTGGCTGCAGCCCACGAAATGCCGCCATCCTCGCTGTGGAAGACGTTGCCGCGCATGCCGTAGGCCACCCAGTGGCTGTTGCCGAGGTTGACGGCGCCATACAACGAGCCGTTGTAGAAGGGTTCAATGGGCTCCCAGGTCTGGCCGCCATCGCTGGAGCGCAGTGCGGTACCCGCCTCGCCGACAATCAGCCACTGCTGCTTGTCCGCAGAAGACACAATGTCGTTCAGGTGCCAGTCGCTTAGCCCGGGAAGCGTGTCCGGTTGCCACGACTTGCCGTCGTCGGTTGAGCGCAGCACCTGGCCGAAGGCGCCCACTGCGAGCCAGTCGCCGGAGGGAAGTCGGCCTGCCGACATCTGCGGCTCGCCATTCGATTCGGCAAAATGAGTTTCCTGCCAGTTAAGGCCGCCGTCTTCAGTACGGAGGATCCAGCCTTCGTGGCCGAGTGCCAGGCCATGCAGGTCATCGGCAAACACGATTCGGGTGATCAGCGCCTGGCGGTCCTGGGACAGCTTGGCCTTGGTCCAGCTCTTGCCTTCGTCCGACGATATGAGGATGGAGCCCAGCTCGCCCGCGATCACGATGCCCGCTTTGCTGCGCTCGATGCTGGTGAGTTGCATGCGATCGACAGGAATGCGCGTTTCCTGCAACTCCGGTACGTGCCTGGGTGAGAAGGAATAAATGCTGGCCGCTGTGACAATCAATGCCATGGCCATGCCTACAGGGGCGAGCATGGGGCGTCTCCTTTGATGTTCCGGGCGCCATCCAGCGAGGGGCGGCGAGGTGTGTGCATTATTGGCGCATGGGCGGCCGGGGCATCGTCCAAAAGGGTTACGGCTTGTCGCTCGCGTCTCCCGTCGAAACGCCTCAGACGGTGACTTGCTTCATTCGTTCAATCCCTTGTCCCGCCTAGGAAAGAATCCATATGAGTCAGCCATTTACGCTAGTCCATTCAGACGATGATGGCCCTGCTGACGTATGAAATATTGCATCCATCGCAGTAGCGTTTTCACCCGAAAAACGCCTTGATTGGCGATCACGGAGGACACGAAGATGGGTGCAATTGGTAAAGATCAGGTGCTCGGCATTCTGGCCGAAGATTACATGACGCCGGAAGCGGTTGACCTTTTGGCGAAGGCCCGGGCGATGGCTCCGCGCCTCGCCGAGCGTGCGCGCGCCGCCGAGGTGGCAGGCAAGGTGCCGGTCGAGACAGTGAAGGAAATGAACGAGGCGGGCCTGTTCCGCGTGCTGCAACCGAAGCGCTTTGGTGGCTACGAACTGGACCCGCGCGTATTTTATCGGGTGCAGATGGCGCTGGCCGAGGGCTGCATGTCGACCGCCTGGATCTATGGCGTGATCGGTGTTCACAACTGGCAGTTGCCGCTGTTCCCCGAGCAGGCGCAACAGGACGTCTGGGCGAAAGATTCGTCGGTGTTGATAGCCTCGACCTACATGCCCACAGGTAAGGCCGAGCCGGTCGAGGGCGGCTATCGCTTCTCCGGTCGCTGGGGTTTTTCGAGCGGCGTCGAGCACTGTGACTGGATTCTCCTTGGCGGTCTGCTGCCGAAGAAGGACGGTTCAGGCGCGCTGGAGCACACCACCTTCCTGCTGCCGAAGTCGGATTTCCGCGTCGAGCACAACTGGGACGTGCTTGGCCTGCGTGCTACAGGTAGCCACGACATCGTCGTCGATGGTTGCTTCGTGCCGGCTCATCGCACCCACCGCACCAACGACCATAGCGACGCGGGCTGCCCCGGTCGGCAGACGAACCCAGGCTGGACTTACAGGATCCCCTTCACCCAGGTCTTCCAGCGCGCGGTGTCGTCGGCCTGCATCGGCGCGCTGGACGGCGCGATCGCCAGCTTCCGCGAGCGTGCAGCCGCCCACGTAGGCAAGCATGGTGCGAAGACGGCCGAGGACGTCAATGCGCAGCAGGCCTGTTCTGAGTCGATGATGACCACCGATCAGCTCAAACTGGTGCTGTTCCGCAATTACGCCCGCATCGTCGAGTGCGCGAAGACCGGTGAGCAGATGCCGGTGGAAGAGCGTCTGATGCAGCGCGCCCAGGCGTCGCAGGTGCCCAAGCTGTGCGCGACGGCGGTCAGTGAGTTGATGCGTGCCTGTGCAGCATCGGGGACCTACAAGACTAACCCGATCGAGCGTGCGTTCCGCGATATCCATCAGGCGCGCGGTCACATCGCCAACAACACCGACACCTATGCGCGTGCGCACGGCGCGGTGATGCTCGGCCTCCCCAATGGCGATCCTTACATCTGATTGCCTGAACAAAAGGGAGAGCATTGCGACATGACAACCCAGCGTTATCATTCGCTGAAAGTCCAGGCGGTCACCGAGGAGACGCACGACGCCAAGTCGATCGTGTTCGAGGTGCCGCCGGAGCTTGCAACCGTCTTCAAGTACCGCCCTGGGCAGTTCCTGACCCTGCGTCTGCCGGTACTGGGTCGTCATCTGCCGCGCTGCTATTCGATGTCGAGCGCGCCGACGCTCGATGCCACGCTGCGGGTGACGGTAAAACGGGTTACCGGTGGTCGAGGCTCGAACTGGGTGTGCGATCGCGTGCGTCCCGGCGATGCGCTCGAGGTCATGGCGCCGGCTGGCGTGTTCACGCCGGCCGCGCTGCAGGGCGACTTCCTGCTGTGTGCCGGCGGCAGCGGCATCACGCCGGTGTTTTCCATCCTGCGCTCGGCGCTGGCGCATGGTCAGGGCCGCATCCGCTTGCTGTATGCCAACCGCGACGAGCGTTCGGTGATTTTCCGCGACGAACTCAATGAGCTTGCGGCATCCCATCCGGCGCGCTTGCAGGTCATTCATTGGCTGGATTCGGTGCAGGGCGTGCCTTCAGTCGTCCAGCTCGCCGAGCTGGCCCGGCCATGGAGCGGGGCACAGGCCTTCATCTGCGGGCCGGGGCCATTCATGGACGCGATGGTGTCCGCGCTGGACCACGCCGGCATGGATGCCGAACGTGTCCATGTCGAGCGCTTCGTGTCCTTGCCTGACGAAGAGGATGTCGCGGCGATCAATGCTGCGGCGCCTGCACCTGCAAGCACGATCGAGCAGGCCACGGTCGAGATCGAGCTCGATGGCGAAACGCATACGCTGACAGTTGCGGGCAACGAAACGCTGCTTGATGCCGCGCTGAAAGCCGGCATCAACGCCCCCTATTCCTGCCAGGCCGGGATGTGCGCGTCCTGCATGTGCCAGGTCGTCGAGGGCGAAGTCCACCTGCGTCACAACGAAGTGCTCGATGCCAAGGATCTGGCCAAGCGCTGGACGCTGAGCTGCCAGGCGTTGCCAACCACCGAGCATGTGAAGGTCCGCTTCCCGAGCTGATTGCTCCGCGTCGTGAGCTGACGAAGCCGGTCGCTTGCGTGAGCGCAAACGCGTCGCGCAGGCGACGTGAGATGCAAGTTCCTGTTGAGCATATGAACAAACTGGACGGAGGTCGGCCACGGTGCCTGCCTCCGTTTTTCGTGCCCGGTTCGATGATCTG
>Ga0138256_10002411_pt1 | contig 19985 bp, 14 predicted proteins | sample KNB2016incub_MG_FD_105486 | JGI IMG/M metagenome (GOLD analysis project Ga0138256, IMG submission 105486) | Active sludge microbial communities from wastewater in Klosterneuburg, Austria - KNB2014incub_MG | ecosystem: Engineered > WWTP > Activated sludge > Unclassified | place: Austria... | reverse complement strand
GAGGGCCTGGGCCGCGGGCTTCGACCCACCGCGGACTCTCGCGGGGAATCGGATCAGAAGGGGCAGGCGAATCGACTCTTCGTAGGCAAGACGCCGCTCTTCGCTCAGGCCGTGCTCGCCATAGAAGTAGCCGTTGTCTCCCACCAGGATGACGACGGTCTTGTCCAGAATGCGCTGCTTCTCGAGCGCCTCGAACATCCGGCCGAGGCCCTCGTCGACCGCGGCGAGCATGCGCAGGCGGTCGCGGATCGTCTCGTCGGGCGTGACCGTATCCTTGCCCAGAGGTGGGAGTCCCTTAGTGCTGCGTTCAAGCGAGGGTTTGCCGCGAGGCGGCACGCCGTAGTTTGCGCGCCGCGGCGGCGTCTTGTCCGCGTAAAGCGTCTTGTGACGCTCGGCCGGGATGAAGCCGCCCTCGCCGATTGAAAGCACGGTTCCATCCGCCCGCTGCAGCATGTTGGGGTGAAGGGCCTTGTGCGACAGCATCAAGAGGAATGGCTTCGTGCGGGATTCGCCGATGAAGCTCACCGCGCGCTCCGTGAGGATGTCCGTCACGTACCCTTTCACCCGGGCGAGTCGTCCGTTCTCGAAAAGCTCGGGGTCGATCGCCTCGCCCTGACCCTTCATGGCTACCCAGGTGTCGAATCCCGGGCGGGGCGTGGGGTCGTTGCCCATGTGCCACTTCCCCATGAAGCCCGTGTTGTAGCCGCTCGCATGGAGCTGTCGCGCGAACGTCTGGAGCTCGTGGCTCCGGGGGCTTCGGTCGGTGTTGTCGAGGATTCCGTGATTGCGGGTGTAGAGGCCGGTCAGGATGTTGGCGCGGCTCGGGGAGCACAGCGGCGTGACGGCGAACATGTTCTGGAACGAAGCGCCTTCGCGGGCGAGCCGGTCGAGGTTGGGCGTGCGGGAGAAGGGATGTCCCGCCGCGCCGAAATCGTCGAACCGGAGGTCGTCGACCACGACGAGCACGATGTTCGGGCGCTCGTGGGCCGAGGCGAAGGGGGCGCCGGCGAGCAGGCACACGAAGCACACCAGAAAACGGACGACCGCAGTCAACATGGGCTTCGAAGATCCTACGCCCGCCGGCGACTTTTGCGATGATCAAGCATGAAGCGCCGCCGTCTCCCGACATCACTCGAGCCGCTGGCGGTCATGCCCCCAAGCGAGACCACCCCGGTGTGGCTGGAGGTCGCACGACGCCAGGCCGGGAGGCGTCAGCCGAAGGACCTTCTGGCCCAGTACGAGAGCGATGGTTTCGTGCAACCATCGGCCCTCGGCCTCAGGATTTCGGTCCGGATGGATGCGCTGGTCCTCGAGGCCGCCCGGGGGTTCGAGGCTGTGATCCTGTCGCCGCTGGCGCCCCTCGGGGCATGTTCGGCGATCGCGCCCACGTCGCAAGACCGAACAATCTCGGCGGTGCGGAGCCTGGAGGTGGTCTCCGACCCCACGAACGCTCTCGCCCTGGAGTGCGCGAGACGCTTGCGAAAGCGGCCCACCGAAGACGTACGACTCTGCACGGTGCATCAGGTCGTGCGCGCTCAGCCCGTGCCCGATCGCCCCGGCCACTCCCGGCATTTCCGGATGTTCGCGATGGTGGAGGCGGGACCGGGAAGAGCGGAGGATGGTTTTGAAGTCGGCGCGATCGTCCGCCAGCTTTCGGTCTTCGATCGGTTCTTCGAGGCCGCGGAAGCACTTGGCCTGCGCTTCCCGCAGAGGCGCGCGATCATTCTCACCACACCGGATCGCGACACTCTGGCCGAGCGGGCCGCGCGAGCACTCGCGTCAGCCCTTCCGCACGTAACGGTGGAGCGAGAGCCACTGACATCTTCGTACTACGGAGGAGTGCGTGTTCAGTTTGGCGCGCACGCGAGAACGGGCGAGTTCTGCCCCATCGGCGACCTCGGTGTCTTCGATTGGGCCGCGCAACTGACCGCGAATCGCCGTCAGCGATTCGCGGCCAGCGGCCTCGGGATACAGCTCGCGCCTTTGTTGTTTACTTCTTCTCCACCTTGACGGGCCCCGCGGGTTTCTTCGGGTACTTCGCCCCGCCCGCTTCGATCTTCTTCATGACCTCGGCGACCGCGCGTTCGAGCTGCTGATCCTTGCCTTCGATCGTGGCCTTGACGTCGTTGATGACGTCGATGTCCGGATCGACGCCGTAGCCTTCGATGATCCACTCGCCTTTGGTGTTGGCCATCCCGGACTCCGGCACGGAAATGCCCCCGCCGTCGATGAGAGGCCCGCGGCCCGAGATGCCGACCACACCGCCCCACGATCGGCGGCCGATGAGCGGACCGAGGCCCGCCTGCTTGAACATGGCCGGGAAGATGTCGCCGTCCGACGATGAACGTTCGTCGAGGATCGCGGCCATGGGGCCGATGAAGACGCCGTCGGGATAGGAGTCGGCGACGTCGTCGGTGCGGCCGAAGTTCACGGCCAGGAGCTTGCGCCGCAGTCTCTCGATGATCATCCGGGACACGTTGCCGCCGCCGTTCGCGCGGACGTCGACCACGAGGCCTTCCTTCCGGGTCTGGCCGTAGTACCACTTGATGAACTCGCGGATGCCGGGGCCGCCCATGTCCGGAATATGGAGATAGCCGACCTTGCCGTTCGTCATCTCGGTGACGCGCTTCCGGTTTCCACTCACCCAGTCGAGGTAATTGAGATCCGATTCGCTGCTGATCGGGCTGTACGTGACCGTGCGCGAGCCCTCCATCGCGGGCTTCGAATTCAGGGTAAGAGCGACCGGCCGATCGGCCTTGCCACGAAGGTGCATGTAGGGATCCTGGTTGGCCTGTAGTTCAACCCCGTCGATCGCCAGGACGTAGTCGCCCACGCTCGCGTTGACCCCGATTTCGGTAAGCGGTGAGCGGTAGGGGTCTTCTTCGTTCTGGCCTTCGAAGATCGTCGTGATCTTGAACTTCCCCGACGCTTTGTCCAGGGCGAAACGCGCACCCGGAAGCGCCACCCGGGGGCGAGGCGGAGTCTGGAAATCACCGCCTTCGACGTACGCATGCTGAACCGTCAGTTCGGAGATCATCTCGCTGATCACGTAGTTGAGGTCGGAGCGGTGCGCCACGTAGGGCAGCCAGGCCGCGTACTGCCTGCGCAGGGCCTCCCAGTCGAAGCCGTGCATGTTCTCGACGTAGAACCAGTCGCGATACCGACGCCAGACCTCGCCAAAGATCTGGTTCCACTCCTCGGTGGGGACGCGGTCGACCATGAGGCCCGCGGTGGACACCGGCTTCTTCGACGTCGCGCCGGCAGGGGTCGCATCGTGAAGATTCCAGGTCTGACCAGTACGGACGAGAACCTTCGAACCGTCGCTCGAGAGCACATAACCCTGAATGTCGTCAGAGAGAACCGTCTCCTTACGGTCTTTGATGGAGTAGAGGCGGAGCGAGGTTTTGCGGTCGCCCTGGCGGCCGTAGAAGAAGGCGGAGCCGTTGGTGTAGAGAAGGTGGCCCTTCTTGGCGGCGAGGCCGTTGTAGTTGTCGGCCTCTACCGGGACGCGGGCGACACGCTGGGCGAGACCGTCGAAATCGATGACGAGGTCGGCGGCCTTCTTCTCGGCGGCAGGCTTGGCGGCGGCGGCATCGGCGGATTTCGGGGACGCTTCGGGCTTGGCTTGGGCGTCCGCCGTCTTTTCGTCTTTCGCGACGCTCACTTCGTCGCTCTCCGGCGGGAACGGGTGCTTCACGTCCTTGCGCAGGGCCATGGCGAAGATCCCGGTGGTTCGGTTCGTCGCGTAGTTGAACTCGAAGCTCGAAATCTGGGGCGCGAACTGTCGGTCGCTCAGGAAGTAAAGGAAGTTTCCCTCCGGGTCCCACGCCGGATTCTGGGCGTTGAACTGCTCGTCGGTGACCTGACGAAGCTGGCCGTTCGGGCCGCCGGTTTCGCTCCAGATGTGAATGCTGCGGGCATTGTTGGGATTGTTCGAACTGAAGGCGAGGAAGCGGCCGCTCGGGGACCAGACGTAATCGCGCACCTGATCGCGCGGAGCGTCGTAGATCTGCTTGAGCGATTTGTCGTCGAAGGAATAGACGTGGATCCGGCCGTCCTTGTCGGAGAACGCGATCCGCTTGCCGTCGGCCGACCACTCCGGCGCGTAGCGCATCGCCTTGCCGCCACTGGTCAGGCGCTCAGGCTTGCCTGAACCGTCCTGGGCCACGACGTACAGCTCCTCTTCACCCGAGAGGTCGGAGATGAAGGCGATCTTCGAACCATCGGGCGACCAGCGCGCCCACTTGTCGTGGGCTCCCGAGGAAGCGGTGAGGTTGCGCGTGGCGCCTTTCTCGATGGGCGCGGTGAAGATGTCGCCGCGCGCGGTGAAGAGGGCCCGTTCGCCCTTTGGCGACAACTCGGCATCCTCGAGCTGGTTGGCGGCGGAGACGCGGGAAGGACGCTTCCAGAGGCCGTCGTCGGTCACGTCGATCTCGAGCGTCGTGCTCTTGCCCGTCTTTACGTCGAGAGTCAGCAGTTCACCGCCAAGTTCGTAAACGATCCGGCCCTTCTTGTCCGACCCCGGCCACCGCACGTCCCAGGTCTTGCTCGTCGTGACCTGCGTCGTCTTCGCGGTGGCCACGTCGTAGGCGTAGATGTTGAACGTGCCGTCCCGGTCGGACGTGAAGTAGATGGTGTTGCCGATCCACATGGGATCACGGTCCGAGCGGACATGATCGAGGATGCGCTTGGCGTCGTTCGTCTTCATGTCGAAGATGAAGAGGTCGTTCGCCATGCCGCCGCTGTACCGCTTCTCCGGCCGAAAATCGCGATACAGAGGCGAGTAGACGATCTTCGTGCCGTCGGGCGAAAAATCACCCGCGCCCGACTCGGGCATGGGCAGGGCCTCCGCGGGGCCGCCGGTCATCGGGACGGTGTAGAGCTTCGTCTTGCCAAGCGTCCAGGAATCGCGATGTGAGCGGAAGACCACGGACTTGCCGTCAGGCGTCCAGCCGTAGACATGCTGGTCGTAACCCCAGCGCGGCGACAGCGGACCACGTGCGGGATAGAACGTGAGCTGCTTCGGTTCCCCGCCCGTCGCAGGCATCACGTAGACCTGTTCGTCACCGTCGTACTGGCCGGTGAAAGCGATCCACTTTCCGTCGGGCGAGAACTGGGCAAAGACCTCGATCCCCGGATGAGCGGTCAGGCGCGTGGCCGTGCCTCCGCTCGCGGAGGTTGTCCAAAGATCGCCGGCGTAGGTGAACGCGACACGGTCGCCATGGATCGCGGGAAAGCGGAGAAGCTTCGTCTGGGCGTCGGCGGGTTGCGGCGCGGCGATGGCGACAAGGAGGGAAGCGGCCAGAGCCGCGGGTTTGAAGGTCGAGAACACGGGGAAGACTCCTTACGATTGAAACCAGATTAGGAACGTCACTTCAAGCTGGAGGCGTGCAGACGCTCGAGGCGGCCAAGGGCCAGATCTCGGTGATCCGGCTCCACGCGGGTGCCTGGATCCCGTGTCCCGCCAGCCCTGCACACGCTGGCGCGCGTGTTCCCAGAGCGATGGATCGGCGAGAAGACGACTCGCGACTGCAGCGTGCAGGGCCAGGCTGCGGGTTTCGATGGTTTCGGCGCCGCGCACGCCCAAGATCTTAGGCCAGAAGCGCCTGCGTTCTGTCCCTGGGATAGGCGGGCTCGCACCGAACTGTGCCACGGGATGAGTAGAGTCGGTCGTAACCAAGGAGCCAAGTTGAAACAAACCCTTCTCGTCGTCGCCTCGTGCCTTCTCGTGAGCTGCAGTGACGGTTCGACGACGACTGCGCCCACCACAACCGCCGGGACCCCGACGGCTACACCGCCGCCGGCGACTCCCAGTCCGACCCCGCTCCCGACCGCCACTCCTACGCCAGCGGCAATCTGCGCCCTGTCCATCACGGACGCCCGGTTCGACCCGTCACGAATCTTCTGCCCCGCCGGAACGTCGATCCAGACCGTGCGAATCGTCTTCGAGATCTCCGCCGGGGGGAACGTACCGATCACCATAAACCGGGTATCCACCTCCGGCGTGACCTGCAGGCTGGGCGGGGGCACCTGCACCTGGCCGGAGGGAAGCATGTCGTTCTCCCCCTCCACGGCCCCGTCAGGAACCACCACCCAGATCGTGGCGACCGAGCGGTTCTCGTGCGGCGGCAGTCCGGGCGGCGGCCAACAACAGGGGGAGTTGATAATCGCGAAGCTCTTCGTGAACACCAGCTGCGGTGCGGCGAGAGAGATAAGGGTGACGAATACGCTCTCGCTCGGCTAGCAGAGTGCTCAAGAGGGCCCGATTGAAGGCGCGGCTTCCGCGACGGTCGCGGAGAACCAGGGACCGGGAGACGAGTCCCACAACGCCGACCAATACCAGGAAGAGACGTCCGTCCATGACCGGCCGGCCGCGGTGAAGATGCGTTCACGCACGAGAACCCGCTCGCTCCCCCGCACCGCCTCGAATCGGGACCAGAGCCGACCACCGGAGTCGACATGGAAGGGCAGGTGCTGGACATCGAAGCCAAGACCGCGATAGCAGTCCGCGGCGGGGTGGAGTTCGCGAGTGGCTCTCTCGATCCTCCGCAGGAGAACTCGTTTCCCGTTGGCGGTGAACGACCCGACCTGGCCCGGAAAGTCCCTTGCGAAGCGCTGATCGCGCGCCGACAGTTCGACACGTTCCAGCGCGCTGCCCTCGAATTCGTCGGGCCATGAAGGCTGCGCGGAACTCGGGGAGCCGGGTGAATCCAAAACCAGTGGCACGACCGCGGCAAGCGCGCACGCGGCGAGAAAAGAGCCCCTCACGCGGGCACGCTCTCGAGGCGGCGAACCATGACGATGACGCCGGCGGCGATCACGGCGAAGCAGACCAAGCCGGCGAACTGGTGAAGGTCGTGCGGCCAGAGGCCGGCCTCGGAATAGAAGAGGGCGGACGTGCGCAGGGCGTTGCCGGCAAGAACAGCGCCCACCGTGGCCATGGCGCAGGTCAGAGTACGGCGCAGGTCGAGTCCCCGCAAGGCGCACAGGGTCATGGCCAGATAGAGACCCACCCACAACATGCGTACGCCGCTACATGGCGCATCGATCGCCACGACCATGCCGTCGAAAAGCAGGGCGGTTCCATCGCGAGAAACCGCAAGACCGTTGAGACGCAGGAGGGCCACGCTCAGGACGCCGCACAAGACCCGCATCGGGTAGCCGAGTACGTACTGGAGCGTGGCGAGCAAGGGTAGCGAGAGGACGAGAAGACCAGCAAGGGCCGGGCGACGAGTGACCTCGCCGCCAACACCGCGCCAGATGAGGATCAGCGTCACGACGGCGCAGATCGCGCGGCCGAGGTGCGGCAGGAAATGGAAACTCGCCGCGTAAACGAGCAGCGCCAGCGTCGCCGCTCCCAAACGCATCGGTTGGGTGGTTGACTCCGATCGGCTCCCCGCGAGAACCGTTATGACAACCGCCGTCGCCAGCGCAAGGAGCCCCCAAGGCTCATCCGAACCATCAACCGTGCGCAGGCCATACCAGTGGAGAACGGGCCAGAAGGCCGCAAGCGGCAGGAGGAACAGGAACGCGGGCGATCGCTCAGTCACGGATCTGCCGACGCTCGCGTTGAGACTGGCGAAGGTGAAATGCCAGCGTGGTCAGGGCGATGAGGATAAGCGCCCAGACCTCAGGCTCCGGAACCGTCGGAATGTCCTGCGCGGGCGAAGGCGTCAGGCCTGCCGCTTCGTAGTCCCGCTTCGTCTCCAGGACCACCGCTCCGCTGACTTCGGTGACGAGGCGGTAGCGGACCGCAGTTTGGACGACGCCTTCCCGAGGAAAGCCCTGACGCACACCCTCGCGGATCACGTCGTGGGCCCAGAGTCGCGTCAGGTGAGCGGACGTCTTCTCGCCCGTCGCTCGAACCGTGGCAGGGAGCTCCGCCACACGCTGCCGGTGAGCCACCCACTCCTTCGGGGCGCTCGCAAGCGATTCGAACAGGTCGCGCAGGTCGCGTTCAAGGCCGGCCTCGCCAGCGATCCACCGCGTGGAAGCTCGGGCGGACAGACTCTCCACGATTCGATTGGGGCCCGGGGCAGCCGAGTAGAACCAAAGCTGCGGACCGTCGGGGCGTCGTTCGAATCTCTGATTGAGAGAGGCCCCGGGCCCAAGAATCACCGGTTGCGGGCCATGGATCCACAAGATGGCGCCAGCCGGGCCATCGGCGGCGAGATCCCAGGCCTTGATGAGGGCGGGAGTGTTGTCGACGCCACCTGCGAACCCCAGGGCCGCGGTGCGGCTGGCCAACTCCCGGAGCCTGTCCCCGCCTTTCAAGGCCGCTTCAGATGTGAGGGCCTCGGGTTCAACCTCGGTCGCGGGCACAACGAAAACCTCAAGGCCTGCGGGAAGGGTGGAGAGGGACGCAGCAAGCTGTGTCCCGGCTCCGCTCAAGGACGATGACGTGTCGAGGACGATCACCAGTCGTCTCGGCCGAAAGCCCTCTCGTTCCTCGAGGGTCTGGACGACGAAGGCGGATTTCTTCGTCTTGTCGTTCTTGTCCGCCGGGGCGCTTGAGTCCTCGGCCCACGAAACATCTCCGCCGTTGCGTTCGAGAATCAGATCTCCGCCGCGGGACGAACCGGACGCGCGGAGCCGATCGTCTGGGATGCTCCCCCTCAGGGCATACCGGGAGCCGGTGGTCTCCGCTTTGAGCTCTGGGGCTCCCCGCAGCGGATCCTTGGATTCAATCCAGAGGTGGTGATTCAGTTCGGGCTTGATCCCGAAGTTGCGTTCCACAAAGAACGGGAGGCGGGCCACGGCGTTGGCACGGGCTTCGATCGTCATCGGAAACGAAATACCGATTCTGACTTTCATGCGTTGTGCGGGGAGGACGGGAAAGCACTGGATCAGTACGCGATCCGGCCCCACGGTAGTGACGAGAAGAGGGTCGCGACTCTGCCGGACGACGTCGCTGTAAGCACGTCGGGCGGCGCCACGGGATGCGATCACGGCCTCCTCCTCGACGCCATTCACCCACAACGTGGCGCGGGAGACGACGCCTCCGCGAGGAAGTTGAACCTGCGCTCGCGCCTCCTGTTGTCGCGAGCCTTCGTTCGAGAACTCCATCTGCCATTCGAGATACCCGAGCGAGGCATCGCCATCGAGAGAACCGTCCAGCGTGGATTGCGCTAGGAACAGACCGCGCTGAACCGCCCCCACCTGCTCGCCTCCTTGGTCCTCGTCCCAGAAATCGAAAGACTGGCGGCGGGAGACAGGCGGCTTGACCGAATTGAAGGCACGGCCCGTGACACGGTAGTAGATCTCACGGGATTCCTCGGTCGAAGGGGGCTCGAAGACGAGGGCCAGACCGAAACCAAGCAGGTCCATTCGGGCCTCGCGAGCGCCATAGCTCTGGCGCAGGAGCTCCTGAGTGTTTCCGAGCCGCCTCAACATCGAAACGGCACGCGTTCGGCGCTCCGGGTTCTCCGAGGCGGCGACGCTCATCGCAACGCGCGTCAATGCCCGCGGCAGGTCCACCACCACGAGAAGCGCCACCGCGACCAGGGCGGTTGTCATGAAACGCCGACCCGACGAAGGAAAGACCGGACGCAGACGGGATCGAATGCGCCACGTCGCCACGAAGGTGATCAGTGGCGTCAGCGGCAGAAGTCCGATGCCAAAAAGCAAGGCAAACAGGGCCAGAGGCAGCATCGGCAGGAAGGCAAGCGCGTAGACGCCCGAGATCCCGAAGGCCAGGCCGTTCAACCAAGGCAGCGACGTGTGGCGGTCGGTTTGCTCGAGCTGCCAGAGGGTGTAGCCATTCAGGAGGGGGACACTCGCAACCAGGGCGACGTGCAGAAGGGTGGGCATGGGATCGAAGAAGGCTTCGGCGCACATCCCGGAGATGAGTTCGAACAGGACCACGGCGGCGGGCAGCCAGAATGCCCCAATCCAAAGCATGGACCCAGGCGGCCCCGCAGCCCTTGCGCCGACTTCTGTGTCGTTCGAACCAACCAGCAGACTCATAACCCCCTTCCGCCGTGGCCGGTGCGTCACACCTGAGGCGTGGGAACGTCCGGCTGCGGCCTTTTCAGCAAGTACCGGGCCAGAGAAGGTCGAAAATGGGCGCTCACTACCGCGCGTAGCCCTTTCGCGCCGAAATGCGCCCCCCACCCTTCACCTTCACCTCAAGGCGTCTCCATCCCGGTGCTGTGTTCGCGTCGGGCGTGTAACTGAGAAGGTAGCGCGCGCGAACCTCTTCGAGCGCTTCTCGGAATACTGCCGCGAGTTTCTTCGGATTCTTCTCCGTGACCGCACGGCCTCCGGTGACCTCCGTGGCGGCTTTGAGGAGCGGGCCGGGAGCGCCGCCCGTCTCTTCGTCGAGAGTGAAGGAATAGACGAGCACGTTCCCCCTCGCCAGAGCCTCGATCACCTGATAGTCCTGAAGGAAGCTCGACGTGTCGGCTCCGTCCGTGAACAGGAACACCAGACGGCGGGCTTCGGTGCGGTCGAAGGCCAGAGACGCGGCGACAAGAGAGTCGCCCAGGGACGTGCTTCCTGAAGGAACGCTCGCTTTGAGGGCGCCGATGACCGAATCCCAATCAGAGGTGAACTTCGTGAGCCTGCGAATCTCGTGCGAGAAGAGCAGTAGGCCGGCGCGATCGGTCGGACGGAGCCCTTTCATCGCGGCCGAAGCGGCCTCGAGCAGGAGTTGCTGCCTGGCACCACGCACGCTCGCGCTGCCGTCGAAGAGGAGCAGCATGTCGATGGGGGTATTCGCATCCGTTCCCAGCGTCTCGACGTTGCGCCGCACGCCATTCTCGCGGACCTCGAAGTCCTCCAGACGGAGACCTGACGCGGGACGGCCGCCCCGCATGACAAGGACATCAACGCGGACAACTTCGGTCGACGCCTTGAAGGTGAGCGGTGCTTGCAGGGCCAGGGCCAGGGCCAGGAGCCAGACCGGCGTCATGGTTTCGGGGGCCACAGTTCGGTGCGCATCCGCGAAAAGGTGCGGAGGGCCAGGGGTGCTTGTCCAAGGCCGTAGAGCGACCACGGCTCGAAGAAGGCGGCGTCGGCCCGTGGCGCGGCGCTTCCTTCGAGCATTTCCTGCGCCAGCGCCTCGGCTCCCTCGCGATCATCCAGAAGGAGGAGAACGGTAGCCAATGCCAACCTCGCCGATTGTGCTCCCGGTACTTCGAGGAGCGCCGCCTCGTACTCTCCTCGCGCTTCGTCGAGCCGGGGTGGCGACGCGGTCTGGTGGATCTCGCCTAGAAAAAGCCGGGCCAACTGTCGATGGTGCGGCGACGCCACCGAAGCCAGCACCGCGCGCAAGTCCGCCACCGCCTTCGAGTCCTGCCCGGTGAGCTGATAGGTCCGCCCGCGACGGAGAAGAGCTTCGGGGTGGTTGGGTGAAAGGGTCAACGCCGCGGTGAGGTTCTCGAGCGCGAGGCGGGCGTCCTCCGTGCGCGCGCGTTCGAGGCGACGTTTCAAGAAGACCCGGTGTCCGGCATCAGGTTCCGCCGGTACGTCGGGCGTGGCGGCCCAATCGGAGCGCAGGGAGAGTTCGAAAGCCGTTCCGACGGCGAGACGAACCTCGATGTCCTTCGGAAACAATCCGACCGCCTCGAGCGTGTAGCCACGAACGCCTTCGCGGTCGGTGTGCCGATAGATCCAGGGAACCACGGATCTCCACCACTCGAGCCTGAACTCTGACCATCCTTCGTGTCTGGGGTCGACAAACTCGATCATCCGTTTGGCCAGGTCCAGGTGGGCGGAGGGGGCGTTTGGGAGGACCCCCGACGGTTTGTTGTAGACATAGACGAGAGCCCGTTCGGTCTGCATGAGAACGGCCGCCCGCATGTCGACTACGTCCCATCGGCCGCTCGGGGGCTGCCCAGGGACGAGAGAGCCGCGAAGATCGGCGAGATCCCCTCTAAGCCTCTCCAGTTGACTCTCGGTCCACGAATCGAGGGCGCGCAAGGCTGGTTCCCGATCGTTCTCCCGATACCGACGGACGAGGGCGTGATACTCATCGATCAGGCTCTGCGCTTCGGCCCGGAGGACCCCCGGGGACAGGACCATCGCGAGGGCCAGAACCCTGACTCCGGAGGCCGCCTTCATGCCTCCAGACGCTAGCAGACTGTTACTTCTGCGAGGCCTGCTTCGGCGGGCTCTGCCAGATCACATTCACGATCAACCACCTGCCGTCGAACTTCGCGAGGTGGAAGTAGTCGATGCCCCACTCCGCCACGAGCTTCGCGCTCGCGACCTGATCGAGGACTTCGAAAAGAGTGATCTCCTTGGGCGCGTCCTTGCGGAGTTTGCCGCTCTTGTTCCATGTCTTGGCAACTTCGATCAGGCCATCGAAAGTCATGCCGTTGCCGGCCCGGTAGGTGGGGTCGGTGGCAGAGCGATAGAAACCGATCTTCGCGAGCTTCGGATGAACGCTGCGCTCGATGCGCGACGGGTCGACGTTGTAGACGCCTTCCACATAGTCAAGCACGGCCTGTCGAACCGCATCCTCGTCGGCTTTGTTCGCGGATGCGTTGACGATGGACGAGAGGCTGAGCGTGAGAAGTGCGGCGAGGGCGAGCGACTTCATATCGGGTGTCTCCTTGGTCGTCGGTGAGGTGTCTCGATCCTAACCCTCGAATCAAATCGGATCGTCACCGCGGAAAGTGATTTCGGCCAGCATTCAAGCGGTTGAATTTGTGCCCCGATGCGGTAGGTTCCACGCGGAATGGACCTTGACCGCTACTTCACTCGAATCGGCTTCACCGGGGAGCCGCACGCCGACGAGATCACGCTGCGTGCCCTGCACCGCCTTCATGTGCAGGCGATTCCTTTCGAGAATCTCGACGTGCTTCTGGGCCGCCGCATCGACATGTCGGCGAATGCGGTGGCGAAGAAACTGGTCGACGACCGCCGGGGCGGTTATTGCTTCGAGCAGAACACCTTGTTCCAGGACGTGCTCACGCGCATCGGCTTCGAGGTCGAGCCGTTTCTCGCCCGCGTTCGCTTCAACGTCCCCGCCGAGGTCCGGACAGGTCTCACGCACATGATCCTCCGGGTGACCATCGGCGGAAGGCCGTGGCTCGCCGATGTCGGCTTCGGAGGCGTCGGCGGCAGCGCTCCCCTGGCCCTCGACACCGAGGCGGCGCAGCCGACACCTCACGAGCCGAGGCGCCTCATTCGACGCGGGCCGCTCGTGGTGCATCAGGCCCTGCTGGGCGGCGAATGGAAGGATGCCTACGAGTTCGTCCTCGAAGCTCCAGCGCCCATCGACTTCGAGCTCGGCAACTGGTACAGCTGCACGCATCCTCAAGCGCACTTCATCAACAATCTGGTGGTGGCGAAACTGGACGGCGTTCAGCGGCTGATCATCACGAACCGCGAGTTCATCGTGAGGCAGATCGATGGCAGCGCCGAACGCCACGAGATCGCTTCGCCGATGGACCTCATCGAGTTGCTCGCTTCTCGCTTCGGCCTGGTCTTCCCGGCGGGAACCGTGTTCAAAGCCCCGGGGCTCTCCTGGTAACACCGTCGGGTAGAGTCGAAGCCACTGCCGAACAAGGAGCCAACTTGAACCGAACCCTTCTCGTCGCCCTGCTGGCCGGACTCTCCTCGTCCGCAACTGCACAATCGCCGCAGGCTCCGGCTGATCGCTACTTCGCGGCCCTCTCGGGTCTATGCGGCAAGGCGTTCGCGGGGAAAATCGTGGCCAATGAACCCACTCCCACAACGGCCGATCCTTTCGAGGGCAAGACGCTCGTCTTTCATGTCCGACGGTGCGAGAAGGATCGGCTGGAGCTGCCGTTTCATGTGGGCGAGGATCGTTCGCGTACCTGGGTCCTGACCCGGAAGGACGGAGCGATCTCGTTGAAGCACGACCACCGGCACAAGGATGGGACACCCGACCAGCTCACGATGTACGGCGGCCTCACCGCCAGGGCCGGCACCGCCGTGCGTCAGGAGTTTCCGGCCGACCCGGAGACGAAGGACCTCTTCACGCGGCTGAATCTGCCTGTGTCCCTCCCGAATGTCTGGGCAATGGAGATCGAAAGCGGAAAGCGCTTCGCCTATGAGCTTGCGCGGCCGGGACGACTCTTCCGCGTCGAGTTCGACCTCACCCGCGAGGTTCCTCCGCCTCCGGCGCCGTGGGGTCACGAGGTCAAGTAGCGCACTACTGCATGCGCAGTACCGCGGCATAGGTGACGACGCCGCGGAACAGGTTCCCGAGCCGCAGATTCTCGTTCTCCTCGTGCTGGTTGTTGTCGAAGTTCACGACCGGCACCAGAATCGCGGGAAAGTCGAGGGCCTCGATGAATTGAGAGATCGGAACCGTCCCGCCCGCGGTGCGGATGCGCACGGGCGGTTCTCCCCACACCTTCTCGAGCGACGCGATCACGCGCTTCGATTCGGGAAGGAGGGGCGAGGTTCGGAAGGCGGCGGTGGCGGCCCGCCGCGGTGAGGACAACTTCGCGATGTGGGTGTAGCGCGCGCGTGTGGCGTCATCGGGATCGGAATCGACGACGTGGTAGCCCTGCTTCACGATGTGCGCGCGCAGGCGCTCCAGCATCCGGGCGCCGTTCGTCTCCTTGACGAGACGGATGTCGATCTCGGCCACCGCGCGGTCGGGGATGATCGTGCGCGCCTCATTGCCGATGAACGAACTCTGCATTCCGCGGATGTTCAGGGTGGGTCTTTGAAACGCCATCTGAAGCGAAAGGTCGTCGCGCTCGGGCTTCGCCACACCGAATACCTTCAGGAGGCGCGCGTCTTCGTTCGGCACGGCGGCGATGAGGTCCTGCTCTTCTTTGGTCAGCGGCACGAGGTCGTCGAGGAAGCCGCTCACCAGGATGTTGCCCCGGTCGTCCTTCATCGAGGCGAGCAGATGGGCGAGCCGCAGCGCGGGATTCGGCATCCAGTTGCCGTAGTTGCCGCTGTGAACGCCACTCTTCGGGCCATAGACCGTGAGCTGCGCGTCCTGAATGCCCCGCGCGCCGAACACGAGAGTGGGCTGATCGGTGAAATGCATCGGGCCGTCGAAGACGAGCATCAGGTCGGCCTTGAGCTTGTCCCGATACTTCTCGATCGCGGGCACGAGGTTCGGTGAACTGATCTCCTCTTCGCCGTCCATGATCACGCGAAGATTCACGGTCGGCCCGAGGCCCTGAGCGGCGAGAGCGTCGAGTGCGGCCATGAAGGCGATGATCGGTCCCTTGGCGTCCGAGGCCGAGCGCGCGTAGACGCGCCAGTCGTTTTCGTACCGACTCTGGTTCCCCGCATCGGCGATTTCGCGCCCGCCTTCATCAAGCCGGCCCGTGCGGAGAACCGGAGTGAACGGATTCGGCTGCGCCCAGCCCTTCGCGTTCACCGGCTGACCGTCGAACTGGCAATAGATGAGGACGGTGGTGGTCGCACCAGGCACGAGACGCTCTCCCCAGACCAGAGGATTGCCATCGGTCGGCAGAAGCTCGGCCTTGAAGCCGCGCTTCTCGAGCATGGCCTTGAGGAAGACCGCGTTCCTCTCGATGTTGGCGCGGTCCGCGGCCACATTGGGCAAGGCGAGAAGGTCGAGGAATTCGCCCACGATCGCCTTCTGGTTCTCCGCGGTCCACGCTTCGACCTTTGGACGGAGAACGTCTTGCGCGCCCAAAGTGGAGGCGAGGACGAGGCTTAGAGGGAAGATGGCGCGGCTTCGTTTCGTGAACATCCTCGGATCGTGCCAGAGGAGGACGTTTGAGGCAACGTCAGCGTGCGAGCATCGCAACCGGGGAGATGGGGTAAGACACGCCGTTGATGACCATATCCATTGGATGCCGGCCGGGGAAATGATGTCGTGTGGTGTGCTGTGCGAACGAAAGGACCTTCGAGAGAACGACCGTCTGGCGCGGGGCCAGATCGATGACGCTCACCTTGAACACCTTGGCTCGACGCGATCCATCCGCCTTCACGTAGCCCACGGATAAATCCACGGAAAGGTGTTGTGTACTACGGCTTCGGCTGGTGACATTCACAGTCACTCGAATCTTGTCGCCGATGCGGACTCGGGCGGGAACCGCCTCGCCACTAATCGTCACGGCGGCCTTCTCGCCGTGACCGAGCGCCCTCAACGCCCCGGGGTGGCTCTGCTTGACCAGAAAACGAAGGGCGTGACGAACAAGGGCCGCGCGTTCGACCGAGGCCCCCTTCAACCAGCGAGAAGCGACCTCGATCAGAACCTCCGGGTGGTCCTTGCCGATGTCGTTGAGATTGTTCGCCACCGATCGTCGGACGTATTCGGAGGGGTCGTCCTTCAGCAGCTCGAGCAGTTCGAGAACCGGCCGCGGGTCTTTCTGAAACTCGCGGAGACGTCCCGCCCACGGCAGCCGCGGCCGGGATCCTTCGGACACCAGCCGTCGAACATGGGGATCGCGGTCGCGCGCCCACTCGTGGAACCGCGCCAGTGTGCGTTCAGGGTGACGTTCCAGAAAGGCGCGAATCGAGAACTCGGAAGTGAAACGCTTCGTGATCTCGTACTGCGCCCTCATCGAAGGCTCGAAATGGCCGTCGTCGAGGCCATGTTCGGCCACAAAAATGCCGAAGGGGAGGAAACGGAAGGCATCCATGGAACCGCTGGTGGGCGGACTCGAATCATGGTCAAAGGAGCCGAGTATCACCTCCACTGCGGCCACGTAGTCTTTGGGCAAGTGTTCGCGAAGAGCGGCGGCGACACGGCGCGCGCGGTCCATCAGCTCCAACCGGGCGAAGTCACGCGTGGCCGCCGAAACGAACCGCTTCGCATCGAACCGCGGGTGCGCGCGGACGAGGGTGCGCGCGACGCGCTCGACCATGGCTCGATCGAATGAGTTCTTGAGAGGTTCCGCCACCTTGAGGTCGCCGAGGATAATTCCGCCATGTCATTCCACGCCATCCTGTTCGACCCGGTGACGCGGGAGTCGACGAAGGTCTCCGTCCGCGCTTTCGGTTCGTCCCTGGAAGTGACAGGTGGCCGGGAAACCCTGCGCATAGACGCCGCGAAATGTCAGCTCACCGCGGGCGGCTGGGACCGCGAATCGATCCAGATCACCTGGTCCGGCGAGGGAGGTCTTTTCGCCCTCTCCTCCACCGACCCTGGGGCGATCGCCGAGATCGGCCGGATCCCCCAATTTCACAGCGCGCTGGATGCGACATCGAAGGCCCAGAAGGGCGCGAGGCGCAGCGGACGCTTCGGCCTCACTCTGGTGGCGCTGCTCACGCTTCTCCCCCTTCTTCTGCTGCTGGTTGTCCTCGTGTTCCGCGATCCAATCATCGACTTCGTCCTCGATCGGATACCGGTGAGCGTCGACATGGAGGTCGGGAAGATGTTCGAAGGCCAGTTCCTGGCCTCAAAGGAAGTGGTGCCGGAGAACGACGCAACTCGCGCGGTCAAGCTGATCGTGGACAAACTCAAGACCGCGGGCGCGGACCAGCGGTTCGATTTCAAGGTGAGCGTCCAGCGCAACAAGGAAGTGAACGCCTTCGCGGCTCCCGGCGGCCTCATCGTGGTCTACACGGGTCTCATCGCGGAAGCCGGTTCCGCCGAGGAGGTGGCGGGGGTTCTCGCCCACGAGATGGCGCATGCCACGAACCGGCACTCGATGCGTCAGATGCTGTACGCGGGCGGCCTGCTCCCTCTCGCGGGCCTGCTGATCGGCCAGCCCGACGCGGCCACGCTCTTCCAAAGCCTGGGGCAGCTTTCCGAGCTGAAGTTCTCGAGGGCCCAGGAGGAGGACGCGGATCGCACCGGCTTCGACACACTCGTGGCCGCGGGTATCTCCACCGAGGGAATGGCGCGCTTCTTCGACCGCCTCGCCGCAACTTCCGGCGCGCCGCCGTCCTTCCTCTCGACGCACCCGTCGAGCACGGACCGCGCGGCTGCGATACGCGCGCGCGCGAACTCGGCTCCAACCGCCCCGACCGAACCGCTTCCCATCGACTGGGAGGCGGTCAAGGCGTCGATTCGATAGGCGCTCCGCTGACCGGTTAGGAGTCCGCACCGCAAGCGCCCCATCGTCGACCTGTCAAGGCCGAGCAGGTTCGCGATGTTACTATCGAGTTCCATGAGCCGAGAGGCATGAGCCGCGCAGGCGCCCTCGCTTTCCTTACCGCGGCGGCGACGCTCTTCCTGCAGGTGCTCGTGCACCGGGTGATCGCGCTCAAGCTCTCGAACAGCTTCGCCTTCCTGGTGATCTCGCTGACGATGCTGGGGTTCGCGTTCTCGGGCGTGCTGCTGACGCGCCTTCTGCCCCGCTTCCTCGAGGCGCTCGACGACGCCCTGGCGGCCTGCGGGTCGCTTCTGGTGCTGACCACCCTGGCGACGACCGCCCTCTTCTACCACGCCGACATCTCGCAGATCGAGAGCTTCCGTCCCGGATTCGTGATGGGTCTCCTCAAGACGATGCCGCTGGCCCTCCTCTTTGGCGTGCCGTTCGCGTTCTGCGGGCTGATCTTGGGGGCGCTGCTCTCGGCGCCCTCGCTGCCCGCGCGCCGCATCTACTTCTACGACCTCGTGGGCTCCGCGGCGGGCGCCTTCGCGGTGATCCCCGCGATCACCCACATGGGCGTCGAGAACAGCCTGCTGGTGGCGTGCGGCGTCACGCTCGTGGGGATCGTGGCGCTCGCGCCTCCACGCCGCCTGCCCGCGCGGAGCCTTGCCCTGGCCGCCGCCGTGGCGCTCGCGGTGTGCTCAGCGGCGCGGGCGACGGTGTTTGATATGACCTACCCCGCGCACTCGTGGCTGGCCGCGGTAGAACGCGCCGGCCCGCCGATGGCTGTCGAAACAGAGGTCTGGGACCCCGTGGCGCACATGGAGGTGACGGCCATCCAGGGTCCGGATGTGTCGTATCCCTGCCTCGTCGGCACGAACCGCACGTTCCACCAGAGATTCAAGAAGGTCCTCACCCAGAACAACCGAGCGTTCACGTACGCGCTTGAGTACGACGGCCACCCGGAATCGCTCGTGGGCATCGAAGAGACCATCTACACGGCCGCGTACCACGGGACGTCGGTTGCGAAGCCCAGGGTCGGCATCGTGGGCGTGGGTGGCGGTTTCGACGTGCTGGCTGCGCTCCGTTTCGACGCGTCCGCCATCACCGCCATCGAGATCAACCGCGCCACGGTCTCCCTGCTGACCGAGCAGTACCGCGACTACTTCAAGCCGTGGGTGAACGACCCGCGCCTGCGCCTCGTGCATGCGGAGGGGCGCCACCATCTCTCCGCTTCGGATGAGGCGTTCGACGTACTGCAGCTCTCCGGGGTGGACTCGTACAGCGGAACCGCCGCCGCCGCCCACGTCTTCTCCGAGAACTACCTCTACACAGCGGAGGCCTTCGACCTCTACCTGTCTCGGCTCACCGCGGACGGCATCATCAACATGATGCGGCTGGAATACGTTCCGGCTCGCGAGATGCTGCGCCTTCTCGTGACCGCAGTCGAGGCGCTGCGCCGGGCGGGCGCCGCGCGCCCCGCCGACCACATCGTGATGCTGACCGCTAAGCCGACCCCGAACTTCGCCGCCATGCTGGTCAAGAAAACGCCGTTCACGGCGGAAGAGCTCTCACGATTGACGGCCTGGGCCGATGCCAGCCCCGTGCTGTTCGTCTCCGCAAGGCCGGGAGGCGAGGCCTCGCTCCCCGGCGAGTACCAGGCGTTCCTGGGCCTATCCGACCCCCGCCGCGAGCGCAGGTTCGTGGCCACCTATCCCTGGGACATCTCCCCGACGGAGGACGACCGGCCGTTCTTCTTCCGGTACTCCTTCTGGTGGCACGTCTTCCCCAGCGCCCCGATGGTGTGGGCCACGGTCCCGGTCATGGAGTACAGCCTGATCGTCCTCGCGGCGATAGTGGGACTGGCGACGCTCGTCTGCGTGTACCTCCCGCTGCGCTTCCTCGCACGGGGCGCGCTGGCCACCCCTCTCACCCGCCGCTTCGGTCTCTTCTTCGTCGCGACCGGCCTCGGCTACCTCGCCATCGAGGTTGCGCTCCTCCAGAAGTTCGGCCTGTTCCTGGGCCATCCGAACT
>Ga0138256_10002410_pt1 | contig 19987 bp, 26 predicted proteins | sample KNB2016incub_MG_FD_105486 | JGI IMG/M metagenome (GOLD analysis project Ga0138256, IMG submission 105486) | Active sludge microbial communities from wastewater in Klosterneuburg, Austria - KNB2014incub_MG | ecosystem: Engineered > WWTP > Activated sludge > Unclassified | place: Austria... | reverse complement strand
CATACAATCCTTCAAGCACGAATTCGCACGCGGATACAACTTTTGCCTTTTCTTTTCGGCTGAGTTCAAGCGGTACCAGAGAAGCATCGATAAGCTCCGGAACGCTCTCAATCAAAAATACACATTCATCCGCGGATGCCGTGTCAGAAAGCAATATTTTGTTTCCATGCTCGAACCACTCAACTGCGCCTTCAAAACTGATCCCGAGGTAAAAACCTTCGAAAATTACCCCGCTTGCACGTTTTATTAAGTCCTTTGCGATTCGCTGTGCGCCGATCTGTTCGCCCTCATATTCGAGTTCCATCTTGCCGGTCATCGCCGGAAGCGCGGCGTAAATATCGGATATGCGCGGCACGATCTCGGTTTCCCCGGTGGCGAGGCTGCGGCGTTCGGCGTTGGAAATGGCAGATTCCAGTACGCTGATCGAAAAACGCTGCGACACACCGCTGCGTTTGTCGATCCGCTGGTCGTCACGTGCCTCGAACGCAATTTGTTCGATGATCTCGGCAATAAATTCTGGTACCGTTATCGCTTCGCTATCGCGTTTCGTCCACGCTTCCTGTTTTGTTATTTCTGAACTGAGCTGAACATTTGCCGGATAATGCGTCTGTATCTCGGCCCCGATGCGGTCTTTTAACGGCGTGATTATCTTTCCGCGGGCCGTATAATCTTCCGGATTGGCGCTGAAAACCAATGCAACATCGAGCGGCAACCGCACCGGATAGCCCTTTATCTGCACATCGCCTTCCTGCATGATGTTGAACAGCCCGACTTGGATCTTTCCGGCAAGATCGGGCAATTCATTGATCGCAAAGATACCGCGATTCGCTCTCGGCAAAAGCCCGAAATGAATCGTCAGTTCGTCTGACAAAAGATGTCCGCCCTTTGCCGCCTTTATCGGATCGACATCGCCGATAATGTCGGCGATCGTCACATCCGGCGTCGCAAGTTTTTCGACAAACCGATTGTCGCGGTGCACCCAATCGATCTTCGTATCGTCGCCATGCAGATCGACCGTCTGCCGCCCATAAGCGCTCAGTGGTGCGAACGGGTTATCGTTAATTTCGGAACCGGCGATGATCGGGATCTTTTCATCCAGCAGCTCGGTCAGCTGCCGGATGATCCGCGATTTCGCCTGTCCGCGAAGGCCGAGAAGGATAACATTGTGCCTTGATAAAACAGCATTTACGAGCTGCGGCACGACCGTTTCGTCATAACCAATTATTCCGGGAAAAAGCCGCTCACCCGAACGCAATTTTGCGATCAGATTAGCGCGCATCTCGTCCTTCACGCTCCGCGTTGCATAACCGCTCGCTCTTAATTCACCCAGCGTCCCAGCATTCGGCATAGACTTATATTACCGCAGTACGGCCAAGACCAAAGAGCTAAATTGCATCGATACGAAAACTCACGCCCCCCACCATCTGCCATAACGAAAGTAATGAAAGACATTTGAGACTTTAGATTTGAGATTTCAGAATTGAGATTTCAGATTTCAGATTTCAGATTTCAGATTTGGGATTTGGGATTCCAGATTTCAGATTTTAGTTGTGAGATTTGAGATCAGTATTCTGGAATCCAATATTGCGATTCGAAATTCTGTATTGCTTTCCTTCATTCAATATCTTCCAGCCGAATCGTCGGTTCTGCGATCTTTCTTCTCAACCATTCCGCATGCCGCCGCCGAAAATCAGCTTGGTCGTGATCAAATTCCTCCCATTGAGCTTTCCTGTTCAAACGAGACCTCTCGGTATCATTCAGAAATTTCGGCCCTTTGATTTCCGTATTCTTCAACGATTCGATCCAGCCGTTCAATTGGCGAGAGATCGTCATCGCTGACTCGGTCAATTCTGAAATTTCAGATCTTAGATCTGAGAACTTCTTCGACCGTTCACATAAACGCAGCATCGACCGACATTCGCCGGCCGAACCTTTCGAAATATAAAGAAATTGAATCAGCTCCGTCGTCGTTCCCCGCTCGAAACCCTCCGCGATATTATTCGATATCGACACCGCCGCTCGTTCAATTTGGTTTCGCACATCGCCAGTCCCGCGAAAATCGCTAGCTCCAGTTAATTCGAACACGTTCAAAGCAAACTCGACCGCTGCATTCCAAACGGGCAATTCTTCAAAGGTTGAATACTTCACTTCGAAGTGTAAATGCCATCCAGCACTTCTCGTGCTCAAAGATTCAAGTCTTAAATCCTAAATCTGAGATCTGAGATCTGAAATCTCAGATTTAAGATCTCATATTTTGGAGACTTTGGAATTGAGAATTCAGATTCTGCTCACCTAAAATAGGTAAGAATTCGCACCGATCATTACATCGGCTATCCGCTGTCTGGCGGCTATCGTGTTGACGGGTGAATTGTTCTTCGTGAACCGCTTCAGTGCGACCAAAAGCGTCCTGCCTTCGTCGCCTTCGGCTATTGCGGCGAGCGTATTTTTTGCTTTTGATTCGATACGCTGAATTGCATCGTTGCAGAAAACAGATGCCATATCAATAAACCGGCCGGCGGCCTCTTCGCCTTGTTTTTCGGCGATCTTCTTGGCACGCAGGATCGCCGATTCCATCTGGTATGCGTCCATAATGATGTCGGCGCAATTGATCAAAACTTCCTGCTGCTCGCTCAACGCCATCATATATTTCTGTGCCGCCGTTCCAAGCACCATCAGCGCAATCTTCTTCGCATTCTTCGCCAATTTCGTCTCGGCGGCAAGCAGGCTCGCGTCTTCATCGAACGACATCTGCGGGTTTAGAATTTCATCCTGCAAGGCTTTTGCGGCCTGAAGCAAACCGATCTTGCCTTTCATCGCACGCTTCATCAACTGGCCTGGAATGAGCATGCGGTTGATCTCGTTCGTGCCCTCGAAAATGCGGTTGATGCGCGAATCGCGATATGCCGCCTCCGCCGGATAATCGGCCGAATAGCCGTAGCCGCCATAGATCTGCACCATCTCATCGACGACATAATCGAGCGATTCGCTACAGGCGACCTTGTTTATCGAAGACTCGACCGCGTATTCCTCGATCGACTGCAGCTTCTTCTCATTACCATGATCGTCGCCGATCAAAGCGTCGATCATACCGACCGTGCGATACGTGATCGACTCCGCAACCCATGTGCGGATCGCCATCTCGGCCAGTTTGTGCTTGATCGCACCAAACGACGAGATCGGTTTATTGAACTGATGCCGCTCGTTGGCATAACGAACCGATTCTCGGATAGCAAGCTTTGCACCGCCCGTGACCGAAGCACCGAGTTTGAACCGGCCTACGTTCAAAACATTAAAAGCGATCTTCGCCCCGTCGCCGACTTTGCCGATCAGATTGCCGACCGGTATTTTCGCGTCGGACAAAATGACGGCTGTCGTCGATGAAGATTTGATGCCGAGCTTGTGCTCCTCCGCTCCCGGACGGCAATTCTCCGAACGCGGTACAAGGAAGCAGGAGAACTTCTCTTTCTCGCCATCGACCTTTGCGAAAACAAGATACAAATCCGCAAATCCACCGTTCGTGATCCACATCTTTTCGCCGTTCAGGACATAATGCTGCCCGTCGTCGCTCAGCTTGGCGACACATTTCGCGCCCAACGCATCAGAACCCGAACCCGATTCGGTCAAGCAATAAGCCGAAACGACCTCGCCGGAAATGATCTTCGGTATCCACTCTTTTTTGAGTTCTTCCGAACCCCAATAAAGTATCGGCAGCAGCCCGATCGAGGTCTGCGCGCCATAAGTCGAACCAAAACCGCTTCCGCGCCCGACCATCTCCGCGATGATGCAGCCCGAGGTCTGATCGAGCGCCATTCCGCCCAAATCCTCAGGAATATTCGCCCCCAACAGGCCCAACTCGCCCGCCTTTTTCAACAGATCGCGGGCGACGTCCCACTCATGTGCCTCAAGACGCGGCAAATTCGGCACGACCTCATTGTCGATATATTCACGGCAGGTGTCCCCGATCATCCGGTGCTCGTCCGTAAAATCCTCCGGCGTAAAAACCTCCGCCGTCGTCTGATCAGCGATCAAAAACTCGCCGCCCTTCATATATTCCTTCTCCATTTTCGCGTCCATATCGGGTTAGTTGGCTCCTATAAGATTTGCTGAATAATTGTACTGAATGAATGCTCATTCAGTCAAGAATTATATCGCGGAAAACACAATTGATCTCACCCGCATTATCCCGTAAACGGCCATCTCGAGCAAGTGAGAGGCATTGTTCCAAAATGAATACAGGTCACAATGGAAGCGAGTTTAACTTGAAGGTGCTCGACCGCTGGGCATATGAGAACAACGTCACGCTAGACTTCTCAAGGCCGGGGAAACCGACTGATAAAGCGTTCATTAGATCTTACAACGGCAGCTTCCGAGATGAATGTCTGAACCACAACTGATTCCTGTCGATCGAAGATGCCGTCGAAAAAGTCTAGGCGTTCAAAAAAGGATTACAACGGGGGCAGGCCGCAAAGCGTACTGTGCGGCCTGCCCCCGAACGAGTTCGCCGAAAGGCGTAATGAACCCAGGACTCTCTACTTTAGCCCGGTGATCCTAAAAGGGGTAGGTAACACAGCGTCCATGTCTATTTAGGGTTGACTCGCTTCATTTTGAAGGTTATACCATTGTCCGGCCTATACCAAACCAAAGTATTGCCGTTATCTTCGAATGTCATGATCGCTTTGGCAGCCGTCCCATTTTCAAACTTAAATTCAACCGTCTTTCCGTCTATAACTTTATATGGGCTTGTGTTATACGGCTTATCCTGTTTGACATACGTTGCCACAAGTTTGTCATCGGTAAATTTAAGCAGTTCCCTTCCATCCGTCCATTCACCGGCAAGACCATTGGAAAGGGCCTTCACCGCCTCAGGTTTAGCCTCGGCTTTTACTTCAACGACCTTAATGGACGAGACGGTATCATTTTTGATGGTCGGATTGTCCATCAGATCATAGTCGGTCTTATCAAACTCTTCACACGGCGCGGTAAAGTTTTCGTTGTCGCAGACCGTCGCCCGAACATTTACGCCGACCTTGATCGAACTCATCGAATCATTCGCAAAACCCATTGCAGCCGCGTTTTTGTATTCGCCCACTTTCAATTTCACGCATTTGCCGCCGCCGTTATCACTGAAGATATCTTCATAGATGATGACTTCGTTGTCTGCGGGACCGTCGCAATTGTCAGGCTTTGCCGCTGCCACAGGACTACTGTTAGAGCTTTCAGTATTGGCGTTAGAATTCGCCGTGTTGCTATTCACAGATGTATTCGTTGCCGTATTCGCCGGCGCACTATTTGCGGCCGCGTTTGTTGTGTTTGCGGTGTTGCTCGTCTGATTCGCTGCTGGCCCGCAGCCGGACATCAAAACGGCAAATAAACCGAGAATCACCATGAATTTGATGATGTGATTGTTTGTCTTCATACTTAATATTTGTTCGTTAACTTTCGTTGATTTCCTCTCCTGTTTTGTTTCCACATTATCCGCATCTATTTCCCGCATCCATATAGTCGCTTCTTCCATATTTGAAAGCCGCCATTTGTTACCGCTCTGGACATGCAAGGTCAATTGCGGATCGTCCATCTCATTGATCTTTCCCTTCGCGGAATAATAAAAACGAATAAAAAAGGATTTTGGGATTTTCTTATGATACCTTATTTCAGGAAATTGTTCCCGTGAACGAATCAAGAGTACCTGCCCAAAACTTCAAAACCCGCTTTTTTGAAAGGACGTCGCCGAAGGTGTGTTTAATATTGGCTAATTGAGACGCTGTTCATGTAATTCGGCTTGAGTTCTAACCATTCTTCCTTTTTAACGCTAGTTGGATCGTATTTGTAACCAATCGCCGGGACGCTCAGAAATAAAAAAACTCTATGCCGCTTTTGGAACGGAGAGTTTTTGATATCGTTAGAACCAAGGTTAAATGCGTTCGAAAATCCCGTCGGCGCCGATGCCGCCGCTGGCAAAGCGTTAGAAATTCTTATGAAAAATCTCAACGAGGTCGCCTTTGCCTGCTTTCGAGATCGCCTTTTGAATGTCGTCAAGCATTTCAAGGTGCGTCGCCAGACGATTGTTACGTGCTCTCAGAACTATAATGGAAATGTTGCGGTTCGACAGGTTTTGCTGAGATTTGATGTTTGCATCTGCGGTCAGCATCAGATCAAACTCGTTAGCTTCTAATAGAGCAAGAAGCTCCCCGTTCAGAACATCGGCCCAGCCTTGTTCCTGAGTTGTACAAACCTCATGGCCTGTTAGATGCATCTTTAAGCGGCGATCAAGGTTGTGGTCGAGAAGTATCTTCAATTCTTAGAGGCTTCCGCTAGGATCGATGCTTTCGCCATCTCAAGGACGGCGATGGCCTGTTCACGGGTGATCGGCGGGAACCCTTCGACAAAATCTTCAAGCGATTCGCCGCCTTCCAGATAATCGAAAAGGTTTTGGATAGGCACCCGAGTTCCCGCAAAAACGGGAACTCCGCCAAGCTTTTCCTGATTTATCTCTATCACGCCATTTTTCATATTCGAATTATAGCATGTCAATTTCCGGCGATTTACATCCGTTCAAAAATCCCCGCCGCGCCCATGCCGCCGCCGACGCACATTGTGATCCTGTAGAAGGCGTAGCGGCGTTTAGTTCAGCGTGCGTGAGATAAGCCATCCTACGCAGCAATCCTATGAATCCGGCGATACTCCTGAGCGTTTTTCCGTCGAAGTTCGTACAGGTCAACGGCTTGCTGAATTCTGAGCCAGATTTCGGGTGCCATGCCCAACGCGAGGCTTATTCGCTGGGCAAGATCAACCGTCAGTCTTGAACGCTCATTTAGCAGGTCACTTACGGTTCTCGGCGAAACTCCTATCCGTTTCGCGAATTTCACCTGCGAAAGGCCGAGTGCCGGCAGCGTGTCCTCTCTTAGGATTGCTCCGGGATGGGTAGGCCGTCGATTTTGTTTGATGTTAGAGTTCATACTTCAATGATAATCCTCGAGGTCAAGATCGACAGCATTACCGCCTTCAAAACTGAATGTCAGCCGCCAGTTCTTGTTCACTTTCATGGCCCAGCGACCCGCACGATCTCCTTTCAGTTCGTGGAGGTCGTAGCCCGGAAAGTTAAGCTGAGATGGATCATCAGCCTGATGGACCGCGTCCATCTGACGTAACAGTTTAGCAGAAAAGTCTGCGGGGACTTGTTTAGACTTTCCTGTCTCAAACAATTGCCGCAGACCTTTGTGTCGGAATGAAACTATCATTCACCTTAGTCGATCCGTTCAAAAATCCCAGCGGCGCCCATGCCGCCGCCTACGCACATTGTTACCATGCCGTAGCGGGCGTTGCGGCGTTTCAACTCTTGAAGAATCGTCGCGGTCAGTTTGGCTCCCGTGCAGCCGAGCGGGTGGCCGAGGGCTACCGCGCCGCCGTTGACGTTTATTTTTGACGGGTCCATTTCGAGGACCTTCATCACCGATAGGCCTTGTGCGGCGAAGGCTTCGTTTAGTTCGATCACATCGATCTGGTCAAGCGTCAGCCCGGCTAATTTCAGGGCCTTCGGGATGGCATAAACCGGCCCGATGCCCATTTCCTCGGGCAGGCAGCCGGCGGTGGCGAATGAGACGAAACGTGCGAGCGGCGTTAAACCTAATTCTTTCGCCTTGTCAGCCGACATCACGACAACCGCGGCCGCGCCATCGGACATTTGCGACGAATTCCCTGCCGTTACCGTTCCTTTTGCATGGAAAACAGGACGGAGTTTCGCCAGGCCGTCGAGCGAAGTATCTAAACGCGGGCCTTCGTCGGTTTCGAACACAATTTCCTTGCGACGCACGCGGCCTTTTTCGTCGAATTCATCGACATGAACGGTCATCGGCACGATCTCGTCCTTGAACTTGCCTTCTTTTATGGCGGCGAGAGCCTTTTGGTGCGAATTGAATGAGAACTCATCCGCCTGCTCGCGGGTGATCTCGTATTTTTTCGCAAGGTTTTCCGCCGTCAGGCCCATGTTGAGGTAATAGTCGGGATACGTGTCCGCAAGGCCGGGATTCGGGCGAAACGTATTGCCGCCCATTGGGATCGCGGTCATCGATTCCAGCCCGCCCGCCACGATCGCATCGGCACCGCCGACCTGTATCCGCTCGGCGGCCATAGCGATCGTCTGCAAACCCGACGAGCAATAACGGTTAACCGTCATCGCCGACGTCTCGACCGGAAGCCCGGCGAGTATCGAAGCGGTGCGAGCAACATTCATCCCCTGCGACGCCTCAGGAAACGCACAGCCCATGATCACGTCGTCGATCAACGCCGCGTCAACCCCTGCCCGCGACACCGCTTCCCTTATAGCCAACGCCGCCATTTCATCCGAACGAGTATTCCTCAAAGTCCCCTTCGGCGCCTTCCCCACAGCCGTCCGCACGGCCGATACAATTACTGCTTCTTTCATTTTCTATCGTCCTTCTTCGTTTCAAATTTTGCTCTCGCTTGCAAGTCGATCAAATTCCCTAAATGCTCGTGTAGGATAGGTGACGCTTGGAAACCCGTTCGCGGCCTGTCCATTTGTTCGTCGGTCGCCGGCGCCCCGTGATCACCCGCTGAAGCAGCAGGTGTTATTGTCGAGTCCATCAGTGCCACACTCAATTCCCATAGCTCGCCCATAGCGTCCAGACGCATCGAGACAGCTTCAGGAGACATATCAACTTTCATCGGCCGCCTCCTGCAGTTTCGCTATATCGACCAGGTCTTGCGGACGGCCGGCAATTGTTTTCATCTTGATCAGACCATCTTTGGAAACAACCCACGTCGTCCCTTCTCGCCATTCTACCTTTTCGCGATTCGCCCAAATATCCCTGCTATTATCGCCTACAAGCAGCAAGTCGAGCGTGATCAACTTTTTCGATTCGCGGTCAATTTTTGAAATGCGTCGGATCTCGATCTCGAAATGACGCGGCAGCCCTTCAACGTCATAGCCGATGCCTTGCGCGATCTCCCAAATTTCCTTCACATCGTCCTCGAGAACGAGCAGATCAATGTCCATCGTCGCACGCGGGAGGCCATGGATCGCCATTGCCCATCCGCCGCAAACGGCGTACTCGATGCCCGCCTCGTTGAGCGCGGCCGTTATCGATCTAAATTCATCAAGCAATGTCGCCATCGTGCAGTTGTTCTAAATCGTCAACCTAATCGACTCGAACCTATTCTCGATCAAACAACCATCAATCATCCGCACCGCCCCTTCCGTCCGCACGGCCGATACGATTACTGCTTCTTTCATAATCTCTACCTATTAGTCTGATTCGTCCGACACCAAAGCATATTCCCAAATAAAGTGATAATCACATTTCTCAGTCGCTTCAAAAGTTCGCATAGCGAGAAAGCCTTCGTCAGTCTTTTGTAAACCACCTCGCGTGACTCGGTCGTCAAATTGAGGAAAATGATTCGCCAATATCTGACCTGCCTTTTTCGCTGTCAGCTTCTTTTCGTAGCCCGTCGCAACATACCTTGTAATAGTCAGTTCTTTGCTGTCGAAGTCCTTACCTTTGAAAATTCGAATTTTCACGTTCGACATACGGTGACTCTTCCCTCTTGCACTATTTAGCCAAGTTCTATGCATCGCTTCGTCCTTGAAATCGAAACAAGCCCAATAGGTGTATTCTAAATCACACGGCCATGAACTTGTCCCAACAAAATCCAAGCTGCTTGATGGCGCCGCGAAGCGTGCCATTCTTCAAGTCCTTACTACCCCAGTCCGGGAATGCGGCTCCATGGCCGGTCTCAGGATTGATCCATTTTCGGTGTGAACCGCCAGTTCTGGGTTCGACCTCATAGCAACCAAGCTTCTTCAACTTCCGCTCGACCTCCCGATATCTCAAGCGGCCTCCAAATGAACGATCGTATCGATCAGTACAGGAGCTTTGTCGGTAATCGGGCTAAGAGCCTGCGGCAATGGTTTTTTCAAATGTTCGTAGATCTCGATAACCGCCTGAAATGCATCCGTAACATTCGGTTCAATCTCGTCCCAGGTGTCAGCTTCGGTGTGCAGTTCCGGCAGGATCGGACAAGTTATCGTCCAGCCGCCTTCCGGCTGGGGATCAAGGACAACAGGCAGATTATAGGTGTTCTTCATACTATCTATTCTATCATCGAGTTAAGTAGTCTATGGGCTACTTTTCTAACGCAACCTCGACTTCTTCGGCATTCAGCGTCCATTTCAATACTCCAGGTTTAATCTCAACCAAAAACCCTCGTTTGCCGCCGTTTATGTAGATCTTTTCGAGTTCGAAAATTGTCTTCTCAACATAAACAGGCATCGCCGTTCTCGTCCCGAAGGGTGACGTGCCGCCGACGAGATAACCCGTCAGCTTGGATGCCTTTTCGGGCGTTGCCGGCTCGACCGACTTTACACCGAGAAGCCGAGCAAGCGTCTTTGTCGAAACCTCGCGGTCGCCGTGCATCAGGACGATCAGCGGCTTTTTCTCGTTCGTTTCAAAGACCAGCGTTTTTATTACGGCATGCTCGTCCACACCCAACTGCTTCGCCGATTCGCGTGTGCCGCCTTTTTCGACGTAATCGTACATTCGCGGGACGAATTCGACCTTTTTCTGCCTCAGAAATCTGATGGCGGCTGTTATCGGAAAGTCAACGGCCATTACTTCGCGTAAAAATGAATTCCCAATACAGCCAACAACAAAACGATTGCACCGACATCGATCATCGCAACTTGTCGAATTGCGGGGTTGTATCCAACAGCCGAAAACGTCAAACAAATAAATGCAACCTTGCTTATCAAAGCCAGCGATATGGCGAACACGCGATACTCAGGCTTGAACGCTGAAACTATCAATGCAATTCCGACCAACGCCAAAAGTACGCCTCGATGCCGCACCAGAATGGTCAGATCTGTTCCCTCGACCGGCACTCCGTAAAACCGGAGCGTTTTTGTCGGATCGAAAAACACCGCAACCGGCAAAAGATTGCGGATGCCGACGATCGCCAAGATCACCGATGCAATTTTGTCCACAAACGCTAAACCTCCTTGTGCCTAAAACACGTCGTCAAATGATCGTTGACCATTCCGGTTGCCTGCATGAATGCGTACATTATTGTTGAGCCGACGAAGTTGAATCCGCGCTTTTTCAGGTCTTTCGACAACGCGTCGGAGACTTCGGTCTTTGCGGGAACATCGCCGATCAATTTTCGCTTTCCGTTCAGCGGCCGCCCACCAACAAAATCCCAAATATATGCGTCGAATGACCCAAACTCTTTCTGAACCTTCAAAAAAGCATTCGCATTCCCAACAGCCGAAGCGATCTTTAGCCGGTTGCGAATAATGCCGTCGTTCAGCATCAGCTTTTCGCATTTCGCGCCCGAATATCGAGCCACCTTTGCCGCATCGAAATTATCGAAGGCATCTCGATAATTTTCGCGCTTGCGAAGTATCGTGTCCCAGCTCAAACCCGCCTGGGCACCTTCCAATATCAAAAATTCGAACAGCCCGCGGTCGTCATGAAGCGGCACACCCCACTCGGTGTCGTGATAATGAATTGCCAGTTCGTTCCTTGCCCAACTGCACCTTGATGCATTGCTCATAATGATCAATTTTTACATTCAAGTTCACTCAAACCTGACTTATCAACTCAAAGCGGCAAATACTTTTCGATCAATTCATCCGGCCGCACGACAGTGTAATCAGCGACTGCTTCAACAACCGATCCGGCCTTCATAATATCTTCTGCCGAATTGACGGTCGTTAGCCCGACCGATTTCATCCCGGCCCGACGGGCCGCCTCAAATCCAAAGAAAGCATCTTCGAAAACAAGTGAGTTTGCCGGCTCTACGCCCAGCCGGTCGGCCGAGATCAGAAACGTCTCAGGGTCGGGCTTTCCGCGTTTTACATCGGCGGCCGTCGTAATCGCACCGAAATATTTTCTAAGGTCGAGCCCGTCCAAGATAAAAGCCATATTCGCCGGCGAAGCCGCTGTTGAAACCGCCATTTTTATCCCGAGGTCCCTCGCAGCGTCCAAAAACCCGGCCAGCCCGCGAACAGGTTCGCGATGCGGCAAATATCGCTCACGGTATAACTCTTCTTTTCTCAATGCTAGTTCTGAAAGCCGCTCATTCGACATTGCACCGAAAACGCCCGGTATTATCTCTCGATTCGTCTGCCCCGCGGTCTCGACCAAAAACTTGCGTTCATTGAACTCAAAGCCGTTCTCTTCGATCAATGTTCGCCACGCGTCGGTGTGGTACAGCATGTTGTCAACAAGCGTTCCGTCCATATCGAAAATGAACGCCCTATCCAAATATCCCGCCATCACTTTACCTTTTTCGCTATGTACAAGGTCTTCTCGATCTGTGCGTGTACGACACCCAGTTTGTCCTTCAGCTCGACATTGTAAACTCGGTCGATCGACCGTTCAGTTTCCGACCGCCGTTTGATCTCAGCTATTTCGTCGTCCGTGAGTCGAAATTCGGCATACAGTGTTTCGCGTCCCGGCTTTCTGAACCTGACATTTGCCGCCTTGTCCCAAACAACGTAATCAGGGCCTATTATCCTGATAAGCATCAGCATATAGATCGGATCGATAGATCCATAGATGCTTCCGCCGTATATCGTCCCGACGTAATTGCGCGTTCGCCAGTTCAGCGGCAGCTTGATGCGGACAACTTTATGGTCATCGGAGACATAGATCAGCCTTCCGCCTGTACCGCGATAAGCCGGAAAGAAATTGAATCCCCATCTAAATAGACGGCTTTTAAGACTCTCCGGCATCAGATCGGAAACCCATCGGCCTCCATCACCCGTTTTGCCTGGCGGATATGCCGCTTTGTGTGTTCAACCAAAACTGTGTATGCATCATCGAGCCTATAAGTCATGATCGAAAGGAACGGAGAGCTCACAACAACCTTTTCCCGCTCCGCTCCGGCGATCGAGGCTACCTTGCCGCAGACCTCGTCAATATTCTTCTCAAATTGATCCACGATCTCTGCCGGGAGCTCGCTCGGCGGCACGATCGATCTTGACGGGGCCTTGGCCTTTTTAGAGTCTTCCGTAACCGCTCTCACAAGGAATCGGCCAAAAAAGCCGGTGAACGGCGAGTAATTCTGCCAAAATGTATTTTTCCTCGTGCCCGCCGCCAATTTTTCAAACTCCGGATAGAACTGCCGGTTCGTCAATATCAAATGCTCAAGACACTGTGCAATGCTCCAGTTCTTTTCCGCCGGTTTCCAGTTGAGCTGCTCGGCCGATAATATACCAAAGGTTTCGCTGGCATCACCTGCCGTCTTCCTGAGGTCAGCAATGACCGAAACTATCCTTTCATCCATAGTCTTTCTCCCGTAACTAAACGCGGAAAAACATTTCTTTCGAGCTCAGTCTAATTTCTTAGCGGCTTGCCGGTTTTCAGCATTGCGGCCAATCGCTCCTGTGTTTTCCGTTGGCCGCAAAGCGAGATGAAAGCCTCGCGTTCCAGGTCAAGCAGGTACTGCTCCGAAACATTTGCTGAATGGTTCATTGATCCGCCGCTCATCACATGAGCGAGTTTTGTTCCGATCAGAACGTCGTGATCGGAAACAAAACCGCCCTGCTTCATCATATGAAGGGCGAGTTTCATCGCCGCTTCGGCCGCTTCGCCCATCACAAAAATGTCTGTTCGCGGCGATGGTGCGACAAATCCGGTCGAGTTTAGATTCAGTACCTCCTGTTTTGCATCGCCGATCAGCCGATCGCCATTCATCGAAATGGCGTCCACGTCCCGAAGCAATCCCCACGACCGTGCTTCCTGTGCCGACGTTGCGACCTTGCCCATTCCGATCATCTCGAATGCCTTCTTCAAAAAGCTGAGCGGGTCCGCGTCCGGCACGGCCGCGGCGGCGTCCATCGCACGCATTGTCATTTCCTTAGTCCCGCCTCCTGCCGGTATAAGGCCGACGCCAACCTCGACAAGGCCGATGTAAGTCTCTGCTGCCGCCTGTACGCGATTGCCATGGATGGCGATCTCGCATCCGCCGCCAAGTGTCAGGCCGTACGGGGCCGTCACGACCGGTTTCGACGAGTAACGCAGCCGCATCACCGCCTGTTGCAAGGCGTGTACTGCCATGTTTATGTCATCCCACTCCTCCTCTTGGGCCGCCAGCAGGATCATCATAATATTGGCGCCGGCCGAGAAATTCCCGCCCTGGTTGCCGATAACAAGGCCGCTGAAATTCCTTTCAACTTCATCCAGCGCAAAATTCATCATTTGCACTGTGTCACCACCGATCGAGTTCATCTTTGAATGAAACTCGATGCACGCAACGCCGTCACCAATATCGATCAGCGAGGCACCCGGATTTGATCTGATCACGCCGGTCCGGTCCTTTACAGATTTCAGCAGGAGCACACCGGGCCGCACGGGCATCGCCTTGTAACCGCCGCCGAAAAGGTCGTAATAAAACTGATCGCCATTCTCATTCTTGTAAAACGTCTCAGCACCGGCGGCAAGCATTTTTTCGACATTTTCGGGACCGGCATGGCCTTCATTCTTCATGCGTTCGACAGATCGGCGAACCCCGATCGCGTCCCACGCCTCGAAAACACCTATTTCCCAACCAAAGCCCCATTTGATCGCATTGTCGATCTCAACTATTGTGTCAGCGATCTCGGGAATGCGGTTCGCCGCATACCGCGATACGCGGGACGTAGTTTTCCAAAGGAATTCGCCGACACGGTCTTCGCCCCAAACAAGTTTTTTTACACGCGGCGGGATCTCGTCGATAGCCTTGACCGCATCCAGCGAGGGGAATCTCGTTTTTTCCTGTGGTTTGAACTCGAAAGAATTTAGATCAAGCTCAAGGATCACGCGCTTTCCTTCAGCATCCTTGGATTTTTTGAAAAAACCGCCTTTGGTCTTGTCGCCGAGAAGTTTTTTGTCCAGGAGAGTTTGGATCAAGCCTGGAATTTTGAAGACCTCTCTGTCTTCATCGTCGGGGACCGCGGGATAAAGATTGTTCGTCACATGAGCGGTCACGTCCAGCCCAACCAGATCGGAGGTTCTAAAGGTGGCCGAGGATGCATGTCCGATGGCTTTGCCTGTCATCTGGTCCACTTCGGTAGGCGTAAATCCCATCTCGATCATTTCATGAATGGTCGCCATCATCCCAAAGACGCCTATTCGGTTTGCAATGAAATTCGGTCGGTCCTTGGCCGGCACTACGCCTTTGCCCAATCGTTTGTCCAGAAAACCCGAAACTTTACATGCTATTTCCCCGTCCGTATTCGAGCCGGGAATTACCTCGACAAGCTTCATATACCGCGGCGGGTTGAAGAAATGAACTCCGAGGAAATGTTTCTTGAAATCATCAGAAAACGGCCCAGCGATCGAATCGATCGGAATGCCGCTTGTGTTCGAAGCGATGACAGCACCCGGTTTTCGGTTCTTCTCAACCTCTGCAAAGAGATTGTGCTTTATCTCAAGATTCTCAACGACCGCTTCGATCACCAGATCACAGTCCTTCAACTTTGCCATGTCATCGGCAAAATTCCCGATCGAGATCAAGCCGGCATTTTTGCCCAGCATAAAAGGGGCAGGTTTCAACTTTTTCGAGGCTTCGAATAATTGCGAAACGATGCGGTTTCGGACAACCGGCGATTCGAGCGTCAGCCCCTTGGCCTCTTCGTCCGGCGTCAATTCGCGCGGAGCTATGTCCATCAAAAGCGTTGGAATTCCCGCATTGGAAAGATGGGCCGCTATCGCGGCACCCATGGTTCCCGCTCCAAGGACTGCCGCCTTTCTCACGACAAGTCCGGTCATACCCTGCTCTGACTTTCCGTTTTCCACTGCAGCTGCTTCTCCGATATTGCTCATAATTTTTTGATAGGTGTTCTCAGTCTCCGAATTTTGAAAGATTATAACTGAATGAACATTCATTCAGCAAATAAACTAGCGTGTTCATTTTGGGGTTTCAGTCTCCTGCATTTTGCAGTAAGAATGACGATTGGCCAAAATTCCTTGACAGAATTACCAAAAACGTCAGATACTTCCTGTCGAAAATCTGAAAGAAGAACTGTTTTACCCGGCGAGTCTCACCCTTAAGACTGGGACGCCCGCTTTACCGCTATTCAAAACATTGTTCAGAACGAGGCAGAATAACATGAAACGCTCGATGTTCGCTCTATTTGTCTTACTTTTTGCCAGTACCGCGGCCCTTGCTCAGGATACAGCGGAAGCCAAGCCAACTACGCCAAAAACTATAACCATTTCCGAATCAAGGAAGACCGCCCCGGCCGATGTGAAAACGGCCGCTAAACGCGGCCCTGTCTTTCGCCCGACCAAGGACCAGATCGAACAGGTCCAGGGGATGTTGAAAGAAAAGTCGCTTTACAACGGTGAATCGACGGGTTCGTACAATCCGGATACACGGGCCGGCATCAAGAAATTCCAGAAAGGGAACGGCTTAAAGGAAACCGGAACGCTCAATCGGGCCACATTGGAGAAAATGGGCGTGCCATTGACCGACGCCCAGAAGGCGATTCCAGTATCGGAAAGCTCGTTTGCGTCTTCTGAAAAGGACGTAAAAGCAGCAAAGTCATCTGAAACTGAGAGTTTGAAGACCGGGCCCAAAGCAGGGAAGCCGGTGATCTTTCGGGCTACTATCGACCAGATCAAGGAAGCCCAGCGTTTGCTGAAATCAAAGACGATGTATGCCGGTGATGAATCTGGAAAACTAGACGCCGCGACCCGTGCTGGACTAAAGAAATATCAAGAGGCAAACAATCTGAAATCGACCGGGACACTTAATCAGGCGACACTCGAAGCAATGGGGATCGCGCTAACCGAAAAGCAGAAAGGTGTCGCCGAACCGCAGAAATAGTTTGATCGAGATTGGACCGGCGGCCTTGAAGGAAAGATTCAGCGAAAGCAGGCCGTATCATTAGTTTCTCTCCGCGGCGTTCGGACGTTTCGGCCGCGCGCCAGTTCGTGACGGCCTCCTCAAATTGGTACGCGCGTTTTGGTGTCTGAGTATCCATTGGGCCTGATTTTGAAGCAGGCGGTTTCAGAGGGGTTATGTTGCAATGTTTTAAAGTTAGCCTGGTTATTCTCGCCGTTTCCGTTGCGTGCACTGCGCAATCTGAAAGTGCGAAAAAGCAGATCACGACAGATGTGCTTGCCGTTATGACCGAACAGACTGAGGCGTGGAACCGCGGCGATATCGAGGGTTTTATGCAAGGATATTGGAAGTCGCCTGACTTGGCCTTTGTTTCCGGTGATTCGATTACACGAGGCTGGCAGCCAACTCTTGAACGATATCTTAAGAGCTACGACACTAAGGCGAAAATGGGCAAACTTACATTCTCCGACCTTCATGTAAATGTTCTGGCCCGCGATGCCGCGATCGTACTCGGAAGCTGGGCCCTTGCCCGCGAAAAAGACAACCCTAAAGGCAAATTCACACTCGTTTTTCGCCGGTTTAAGGCTGGCTGGCGCATAATTCACGATCACACCTCGTGATAAAGATCTCGCATTTGCCGCAATTGTTTTACGGAACTTGATACGCTTTCCTGCGTTTAGAAATGCGTATTATAAGGACCATTTTTACCGCTTTACTTGTTTTCACATTTACTGGGACGATCATTGCCCGGCCGGCCGAATCGAGCTCGGAACCGGTTCGCGTCGCTAACGGAAGGGGATTTTCCTATCCCTATTACTACTATGTTCCGCCGGAACTGCGTTCAGCGGGCCCGTCAAAACAAGCACGATCGATCCTGGTCCTGCCAAACAACACCGGTAAGCTTGATGATTCACTCGATGTTCACGAAGCCGACGTTAAACGCCGGATGACACAGGCGTCCGCGATCGCTTCAGCCTTGAAAGTTATTGTATTAATGCCCGTTTTTCCGCGCCCGAAAACAGATTGGCAGATCTATACCCATGCCCTCGACCGCGATTCGCTGACGACCTCGAAAAAGGAGTACGCCCGCTTTGACCTGCAGCTTATTGCAATGATCGATGACGCTCGCGGCAGGATGAAGAAAGAAGGAGTTACGGCAGACAAGCGGGTACTACTAAACGGTTTCTCGGCCTCGGGCATGTTTGCGAACCGATTCACAATTTTACACCCGGACCGCGTCAAGGCCGCCGCGATCGGATCTCCCGGCGGCTGGCCGATCGCTCCGGTAGCAGAATTTAAGCAGAAACAGCTCCGTTATCCTGTTGGCATCTCGGATGTTAAAGCGATTACCGGACGTGCGGTCAATATAGCTGAGCTTCGCAAGGTACCGCTCTTCGTCTTCCTCGGATCAGAGGACGACAACGACTCGGTCGTGTTTGGGGATTCATACGAAGATGAAGATAAAGTTTTGATAATGTCTCTTTTTGGACAAAAGCCTGTTGACCGTTGGAGCATTATTGAAACGTTGTACAAGGAAGCGGGCCTCAACGCAGAATTCAGGCTTTACCCGAATATGGCTCATACCGTTTCACCGCAGATGCGAGACGACATTCGATCTTTCTTAGAAAGGCATAAATAGGCATAAGATTTGCTTTGTGTCTGCGTGATGTACTAAACGCGGACGGAAATTAATTGTTACAGGGTCAATATGGCAAAAAGCCGGCGAGAAGAAATCGTTACGCCAAAGGAATTGAAAGCTATGGCCGATAGCTTCCAATGTAGGGCGATTGTTGAGAAGGGCAAATGCCGTGAGGACTTGTTTAGTAAATTGCAACAATACCCGAGATTCACAATTTTCCTCGAGTCGGGCGGCAAAGTCGATCGTGGCGGAAAATCGAATCTCGAGATATTAAATTGATCCTACGGGCCGCAAATGATGTTCTGTATTGCATCCGGGCGGCCCGATCATTTTGGCGGCGGCCCTTACGAAAGGCCGCCCGGCTAAATCGGCGGCATTATGATGGCCGCCAAACAAACAAGGTATTTACAAGGGGGTAGGTCATGTTATGCAGTCAGTATTCTCGTTCGCTCGTCATGGGCGGCGCTTTTCTTATTCTTCTCTCATCACTATCATTTGCACAGTCAGTTCTCGATGATAAATTCATAGCCAAAAACAAATCCGCCGGCCCAAAAATTGCAGATCCGGCCGTGACGGTCGAGGGACAGTCCGAAACACTCGACGAGCTTCTTTCCAAATCGAACAAAGGCCCAATCGATCCGATCATTCAAAACAACATCGCGGTTCTCTATTCGGTGAAAGGAGAGCCTCAAAAGGCCCTTGCCTTTAGCCTTCGTTCGATAGCGGCGAGGCCCGACATCGCCGAAACACAATTGAACCTTGCGGGCATTTACGACCAATTGAAACAACCCGACAAAGCCCGCATTCACGCAATGCTTGCGGTAAAGCTCAACCCCAAATATTTGAGGGCGCGGTCGTTCGCCTGCGATCTTGACATCGCCGCCGGATTCGACAAAAAGGCGGCCGAATGCTTTGGCGGCGTCGTAGCGGATTTCCCAAATGATGCCGAGTCTCAGATGAAATTCGGGATCGCGCTTATGAGAAGCGGCCAGGCCGCCCGTGCAAAAGAGGTATTGTTGCAGTCACGCTTACGTGAGCCGCGGAACCTGCATTTGATCAATGCACTGGCGATAGTACATTTCCGAATGAAAGACTATGAACCCGCTGCTGCATTGCTGAAAGAGGCGGTCGAGGCAGATCCTGCCAACAACATCCTCCGTTTCAATTTGGGCATTTGCTACCTCGCATTGAAGAACCGGGAGGCGGCGTTAAGCCAATACAGTTTGATAAAAGAGTCCAGCCCCGACCTCGCGGGCAAACTATATCGCGGACTGTTTAATCGATACGTCATTAGCGCGAAACGTTAGCCATACGCGTGCCGCAGTCACGCGTATGGCACACAATTCCGCAAAGAGGATGCCAAAAAAGGTCGAACGGGTCTCCGGCCGCAAGGCATCCTTGAACGCGGATCAGGCGGTCATGAACGGAACATTCTGGAATTATCCGATCGGCCCCGCCTGATCCGCGTTCAAAATTTCATTTACTAAAAAGCCAAAGATAATT
>Ga0138256_10002406_pt1 | contig 20006 bp, 22 predicted proteins | sample KNB2016incub_MG_FD_105486 | JGI IMG/M metagenome (GOLD analysis project Ga0138256, IMG submission 105486) | Active sludge microbial communities from wastewater in Klosterneuburg, Austria - KNB2014incub_MG | ecosystem: Engineered > WWTP > Activated sludge > Unclassified | place: Austria... | reverse complement strand
GACGGATGATGCCAAACAATTCTATGGCCAGGTCGTGTCAGAGATCGAAGCCGTCGTTGACAAGTATCTATCCGGACCACCTGCGTCAGCGGTTCGATCCGTGGCCGATTCGCTCATGGCGGCCAGCCGGATCTACACGCTGTTCCAAAACATCGCAACCGAGCAAAATCAGGAATCTGAGTCGGATAGCACCGAGGAAGAGACGGACTTTGCATATGATGACAAAGACTCTTCTGACGGGGTTGTCGATGATAAAAGCAAGCGCGAGCGTGAGAAACAGGCCCAGGACATCCGCGACCTTTTTAACGCGTGGAACAGCCTCGATGACGACGGCGAACCTGATGAACTAAGTGGGGCCGAGGCCTGGTCGCAGAGTGAAATGCCCGAGCAAGCCCTTGAAGAAGGCGATGTCGCCTACGGTTATGACGAATGGGACCGTGACTTGAACGATTACCGCATCGGCTGGAGCCGCGTTATCGAGAAGAAGGTAAAGCAGGGCGATCGCACATTCGTCGAGCTGACGCGTTCGCGATATCGCGGTGTTATCTCGTCGATCCGCCATCAGTTTCAGTTAATGAAACCGGAAAACCTGACGCGAATCAATCGCGAGATCGACGGCGAAGACTATGACTTAAACGCTCTAGTCGATTTCGTCATCGACCGCAAAGCCGACGGCAAACAGGCCGAGAACATCTACACAAAACGCCTGAGAAAACAGCGTGATGTAGCTGTTTCGATACTGCTCGACCAATCCAGCTCGACCGCCCGAACAATTACTCGAAACCCGCTCCAGCCCTACACGCATCCTGGCCGCCGCATTATCGAGATCGAAAAGGAAGGCCTCGTTTTGATGAGCGAAGCCCTGGAGGCAGTTGGCGATGTTTACTCCATTTACGGGTTCACGAGCGAAGGCCGCCGCAATGTGAAATTTTACGTGGTCAAGGATTTTGCAGAAAAATACTCGGCGGACGTAGAAAAACGCATAGGCGGCGTAACGTTTCAAAACAACACGCGTCTCGGGGCGGCGATACGCCACGCTTCAGCAAAGCTCTTAAAACAGGAAGCCCGCACAAAACTGCTTATCATTTTGACCGACGGCCGTCCCTACGATCACGATTATGGCGACGCTCGTTACGCACGCGAAGACGTCCGCGAAGCCCTAACCGAGGCCAAATCCAGCGGCGTCACCCCGTTCTGCATTACCATCGACCGCGAATCCGAAGCCGAACTTAAAGATCTATACGGCAATGTCGGCTACACCATCATCGATGATGTACTTAGCCTGCCCGAGCGAATGCCGAATATCTATCGGCGATTAACGAACTAGTCGACAGGATCACACGAAAAGAGCCTGTCGAAACAGGCCCGTTAAGGAACGCTTATTGTTAAATGCCACGGAACAAACAGATGGCTCGACTATCAAAGTCCGAAGTCCGCGCAGCTACCTACTTGAGATACTTCTTAAAGTGTGCCAGCGTCCGCTCCCAGGCCAATTTAGCGGCTTCGGCGTCATAACGCGGTGTTGTGTCGTTGTGAAATCCGTGCTGCTTGCCTTCATATACAAAGCTCTCGAACTTCTTCTTATTCTCGGTTAGGGCAGCTTCATACGCCGCTTTGCCGGAATTAACGCCCTGGTCATTGCCGGCGTATTGGAACATCAGCGGTGCCTCGATCTTTGGCACGTCGGCGACGCCGGCCTGCCGGCCATAGAACGGAACTCCCGCATTGAGGTCTTTGCCGAGGCGAACCGCTAGCTGATTGACCATACCGCCGCCGAAGCAGAAACCGACCGCACCTAATTTTCCAGTGCTGTCAGGGCGCTTCTTGAGCCATAATGCCGCAGCGACAAAATCCTCAGTCATTTTTTTGCCGTCAACAGTTCGAAAGGCCGCGCCGCCCTTCTGGTCGTCACCCGGATAGCCGCCAACGGATGTTAATCCGTCGGGTGCAAACGCCATGTAACCGGCCTTTGCAAATCGGCGCGCGACGTCTTCGATATAGGGGTTTAATCCGCGGTTCTCGTGAATAACGAGCACGGACGCAAATTTCTTGCCCTTGGATGGCTTAGCGAGATAGCCCTTGATCGATCCGTTACCGGCTGGCGAAGCGACCGTCTCGTAGCCAACCTTTATATCCTTGTCATCCTTCGCCACCGTTTGCGCCCATGCGTAGTTGGGCTGCAGGCTGTCAAAGATTGCGGCCACGGTCAGCCCGCCAACGGCAAACTTCGCGATGCTGCCCATGAATGAACGGCGATCCATATCACCATGCTGATATTCATGAAAAAGGTCCAATAGCTCCTGCGGATATTGATCAGCGGTATTACGTTCCATTTTTTTCTCCTGTGTGGCAAATAATACCTGAAGGCGCAAGAGTGTGCAATTTTGCTGCCCTATTCATCAGGTATCTCAGCCTCAACTAGCAGCGTCAGCAGTGCCAATGACTCCTGCCAACCTAGATAGCATGCCTCGACCGGGATCATATCCGGAATGCCCGTCTGTACGATGTTCACTTCCGTGCCGACCGAGACGGCCCTAATATCAATGGTCGTTTCCATCTCGCCGGCCAGGTTTGGATCCTCGAACTTGTCCGAATACCGCAACCGTTCGTTCTCCACCATCTCGAGAAATTCACCGCCGAAAGCATGGCTTTTGCCTGTCGAAAAATTGGTAAACGACATCCTGTACTTTCCGCCGGTCCGGGCATCCATCTCATGAACCTTGCCCGTAAACCCATTCGGCGGCAGCCATTTGACCATAGCATCGGGGTCAATAAATGCCTTATAGATTCGCTCAGGTTTTGAGCGTAAAACGCGATGCAGTTTGACGGTTCCACTCATGATTATGACTCCATATGATTTAATTTCAAACGTTCATTTTATCCGAACTTGCCTGAATAGCTGTCTCCTACCGCGTATTGGGCGCGGTATTTTTTTGCGGATCTCGAATATCCGTAATGGTAATTTCCGAACTTGCATCACCTGCCTTTAGTTCGACCGTGAAGTCTTTGCATATCATTTTCGCCTCATTTCGCGCATGATCTATGCGAAAGCCAATCCGGACAACGCCGAGTTTGGGAGCATGCTTCATGATGAATTCCTTGACCGTTGGGAATTTTAAGTTATAAGTCAATTTCATCGCCGAAACCTTTCCGTCGAACGACCTAAGTGCCGCAGCCTCAACATGCTCAAATACCATGTCGGTCGGGTCGAGTTTTGTACTCATATGTTTCTGCCGTCCGGGGTTCGCGGTATCAGGTTCGAAAGGGGTCCGCAGCAGTTTCAAAGATGCCTCCTTCTCAGGCATGCCCAACTGGAGCCCATGAATAAACGGCGAGTTTGGAATGGTCAGGTCACATGTAGCGATTGGCTCTTCAATTCTCGGAGCGGTCTCTTTAGTGTCAGCCAAAGGCGGCTCACCCGGTTTTGGTGAAACTGTCGGCACCTGTGCCGAGACAATCAAGGCCCCGGCTGCTATTAAAAAAAATGCAAATATCGTTGTTATAGTTTTCATATTTCTTTGTTCCATCGAGTGTGGTTTATTCATACTTACACGTCCGAATTCACATTTGTATCCATTTTATTCACCGGTCTGCAAGTTTCATTTTAGTGATGTTCTATACGAGTAAAGGTTCGACGCCATACAAAAAGGCTGCCTTGCGGCAGCCCGGGCAAACGTGACTTTAGTGGTGGCGGGGGGGAGACTTGAACTCCCGACCTCGGGGTTATGAATCCCGCGCTCTAACCAGCTGAGCTACCCAGCCACGAATACTTGATTATAGTTTTGCCTGCGGAAAAATCAAGCACCCGTGACTACTGAGTCGCTATTTGATGCCTAAACCCGGTTCCTGATAAACTACGCATCATGCCTGTCCTGTTTGCAGCATCAGTCGAAAACGCGGCAATACTGCTCGACCTCTTCATTATGCTGGTCGCTGCGAAACTGATGGGCGAGGTTTTTGAACGGCTCAGGCAGCCGGCGGTTGTCGGGGAAATATTGGCCGGGGTAATCATCGGGCCAAGCCTTTTGAGGTGGGTTGAGCCGTCGAATTCCATTAACGTACTGGCCGAATTTGGCGTCATTTTCCTACTCTTTACGGTCGGGCTCGAAACAAAGCCCAATGCGATTTTCAAGGTTGGTCTGCACTCAATTGTCGTCGCGATGGCTGGCGTTATCCTGCCATTTGTTGCTGGCTATTTTATTGCAATCGCCTGGGGCGGGTCATTTGTTGAATCAATTTTTATCGGAGCTGCGCTGGTGGCAACGTCCGTCGGTATTACCGCCCGCGTACTCGGCTCGATGGGTTTGCTCGACCTCCAAACATCGCGGATTATTCTCGGAGCGGCCGTAATTGACGACATTTTGGGCCTTATTATACTTTCGATGGTTTCATCGGTCAGCCAGGGCGAGGTCAATTTGTCCGGACTACTCAAGACCGCGACCGCAGCCATTCTGTTCACCGCATTTATTGCCCTAGTTGGCTCACGGACGATGAATCGGCTGTCGCCCATGGTCGGCCGTCTCCATCTTGGAAAGCCATTTTTCACGCTTGGCCTGATACTTTGTATAGGGCTTTCCGCCGCATCGATCTATGTCGGGGTCGCGGCCATCATCGGCTCATTTCTCGCAGGTATGGCCCTCGCTGAGGCTACCGAAGGAAACAACGAAATGCACCAGCTGACAGCTGGCGTCACCGAATTTCTCGTCCCGTTCTTCTTTGTAAATATCGGTATGCAGCTGACATTGACAGTATTTCAGGATCCGTCAATTATTGCATTCGCGATTCTATTGACGCTGATTGCCGTAGTCACAAAATTTATCGGGTGCGGGCTGGGGGCCGCCGGAATGACTTCGCGGGAAATGGCCCAAATTGGTATCGGTATGGTGCCGCGGGGCGAGGTTGGTATCGTCGTGGCCCAAGTTGGGCTGGGGCTCGGTGTTATCGCGCCCTCATTTTTTGCCGCTGTCCTGTTTATGGCGGTAGCGACCACGCTGATCGCACCGCCATTTATTAAGATCCTTTTCGCAGGCGACAAAAACTATGACCCGGGACAGGGCGATAATAATGAAACCGACGTTTCAGACACGTTTTCGCGAATTGGATAACAACCAATCTATTGTTTTTACCGTCGAACCTGAAACGTACTTGGATTAAACTAATGGATATGAGTTCCAAATTCGGTTTCACAGCAGCGTTTATATTGGCGATCGCGTTTCCTATTTCCATCGTTTGCCAACCCGTCAAGCAAGCCACGAAAGCATTTCGAGCTGTTACCATTGTTTCTGAGCCTGCAACCACCGTCTGGATCGACGGAGTTAACCGTGGAAAAACGGACAAAATGGGAAGGCTTGATATAAACACGGTACCGGTCGGAGCACATACCCTGCGGTTGCGTGCGGACGGGTTTAAGGAAAAGACGCACTCGCTGACGGCAACGCAAAAGGGCGAGCTAAAATTCGCGTTGACAAAAACAACCGATCCGGCAGATCTCGCCTATCAGGAAGCTGAAAGGCTCGCTTTTTCCGACCGTGATCAATCGGCCGCTGCCTATCGTCGCGCCATCAAGGCCCGTGCGGCGTACCCTGAGGCCTATATTGGACTCGCCCGAGTTCTTGCCGAAATGGGTGATCTGGATGAGGCCAAATCTGCCATCGTTGCTGCCCGGCGTCTGCGGCCTGGCTATGCTGAGGCGTCTGCCGTCGAAGGCAGGATTCAAAAGGAAAGCGGCGAGGAAACGCGGGCCATTGCGGCCTTTAAGCGGGCGATCACAGAAGGCAAAGGCTTTCAACCGGAGGCATACGCGGGCCTCGGACTGCTATATAAGGAAAAAGCAGAAGGTGCAGGTGGCGCCGGGGATTTTGATGACGAAGACCTTAATTACGCCGAAGCCGCAAAAAACCTCAAAATTTCGCTTAAACAGTTGTCAGGTGCTCCCGACACGATGGTCATATACCAATTGCTGGGCCTAATTTATGAGCGCCAAAAGCTCTATAAGGAAGCCATTGGAATCTATGAAGAGTTTCTTTCGATCTTTCCCAACGTACCCGAAGCGACGGCCGTGCGCTCCTTCATCGTACAGATCAAAAAAGATATGCAGCCGATGCAGTGACCGGCGGGCGGCCAAATTCCCCGGCCGAACCTATCTGGCCTTCCGTTGCAGCCAAAAGGCGAAGATTTTTGACGTCAACTACAATTTGAACTCCGCGATAACCGGTGCGTGATCGCTCGGTTTTTCGAGGGCTCGCGGTTGTTTGTCGATCCAGCAATCGGTACATCTCGCGGCAAGCGGCGGCGAGGCCCAGATATGGTCAATGCGTAGGCCGCGGTCTTTTTCAAAGTCGTGGTGAAAGTTGCTCCACCACGAATACTCGCGTTCGTCGTCATTTATCTGCCGATAAACATCGACAAAGCCCCACTTTTTAAGATCGTGAATGGCGTCGCGCTCAGGCTTTGTGAAATGCATCTTGTCCTTCCAGAGCGAAGGCTTCCAGACATCGAGTTCGTGCGGGGCAACATTGAGATCGCCGCAAAGAACGACATAATCGCTCAACTGAAAATTCTCATCAAAATAGCGTCTTAAGCGCGCGATCCAATCGAGTTTGAACGTGAATTTGTCGCTCCCAAATTTTGTACCATGCGGCACATATACGTTGACTATCCTCAGGCCATCGATCGTTGCGGCAAGAAACCGTTTGGGAGCATCATCCGCGTCGCCCGGAAAGTTTTTTTGGAGATCGTTGATCGGATGTCTTGAAACTATTGCGACACCGTTATACGCCTTTTCCCCGATAAACTCGATAAAAGGAAAACCGACGCTGTGTAGCCGATGATGCGGAAACCGCGCATCGACGCATTTCGTTTCCTGTAGGCAGAGCACGTCAGGCTGATTCGCTTCGCACCATTCAAGAACCTGATCGAGCCGCGAACCGATACCGTTAATGTTCCATGTTGCGATCTTCACCAACGCTAATCCTACACCGCGGCGTGTCAATTGTCAGAAACAAAGATTCGTCAGCACAATCTTGCTCGAAGTTAGATCGAACGAAGCATTTACTTTAGCTCGATATCGATCGCCTCAAACACTCTTGAACCAATGTTTTTAATAATGTGCCTTGTGCCAGCGTTTTGCCAAACAAAATCGCCGGCCTTTGATTCAAGTATTCGCTTTGTTCCATCGGCAGCGCCGAGTTCGATCTTCGAGTTGTAAAGGAGAATGCCCAGGCCGTGCATATTGTGCGTATGCAGCTCCGACGATTCGCCCGGTTTCAGTACGAGCCGATTTATCCTCACACGGGGATTGTCGATGAGGATCACGTGGCCATCCGAGAGGATCGGGAAGCCAACTGCAGTAGCCGCATTTTTTGCCGGCAGCAACTCAATAAAAATATTGCGAAAATCGGTTTTGCCGCTATTTATTATCCGGTGGGTCATCACCGATGGCCGCGCTCCAAAGGTCGCTTCACCATACTTTATCTCAAAGCGTGTCTTCCCGCCCCCGGCCAACTCATCGACTATCTTAGCGTTGCTCACCCTTACACTTATCCCGTCGTAGATGTGTGTATGAAATTGCGATGTCTTGCCGGCCGGCAGCAGAACATCGAACACCCGGACAAACCCATTCTCAAGTTTGAGCCGGTGCGTCGGTTCTCGTTCGACCGGAACGCCGGTTTGAGCAAAGGCCGAAAATGCCAGGTTAGATATCAGGAAAAGCGTTACAACATTTATTGATTTGCGGTTCATCATATTTACACCACATCGAGCCCGGTTAAGTCGACGCTCCACCCACATTGCTATCGCACCCGTTGCTGACCGCCGAACTCAGCTGCCACAGGCTCATGATCGCCCGGCATCGTCAGGAAGCAAGGATCTGAGCAAATGTACCGCGAATCGGCGAAATTGGCTCGTCCGTCTCGCGGGCCCAGAAATCCGCTTCCGGCCTACCGGCACGCAGCCGTGAAAGCCAATCGTCAGGGTCGTACTCGACACCGACAGGGTTAGCCGCAAACTTCGTATTCATGTAACGCGAGGCATCCTCGCTGTTTGCAAAACAATCCACCTGAAACTCCATCTGGTTGCCGTCCGGATCAGCGTAATACATTGATATCGTTACGCCGTGGTGGATACACCAATAGGGCTCGATCCCTTTTTCCTTGAGCATCGCATAATTCTCAAAAAGGTCAACGAGCGTCGCGTAAGTATATGCGACGTGATCAATTCCCGTGACATCGTCTCTGACATCTTGGGCGGCGCCGGGCATAAGTGCCGACATATCAACGAGAGCGAACCGGTGATGCTCGTCATCATAAGTGAGAAATGCCATTACCGGGTTCTGGTGCTGGATGCGGGCGCCGAACACAGTCTCATACCAGTGCATCATCTCAGCGAAACGGCGCGTGCGGTAAACAACGTGAGCAAATTTTGCGGGCCGTGCGATAGGCATAATAGCCTCCTCCTTTTTGGTTATGTAGAATCCTGGTCAATCTGGCGCTTGTATTCCGCCTCGTCAAAGTGTCCCTTCGATTCAGCAATCAGAGCGTCGTCCCCGATCCGCCAGATTTCATACCCGCTGATCCGAACACTATTTCCGGTCCCGCCCGGTCCGGTATTTGTGCCGGTCAGCGTCCAGTGAAATTGGGTTCCAAACTCGGTTGGAATGAGAATATCAAGCGAGACGGCCAGATCCGGGAATGCGGTCATAAAGCTTTGAGCATCCTTCGCAATCGCCGCTCGGCCGACCGAAGGTTTCCCGCCGTTTATGGCCAGCGACCCATTCTCAGCAAAGAAGGCCGCAACGAGTTCCGGCTGCTGGCTACACCATGCGGCGGCGTAATCTTGAGCAAATTTGAGGATCTGGGGCGTTTCGTTCATCGATTGCCTTTACTCCGGGTGCAGGTAAAAAACCTTGCTGATGATCTTCCATTCACCCTCGGTTTTGAGTAGGGTGAACATATCGGTGAAGTTGTGGCCGGTCCAGTTGTCGAGTTCGAGGCGGACGGTGGCGATCGTCCCTTCGATATCGATGTTGGCGATATTTGACTTCAAACCCGCCGCCGGGCCGTTCGAATCGTTCCAGTCAAACAGGCCCTGGATCGGCCCGCCAAAAAGATCGTCGCCGATATAGCCATAAATCGTAGCTCCGTCGTGAAACGCCGGTTGCATGTCGGCGCCGCGGCCGGAAATTCCGCCGTTGACGTATTTCTGTATAGTCGCGGCAATAGCTTCGCGGTCGGTAGCCGTTGTGGCTGCGTTAGTCATTTTAGTTGTCCTCCGTTTGGTAAATGAGCGCTAGAATCATAATCAATTTTCGATTCCCTAACAACTAAAACGTAAATCGCGCGAAAATGGGAACATTCCCACTCGATTTTTTTAGCCTTAGAGGGTGAATTGTTTTTCAGGAGCCCTGAAGAAAAGCGTCCATTGATGTAGTGAGCTTGGGAAAAGCGCCGAGCAGTTTCTTGTCAGATGTGACGAGCGGAACGTTCAATCGTTCAGCCAGCGAGACGAATTCACAATCGTATGCAGTACAATCTGACAACTCTACCAACTCGAGAACCCCAGACGAAGCCACGTCGAACTCATAATCTTGCATCGACGTTAAGGCCTCCTCCATTATTAAAACCGCCGCCCGACGCGAAAAGACATCGCGTTTAACGCAGAGGGCCAACAGGTTTCGCATCTCGGAGCGCCACAAGCGCGGACTTGCCCAAATGGGATCCTTCCTCGCAACCTCTGTTGCCATAGCGGTTCGATCCCCGTTGATCAAAAGAACTCTGCTATAACCGGTGCATGATCGCTGGGTAATGTCAGATATCGTGGAGCTTTGTCGATCACACAGCTTTTACCTTTCGCCGTTAGTGATGGTGACGTCCAGATGTGGTCAATGCGGAGGCCGTGGTTTTTTTGCCATGAGCCGGCGCGGTAATCCCACCATGAGAATTCCCGCACGTCGCCGTTGATCTCGCGGTAAAGATCGGTGAAGCCCCATTGTTTGACGTAATGGATCGCGGCACGTTCGGGTTTTGAAAAGTGCAATTTGCCGGCACACCCGACCGGGTCCCAACTATCGAGATCACCGATAGCGACGTTAAAATCTCCGCACAGCAGCACGTCGGAATTGACATCGCACGTCTCGTCAAAAAATCGCCGCAGCCGCTGTATCCAGTCGAGTTTAAACTCAAACTTGTCCGACCATAATTCCGAACCATTTGGAATATAGACATTTACAATACGAATACCGCTGACCGTTGCGGAGATCATGCGTTTTGGCGCGTCCGCCGCGTCATCGAGGTAATTCATTTGAATATCTGAAATCGGCAATTTTGAAAGGATGGCAACGCCATTGTATGCCTTTTCGCCAATAAATGCGGTTTGATACCCGGCCTCGGCGAGAAGCCCCGCAGGAAAATTCTCATCGACCGTTTTTGTCTCCTGTACGCACAAAACGTCAGGCTCGACATCTCGCAGCCATCCTACCAACTGCGGAATACGAACATTAATTGAATTAACGTTCCAGGTTGCAATCTTCATAAAGAGATTTCATCACAGAGACACGGTGAATACAACGACTTAGAACAATCGCTACAAAATGCACAAAAGCAGGACTCCAGTTTGGTGTCTTTTGTGCGTTTTTAGCTATTTCTTGGCGTTCCTTTCCCAAAAAACGCCGTCCGAAAATCCCTGAATGGTCCTGTCAGTCTCGGCCATTTCGAGACGCTTTTGAGCGATCAGACAATACTGCTCATCCGATTCGATCGCGACGAAATCGCGGCCCAGCTTTTTTGCGGCGACAGCGGTCGTTCCGCTCCCGGCAAAAGGGTCGAGGATCAGGTCGCCTTCGTTGGTGCTGGCAAGGATGATTTTTGCGAGCAGTTTCTCCGGCTTTTGTGTCGGATGGTCGGTATTTTCCGGCATCGACCAGAACGGTACTGTGATATCGGTCCAAATATTCGACGGGTGCGTGTCGCGGTAGTTGCCTTGGTCCGTCTCGTCCCAGTCCTTCGGCCGGCCGTTTTGCTTGTATGGGGCCATTACGCGGCGGCGCTGCTTGACCGCCTCGAGATTAAACGTAAACTTGTCCGAAACGGTGAAGAACCAGATATCTTCGGCAGTATTTTTCCAGTTTTGCCTGGCCCCGCGGCCTTTTTCGCGTTCCCAGGTAATACGATTCTGCAGTTTGAAGTACTTCGAACCAATCCGCTGGATCGCCGAGCTCGAACGCCAGTCGCCGCAAATGTAAACGGATGCCGTCGGTTTCAAAAGCGGAACGCAAAGCGACACCCACGAGTCAAGCCACGCCTCATATTCCCCCAACGACCGCTCGCGAAAGGCCTCTTTCCCAAACGCCTTAGTCAAATTGTACGGCGGATCGGCAAAGAGCAGGTCAAAGCCGGTGCTGGGCAATCGGTCCAGCAACATAAACGCATCGCCCATAATAATCTCATTCCGAGCTTCCATTTTTTGATGCGCGTGGACAATTTTTGCACGCAGGCCTTCGGCTTCATCGGGGTGGATCTCGATGGTGTGGTTCCTCGGTGCCCTGAGTTTTGCTTTTTGAAGTGCGGCGGTCATAAAGATGTTGATGAAAACTTTAGCACAAGCCGCGAACTTTAAAAACCGGGCCGTTTAAGCGAGCTCCGCTGACCCGTCCTTGACCCTCAAAATGGGCGCGTGATACTCTTATATCTTTTGAGAATCGGGCGTATTCAGCCTGATTCCGACTGTAACGGCGGGTAATACGAATATGCATTTGCTGGCGTTTGCCGACACAATTCAGCTTTTTCCGGACGGCACGTTATTTGTACACGTGGGGCTGATTCTGGCAATGATCTGGATCCTTAATCGCACACTTTATCGCCCGATCAACAGTGTGATCGAGTCGCGTGAGAAAAATAAGGGCGGACATTCGAGCGAGGCGGTGGACATTCTAAAGGATGTCGATGAGAAATCGGCCCGCTATTCGCGAGAAATGCTTGAGGCCCGCTCAAAAGGCTACGAACTGATCGAAAAGGAACAAAAGGCGGCTACCGAGGCCCGCGACAAGCAGATCGGCGAAGCGAAAGCGGCCGTCGCCGATAAATTGGCGAGCGGCAAGGCCGAGATCGAAAAGCAGGGTTTCGAGGCCCGTGCGATCATCGGCACGGAAGCGGAAAAAATGGCGGACCGCATCGCCGCGAATATCTTGAAAGGCTAGTATGTTGGCGTTTTTTTATAAATTAACTCTCCTTTTTGCCGGCTCAGGCGGCGAAAGCGGTTTTACGCATTTTTACAATCAATACTTTAATATTCCCGGCTTTGAGCTGTGGAAATTTCTAAACCTCGCCATTTTTATAGCGCTGATGGTTTATGTCGCGAAAAAGCCGCTGAGTGCTGCCTTCAAGGCAAAGCGTGAGGAGATCCGCTCGGAATTGATCAAGGCCGAAGCCGAAAAACAAGACGCCCTAAAGAAACTGACATCTGCCGAAGCAAAGCTCGCCCAACTTGAGAGTGAGAAGGAAGAGATAATTAGAAAGGCCGAGGCCGAGGCCGCGTTTGAGTCAAACCGCCTCGCCGAACAGGCAAATATCGAAGCCGCCCGGCTCGAAGCCCAATCCGATGCCGAGCTTATCCGCCTCGCTAGCCTTTCCCGCGTCCACTTGCGGCGATACTCGGCCGAAGAGAGCATCCGGCTTGCCGAAGAAAAGCTAAAGGCTCAGATCCTTGGCGACAACGACACCAGGCTGGTCAAAGCAAGTATTCAGGAAATCGGAGGGCTGAATTAGCATGAGCACAGAAACCATTGCCCGCCGTTATTCAGTTGCACTTGCCGACGCCATTGGCGGTTCGAGCGAAACCGAGGTCGTCAAAACAGAACTGGCCGGCTGGGCATCGCTTTTTCGTGATAATGCCGACCTGCAAACCGTTTTCGGCAATCCGGCGATCACACATGCAAATAAGGAAAACGTCCTTAAGGGTTTGATCGACCTGGCGAAGCCCTCGAAAACGACCGCTAATTTTCTCAAGGTATTGTTGCAAAATGGCCGTCTCGCCGATATCGGTGAGATCCACGAACGATTTGTCGCGGTTTTGGATGAGCGCAGCGGACTCATCTCCGCGGAAATTATTTCTGCCCGCGAACTTCAACCCGGCGAAATGACGGAATTCGAAAAGAGTATTGAAAACCTGACCGGCAAACGCGTCACCGTAAATTACGCGGTAGATAAAGAGATCATAGGCGGCGTCGTTACCCGTATCGGCTCAACCGTTTATGACGGTTCCGTGAAGACGAAATTGGAGAATTTGAGAGAGCAGTTGGTTAATGGGTAGTAGGGATAAGTGACTGGTAACGGGTGACAAGTTAAACCCGGAACCTGTCAGTTGTCACCTGTAACCCGTCACTACAAAGAACATGGAAGCAATTAAAGCTAACGAGATCAACGAGATCATTCGTGCACAGATCGAGAATTTTGACGCGTCGATGACGGTCAACGAAGTTGGGACCGTCATTAAGGTTGGCGACGGTATCGCCGAGATCTACGGCCTCGAAAAGGTCATGGCCGGCGAGCTGTTGGAATTTCCGCATGGAGTCCGCGGGCTGGCACTTAACCTTGAGGAAGACAAAGTCGGCTGCGTGCTGTTCGGCGATTTCCAGAAGATCAAAGAGGGCGACGAAGCCAAGCGCACAAAACGCATCATGAGCGTGCCCGTGGGCGACGCCATGATCGGCCGCGTTGTCGATGCTCTCGGTAATGCCATTGACGGCAAAGGCGAGATCATTACCGAGACTTATTACCCGGTTGAGCAGATCGCACCGGGAATTATTGACCGGCAGCCTGTTAAAGAGCCGCTTCAGACCGGTTTGAAAGCTATCGATTCGATGGTTCCGATTGGTCGAGGCCAGCGCGAGCTGATTATCGGCGACCGACAAACCGGAAAGACGGCTGTAGCCATCGACACGATCATCAACCAGAAAGGCAAAGATGTTATCTGCGTCTATGTCGCTATCGGCCAGAAAGCATCGACCGTGGCTCAGGTTCGCCAAAAGCTGGAAGAATACGGTGCGATGGATTATACGATCATCGTCAACGCTTCAGCCTCGGACCCAGCGGCTATGCAGTTTTTGGCCCCGTATTCTGGCTGCGCGATGGGCGAATACTTCCGTGACAACGGGCGCCACGCTCTGACAATCTACGATGATCTTTCGAAGCAAGCTGCGGCGTACCGCGAAATTTCGCTCCTTCTTCGCCGTCCTCCGGGCCGCGAGGCATATCCGGGCGACGTTTTCTACTTACACTCACGCCTGCTCGAACGCGCCGCAAAGATGTCGGATAAACGCGGCGGCGGTTCACTTACATCGCTACCGATCATCGAAACACAGGCCGGCGACATCTCGGCATACATCCCGACCAACGTGATTTCGATCACCGACGGTCAGATCTTTTTGGAATCCGATCTCTTTAACTCGGGCGTTCGTCCGGCCATCAACGTTGGTAACTCCGTTTCGCGCGTTGGCGGCTCGGCACAGATCAAGGCGATGAAGCAGGTCGCCGGTACGCTGCGTATCGACCTTGCACAGTTTCGTGAACTCGCGGCGTTTGCACAGTTTGGCTCTGATCTCGACAAATCGACTCAGGCCCAGCTCGAACGAGGCAAACGCCTGACCGAAATTCTCAAACAGCCACAGTACGTCCCGATGGACGTTCTCGAACAGGTCCTGATTATTTGGACCGTCTCGAACGGGCTGGCCGACGATGTCGAGGTCGCCGATCTGAAACGATTTGAGGAAGAGCTGTTGAAATTTGTCGAGGAAGCTCATCCGGGCGTTATGAACACGCTCCGCGAAAAAAAGTCGATCGACGACGACCTGAAAGCCTCGTTGAAAGAATCGGTTGAGGATTTCAAAGCGACGCGTTGGGAAACCGCCGGGGCTGCGGCCGCTTAGTTTGTCATCCCATCATACACCCATTGGGTTGACATTCGGCGAGGCTCTTGGATAGACTTTACCTATGAAGAGCAAGGAAGTTCGGCTTAACATACGAACCAGCGAACAGACGGTTGCGGATCTCAAGACGACGGCTAGACTCCGCGGCCTTTCGGTTTCGTCGCTTGTGAATATGTTGGTCGTAAAGGCGATCAGGGAAGAAAAGGCAGCCGTCCCCGAGGAATTTGATGGCAACCATGAACGCTCGGACGCTCAACGGGGAATTAGGCGCGGTAAAGGTGATTGGCGCGAAGCACTGGAAAACGCTGCGGGGATGTGGAAAGACCGCGACGACCTGCCGGATTTTGATGAGTTACGGAAAGGCTGGAATCGTGATGTTTGGAATGATTGACAACGGTGACAAATTGGTTAGTTGATACAAACATTTTTGTGGATTACCTTCGCGGTAGGTTTCAGGCAATCGAACTCCTTTCGTCGATGGCAGATCGAATCGCGATCTCGACGATAACAATTTCCGAGCTTTACGCCGGTGTCCGTGAAGGCAGGGAACGAGAAACTCTGGAGACCTTGATCTCGAAGTTAGACGTGATCGAGGTGACCGAGGCAATCGCTGTAGCGGGCGGATTGTTTCAGCGTCGGTACTTGAAATCGCACGGTGTCGGCCTAGCTGATGCCGTTATTGCGGCCACGGCTCAGGTCTCGGGACTGAAATTGGTGACGCTTAATCAAAAGCATTTTCCGATGTTTAGTGACTTGATTTCGCCGTACTAGGGATAATCCGAGCAATGATATGCCGCCGCCGCCCGGTACGAGCTACCATATGGACAGGTACGGCGGGATGCATCAGCGTTGAATAGTTTATGGCTAGTTTGTTAGACATGCGCCGGCGGATTAAGTCGGTCAAGAATACACAGCAGATCACCAAGGCGATGAAAATGGTCGCGGCGGCTAAATTGAAACGCGCCACCGATCGCGTGACGGCGTCGCGCCCGTTTGCGGGGAAGATGTCGGATGTCCTCGGTTCGCTGAGTTCAAAGGTTGCGGGTGAGTTTTCGCACCCATTGCTCGATGAACGCGGCGACGGCAAATATCTGTTTGTGCTCATCAGTGCCGACAAAGGGTTGGCTGGTGCCTTTAATGCCAACGTCATCAAGGCGACGCAGGCATTCCTGAAAGAGAACGACGGCAAAGTTGAAAACATGATTCCGGTTGGCCGCAAGGGCCGCGATTTCTTTAAACGCCGTGAAGTTAAGTTTGCTGAGGAATATTTAGGATTGACTGGTTCCGGCCAGGTCGTGCATGCCGACGCTGTGGCCATCGCAAACAAAATAATTCAAACCTTTACCGAAGACACAACCATTGACAAGGTTTTTGTCGCATTTACTGAATTCAAAACGGTACTGTCGCAAAAGCCCGTTATCGAACAACTGCTGCCGATTCCACGAGCCGTTGCAGACGATGGAGCCGAAGCCGCCTCAGAAGCTGAGTACATCTACGAACAACCTGCCGACGAGATTTTTGGCCGATTGCTTCCAAAGCAGGTCGAAACCCAAATCTATAAAGGCATGCTGGAATCGGTCGCCTCGGAACAAGGCTCACGGATGACGGCTATGGACTCTGCCTCTAAAAACGCCGGTGAATTGATCGATACGCTCACCCTAAACATGAACCGTATCCGTCAGGCGGCCATTACCAAGGAAATCATTGAGGTTGTTAGCGGAGCTGCGGCAGCATAGCTAATCTTTGGGTGATTAACGCATTTAAGTATTCTGGATCGGAAAAAGCCGGCGTGTACCTTCGGTACGCGCCGCTTTTTTTATGGATCGCCGTAATCTTTTATATGTCGAGCGGAGCGGGTTCGTTTGAACAGACATCCGGATTTATCGGGCCGCTGCTCGCGTTTCTATTTCCAAATGCCCCACCTGAAACCATCGCATCCTACCACGGATTCATACGAAAATGCGCTCATTTTGTCGTGTACGGAATGCTGGCGTTCTTCGCTCACATGGCATTTGTTCGTTGGCCTCGATGGCCGGCAATCGTGCTCGGCGTCGTTGCGTTAGTCGCCATTCTCGACGAACTAAACCAAAGTTACAACAAAGCGAGAACCGGGGCAGCCGCGGATGTTATGCTGGACTTCGCGGGCGGACTGTTTGCGTTTGCACTGGTTTGGTTTACAGCCCATCGGCGACTCTCGCGAGGCTAAGGTAGCATCAACGAGTGTCTTCCAATATTTCGAACTTTATGTCATATTCTATCGTTAGGATACTTTACAAGGAGATTTCATAATGAGCATTTTTGACAAGGTAAAAGAAGCGGCGTTAAACCAGTTTATTGAGGTCATCGAGTGGCTCGATAATACGGGCGATACGATGCTTTATCGATTTCCGGTCGCGGGCCAGGAGATTAAAAACGGTGCCCAGTTGATAGTTCGCGAATCGCAAGCGGCCGTTTTCGTTTTCGAAGGCCAGGTCGCCGATGTTTTTACACCCGGCAAATATGAGATCGACGGCGGCAACACGCCTATCCTGACCAAACTCGGAGCGTGGAAATACGGTTTTAATTCCCCATTCAAATCCGAGGTTTACTTTGTAAACGTCAAACAGTTTACGGACATGAAATGGGGCACGTCGAACCCGGTAATGCTGCGTGATGCCGATTTTGGCATCGTCCGGCTCCGGGCCTTTGGCGCGTACAGCCTGCGAGTGGCTGATCCGGCAGAGTTTATCCGCGAAGTCGCCGGTACGAATGCTCATTTTCAGACCGAGGACATCGAGGGCCAGCTCAAAAGGGCCATCGTTACCGAGTTTTCGGATGCGATTGGCGAACTCAAGATAGCGGCGCTGGACCTTGCGGCCCAGTACAAAGAGATCGGCGATCAGATCCGCGGCAAGATAAACGAGGATTTCAAAGGCTACGGACTTGAGGTCACAAAGTTTTACGTCGAAAACGTCAGCCTGCCGCCCGAGGTCGAAGCGGCAATGGACAAGAGAGCCTCGATGGGAGCTCTCGGCAATGTCGATAATTACATGAAGTTCCAGGCGGCCGACGCCCTGCGTGATGCCGCCCAGAACGAAGGCGGCGGAGCAGGCCTCGGTGCAGGTCTCGGGGCCGGATTTGCAGTCGGCAACCAGATGGGCAATATGTTCGGCGGCCAAATGGGCGGCGGTTCAGGCGGCGGCGGAGCCGCGGCCCCTACCGTTCCATGTCCAAGCTGCGGCAAGGCAAACGCCGCAGGCGTAAAGTTCTGTTCCGAATGCGGCGGCAAAATGGAGATCGCCCAGGTGCCGTGCGTCAAATGTGGTGCCAATCTTCGTGAAGGAGCCAAATTCTGCTCAGAATGCGGTTCGACGCAAGAAAAAGCCAAATGCGGCAATTGCCAGTTCGAACTCGCCGCCGGTGCAAAATTCTGTCCTGAATGCGGAGCAAAAACCGAGTCCGTTTAACTTCGACTCTGCAAACAGCCTCTGGCAACCGGAGGCTGTTTGCTTCGCTCACTCACCGTTAGTCTTCCATCTTCGCACCACAATTCTATTTCGCTCTTTTGATCTCCGTTACGGCTCGTTCAGCTCGTGTCAGTGCAGTTTGCAAATCCCTGGCCGCTGCAATGGCTTGGGGGCTGGGAACGACATCCGCATCCTGCAATAGGTCGAGAAGCTGCGTAAATGATCCGGCCAAACGGCTTAGCGGAAAATCCGAGACCGCCGGTGCCGTTGGGGGAGCTCCACGCTGCTGACTGCCGCTGACTATTGTCCTGAGTTTTGTGAGTGTAGGGCTTGTCGGTTGAGACCTATCGAGTTCGACAATCTGCTTACCAACATCGGCCATGAGGCTTCTAGCACGTGAAATCCCTTCGTATGCCTGCATTGACAGATCGAATTGCTGTTTTAGGCCCAGCGACGAAGTTTTTACTCGCGGATCGATACGTACGTTGAGCTTTTGCGTGTAAGCCTTGCCATCGGCAGTAAGCTTTATCGTGTAAATCCCCGGCAGGACCGCCGGGCCTTGAGGTCCAAATGGTGTGTCTTTGTAGATCGCGGAAATCGGTAAATCGTAGCCATCAGCCGGTGGATTTGCGTAAAGCAGGTCCCAGACAAAACGCTGCATCCCGGCTTCATTTTTGAGCGGTTGAAACGGCCGGACCCAATATTCGGGCGGATTGACACGTCGCATATCTACGGCGAGCGGCTTGTCATCGCTTGTAAAGCGTCGCACCAGATTGCCTGCGGCGTCGATTATCTCAAGCGCAAGCGGCGTTTTTGAGGGCTCCTTCAAATAATAGTTAATGACGGCACCGTCTGGCGGATTTTGTCCGGCAGGTTCCTCAGGGGGAATCGGAGTATCTGTATGCAGGCTCCGCTTTACACGGGTCGCCCGTTGAGGCACAAAAAGCGTCGCGCCCGCCGACTGAGTGCCTGCAGTTAACTGTCTGAGCGGCGTAATGTCGTCAAGTATCCAAAAACTCCGGCCGTGCGTACCGACAACAACATCATCATCTTTAATGACGAGATCGCGAATCGAGGTTGCCGGCATATTAAGTCTCAGCGGCTGCCAATTTTCACCGTCGTCAATGGAAAAATAGACCGCCTGCTCGGTACCGCAATAGAGCAATCCCTTTCGAACCGGATCTTCGCGAACAGCATTGACGATGCCGCCGTCCGGAATTCCTTTGGTGATTTCCTTCCACGTTTTTCCGCCATCATGCGTGCGTAGAATATGCGGCCTCAGGTCGTCCAGCCGAAATGTATTTATTGCCGCATACGCCGTGTTTGCGTCAAATCTGCCCGCATCTATGAGCGACACCTTTGCCCATGATTTGAGCTCAGGCGGGGTGACATTCCGCCATGACTTGCCTCCGTTTTTTGTAATGTGGATCAATCCGTCGTCGGTTCCCGCCCAAATTGTGTTGATATCCTTGTATGACGGTGCGACCGTGTAAACAACGCCGCGGCGCGGCATGGTTTCCATTTCCTTGGTCCTGTAAATACCGACGTTATCCGGAACCTCCCATTTTTCTCTGGAAAGATCAGGACTGATCACATCCCAGCTTTGGCCGCCCGTGGTTGTCTTAAAGATCACATTTCCCGCG
>Ga0138256_10002403_pt1 | contig 20013 bp, 8 predicted proteins | sample KNB2016incub_MG_FD_105486 | JGI IMG/M metagenome (GOLD analysis project Ga0138256, IMG submission 105486) | Active sludge microbial communities from wastewater in Klosterneuburg, Austria - KNB2014incub_MG | ecosystem: Engineered > WWTP > Activated sludge > Unclassified | place: Austria... | reverse complement strand
CTAAAATTCCCCTTGATCCTTCTGGACAAAACTTAGATTTGAATATGTATTCTAAAAATGTTGGTACACCTGATCTAAACACACAATCCCAAATTAACACTTTCTTTGATAAAGAATTATCTACTCTAAGAACTTCTGTTAATGCATTAACAAATGTTAACATTAATGGTAATTCAATGTCTGTAACAGAACATTTAGTAGATTTAGATTCAAAAGTGAAAAATTTATCTACTTAAATTTGCTATTGTCAGAAATATGTTGTAACTTTGTTGCAAATTTATTACCATGACAAACAGAAGTTTATTAGTTAAAGACATTTTTGAAAATGGAAAACAAGGCACCTGGGAAGATTATGCTATTAAGTATGATATAAGAGATGCCAAAACTGCCAATGATTATTATCGTTGGTTTATTAAAAATGGTTCATTAGAGGGTGAATGGGAACCTGGTGTTATTCCAATAGAAGAACCTTGTAATAATGAAATAGATTTACCAGAAGGGGCTAGAATAACTAGAGCTTGGGGAAAACCAGGAAATCTTAATTATTCTATTGAATATGCTAAGAAAGAAGTTGATATCAGATCTGAATTAATAAAAGAATTTAGTGTGTATTCTCCTAAAAATACACCATCTATTTCTTATATTAAAGAAGAAGAATCAATTACTTATCTGATATCCTTAGCAGATATGCATTTTGGGAAAACACATATTGACAAAACTGTTAATGATTTTAAAAATGCAATAAAAGAATTAATATCAAGAGTAGGTGTAAAAAGAATTGAAAAAATAATATTACCAATAGGTAATGATTTATTTCACACTGAAGGTTCTACACAAGCTACAACTAAGGGTACAAAAATGTTTGATTACTCTTACTGGAAAGATACCTTCTCAATAGTTTGGAAATTATTAATAGAAGAAATTAATAAATTAGAGTTAATTGCTCCAGTAGATATTCCTATAATATTAGGTAATCATTCAGAAGCTACTGAGTATTATTTAGGATGCTTGCTTGAAGCATATTATATGAATAATCCAAATGTTAATGTTATGAATGATAATTTTCCAAGAAAATATTTACATTTTGGAAAAGTATTATTAGGATTTGATCATGGAGAATTAAAACCAGCTCAGTATCCATTATTAATGGCAACAGAAAGACCAGTTGAATTTTCTAAATCTTCTACTAGGATAATGTTAACTGGACACTTACATAGTCAACAGAGTTATGAAATAAATTCTGTACAAATTAAATTTTTACCAAGTTTATGCCCATCTGATGATTGGCATGATAAAATGGGATATAGTTCTAAAAAAGCTGCACAAGGATATAAATTTAACAATGAAGGTCTATTAGGATATGAAGAATTTAGAATTGAATAAATGGTAACATTAAGACAATGTGTTCAAACTTTAATACATTTACTTTCAGAAAAAGGGCCTTTAGCACAAGAGAACACTTGGAGTCAGGAACATTTATATAGAATATTATTAAGATTTAGAGCAAGAATACTTTCTGAAAAATTAAGAGCAAGAGGTTATTCTTTATCACAATATAATTATCAAACAATACCTTGTGTAAAAATTGATAATTTGGATTCTGCTGAAGAGAATTCATTACCGTATTCTGGATGTATTGTTCAGAAAACGTTATATCCAATACCTACTCCCATATTAATAAAATCTATAACTTCTATTGCGGGTAATATTTCTTATGATTTTATTGAATGGGAGAGGTTAGAGGATATTAAAAATTCAAGATTTAAAGCTGAAAAGAAAAGAGCTTATTACAGTATTAAAAATACTGGAGAAGGATCTCATATATATCTGTATAATGATGAACATAAAGAAGTCATATCTATTACAGCTATATTTGAAGATCCTTTATTAATTTATAATTTCCCCAATTGTGAAGGGGAAACTGATCCTTGTTTTGCCCCACTGGATACTGAGTTTATTCTTGATCCAGACCTCTTACCACTTGTATATGAGTTAGCAATAAAATCTTTAAGTCAACCAAGAGCTACTGATATTCTAGACAATAAAATAGATGATATCACTACAACTCAAATGCCACTTAAATGAAAGAAAAGTTATTATGGACAATGGTAGATTCCTATGAAACTTATACTGGAAAAATAGAAAAGAAAAAATATATTAGAGTTTTAAAGGATTTTTTTTGGGAAGTATCTTTTGCTATAATAAGAGATAAATATACTTTCATCATGCCAAGACTGGGTATGATACAAATAAGAAGAAGAAAGGTTAATTCTGAAACCACTAATCTTAGAATAGATTATAAGCATTACAATGCAACAGGAGAAAAAAGATTACTTATTAACACTCATTCAGATGGTTATTATTTCAAATTTAAATGGAAAAAACCTTCTGGTAGGGCAAACCTATTTAGAAATGGTGGTATATATGTTTTTGAACCAATAAGGGGAGAAGATAAAATGATAGGTAAAAGAGGTTTATCAAATTGGATAAAAAGATGTTCTGAAGATCCAACACTAAAAGATTATACAACAGCATGAATTTTGTATCTGCAAAAACTGGAGTTAGAGAATATCTCAGGTTATCTGGACATAAAGGAGAACTTAATAAATCTGACATCTTGGCTTGGACCAATGATGCAGTAAGTAGAATAATAACAGATGAACAATTAATTCATAAAATTAAAGTTTTTGAAGTAATAGATTATAAAACGGAGTTACCAGATGACTTTGTAAATGTAATACAAGCAGCTTATCTTATTACAGAAGATTGTGTAGAAGATTTAGCATATGAAGTTTCTAAGTTTACAGATAGACAATTAGGATGTCAAGTTGATATATCTTTGAAATGTCCTAAATGTCATAAAGTAAAATGTGCTTGTAATACTGCTGAGATATATGTAGATGTAGATAGATTATGGAGATCTGCACATCCTGAACATGTTGCTGCATATATGCAACACTTCTATAATTATGGTGGTACAAATAAGAAATCATTTTATAGTGATAGATTTCAATTAATGAGACCAGCTACATCATCATTTTTTCATATTAAGAATTGTGTTAATATAGATTTTGATTCTGAAATACAATATACAATACAGCCACCAAATCTATTAACTAATTTTAAAGAAGGTAAAGTTTTACTTTCATATTTTGCTAGAAGGACAGATGAAGATGGATATCTTCTTGTTCCAGATGAACCAGTAGTTTTTGAAGCTATATCATGGTATATTCAAGAAAAAATGTTATATAGAAAATACATGGAAGATTTTTCTATGGGAACATATAGAGCTTGGCAAGATGCTTTTCAATTAAGAGAAAAGTTTGTAGCAAGAGCTAGAGGTCAAATACAAATTCCTTCTCCAGATGTTTGGAAAACTTTTATAAAAAGGTTCATTCACAGAACGCATCCTAATTGGGGACATGAAGAAGACATGTATAGAACACCTTCAGAAACATTTACATATCCTGATCAAACATATAATATAAAACCTTATACCAAATAATTACATTGTAAATTCATTTGAAGGAGGATTAAACCCAGAAGTTCACCCAGATGGTGGCAATAACAAAACATATTCTCATGCACTTAACATAGTATCTAAAGACTATGAATATAAATCCTATATCTCTAATGAACATTCAACAGAAGAAGTACTAGATTTAGGATCAACAATATCAGGAGCTTCATTTATAGATGATAGAAATTCAACACTCTTCTTTTTAGAAAATGGAGAGTTATGGTTATTTGACCATAATAAAAAAGATAAAACTTTTGTTGCATCTGATACAGAATTTGGATGTGATTGGGGATTTAAATCTTGTGAATGGGTATATGGTGAATTTAAAACAATAGAACCTTGTTCAGAGTTACATGTATATTGGAGCTCAGGTTGTATTTATTATACAATTAATATTGATTTAATGTTGGATCCAGTTAGGAAGGCAGCATTAAAAGAAGAGATAAAACAAGAAAGAAGACAGTGTTCTGATAAGACCTGTGATTATTTTAGAATATTTAAATGTTCTACAATTCCAAAAGTAACACCTATACCACATGAAGATGGTGGAGAGTTAGCTGGAGGGGCTTATCAATTTGTAGTAAGATTAAAAGATAGAGATGGTAATACCACTAATTGGTTTAACATTAGTGATCCTGTTTACATACCTACTGAGCATAATCAAAGTGGTGAGCGGGGAACTGGATTAATAGAATTAACAGTAAGTTGTTTAGATTGTAAATATGATAAATTAGAATTAGCAGTAATTAAAACTATTTCAGGAGTAATTACAGCTGATTTACTAACAGAAGGATCTTATAATTCAAGAAATTTTTCATATACTTATTATGGTAATGAAAAAAATCCAATTGATATAAGTGAAATCATAGTAAAAAGAAATACATATATACAAGGTAGAGATCTAATTCAAAAAGATGGAAGGTTATATCTTTACTCAATTAAACAATTAAAAAACTTAGATTATCAACGTAGAGCAAACCAAGTAACCGCAACTATTGTAGAGTATGAGTACTCTTATGAAGAAGTAGTTAAGTTTAACCTTAAATCATTTATGAGAGGTGAGACTTATGCTTTTGGTATAGTTTGGAACTATTGTGATGGTACTCATACTCCTGTTTTTCATATACCTTCTTCTACTAGAGGAGGGGGTGGTGGAAATGCTGAATCTGCTACATCTAATAATACATCATCATCTACTGGAACTGCAGCTGCAGCTAGTTCTTCTCCTTATCATAGAACAAGAACTCCAAAAAAGGATACAGTTTCTGATCCACAACATGATGAGTATGATGATATATTAGAAGATGATTTAGCAGCTTGGGAAACTAAAGTTGATGATATATGTATTGGTTTAGCTGATTGTGAAGATTGTCCAAAAGGAGAACAACAATGTAATGCTGATAAAGAGGAGTTAGATGATATTGCTAACTCTTTTGAAGATATAATATCTTCTTATACTAATGAATTAGATGGAGGTTTAACAATTGATTTCTCTTCAGCTTCAACTATAAAAGATTCTGCTAGAAAAATTATAGAAGCAGTAAAGAAAAGAGAAAGAATTGAGAAAAATAAAAGAGAAAATAAATTAGATAAAGGAGATTCCCCTCAGTATGAGGATGGAGCAGATTCTGCATATGATTTTTCAGAAGGTGAAAATGCAGTTGGATCAACATTCTATGATTGTTGCGGTACAGATTTATCTGGAACTAATCCTAAAATAAATTACTTAGGTAGAACTCTTATTGATACAGAGCAAGATATTTATTATCCAGATATGACAAATTGTTTGGGTGAAAAAATATATGGAGCATTAGCAGGACAAAATGTTAGACATCATAAATTTCCAGATAGTTCTAAGATTCCACATTATGTTTCTAAATCAGTAGGTGTACCTTCTATATTTACACCAGATGCTGATGAATATAAAGATGGTTATTGTAAATTATTAGGAATTAGCTTTGCTAATATACAAAAACCAACTGATGAAGAATTAGCTAAACCTTTGAGTGCAAATAATCCATATACTATTGTATATGTAAAGAGAACAGAATCTAATAAGAAAGTAAAAGCTAAAGGTTTAGCAACTAAGACTTTTATTGCATCTAATGGTGGTAAAGAATATGTTTATCCTAGACATGCAGTGAATTCATGGGAAACCGTAGATAGGAATATAGATGTTGATGGATCCAGGATGGTACAAAATCCTGCAGATGGAGAATCATTTAATTTTCATTCTCTAGATACAAATGTTAAAAAGTTTGCATTAAATTTTAATAGGTTTAAACCTGAAATGGAATTACATGGTTCAGGTGCTAGACATGGTTTATATGCTGAAGGTAAGAAACCAGATAATCAATACTATGGAACAAAAAGTGATCAAGCTGGAGCAAGAGAAGCAATTAATTTAAATAACTATGTTCTTCTTACAGAGAACTTAGAAACTCCTTTATATAAGATTTATGCTAGAGCACATAGTGTTACAGCACCACCAAGAGGTGGAACAAAACCATTAATGAATAGATACAGAGAATCTTCTGTATGGATTGGAGGATTATTACCATCATTAACTCAAGGTAAAACTGCAGATAGTGATGATTCTTTTATAGGTGATGTTTGGGATCACACTGTTCCAATAACAAAGGCTGCAGCACATTATGTTACTTTATACAGAGATTTACCAAACCAATATGGAGATTTAACTGGTTTAACATATTCTTTTCTTTTAAACTCTACATGTAATTATTCACCAACAATTGAAGGAATTGTAGGTGATATTTATATTGGTCCATATTCATTTAGAAGAACTGGATATATCTCAGATAAAGTAGGAGATGAATTTGATATTCCAGGAGGACAAGCATCATTAACAGGAACTGTAACTAAGAAAGAAAAAAGATCAATATGTGATCCTCCAGAGGATCCAATACATGCATTAGCTGGAAACTGGTATTGGTCACAATTACCTAGAGAACATGATGCAGCAGATGCAAAAAATTATGCTGGATTACACTCACCTGGAGGTATAGCTAAATCATGGGGACAAGCATTACCATTAACTGCTCCAGAAACAGATTATTATTACCCTAGAGTATTAAAGACTTTAATTACATTTTGGGGTGAATTTGAAATATGTCCTTGGTTAAGAGCTACAGGAGATCCTGAATTAGGAGAATACTATTACCCTAAATTACATACAAAATTTATAGATTCACATGCTCCAGAGAAACATCCCTGGGAGGAATCTTTTATTAATAGATTTTATCATAAAATTGAGCAACCATCAAAGTGGTCTATAACTAAGAAGACTTTGATAAAAACTCTTATTAATCTACTTCTACCAATGTTAGGAGTAGCAACTATATTTGATATAGATTCAGGTACAGATTTTATTGGTAAATTAGTACAGACACCAATGTTAGTAGCAATATGGTATGTATTAGCTCAAGTACTATTTACTGGTGATTTCTTAGATAAACTTGTTGGTATAGATGAATGTAAAACTGATTCAGAAGGTGGCCAAGAGGATTCTAATATTGTTAACTTTGAAGATAATTATCATAGATATAATTTTGATTATTCTAAAGTAAATGATATATATCCTTTTTATCCAATGCCAGATCCATATAATACATGTGATTGCTCAGATTGTGATTCATTTACAACCAATGAAATATATTATTCTAATAAACAGATTATAACATCTTCAATTGATGCATATAAGAACTTTAATGGAAACAACTATTTAAATATTCCTGCAGATTCAGGTTTACTTAAAAAGTTATTTATAAGAAATAATGAGTTCTATGCTCACACTACAGATTCTATATGGAAATTACAATATCAAAATGTAGCAATACCATCTAATATTGGAACACTTATAATGGGTTCAGGGGATATGTTTAAAGATCCTCAAAATATGATGTATGGTATTATTGAAGGTTATGGTGGATTACAAGATCCAAACTCAGCTATATCTACTGCATTTGGTTACTTTTTTGTAGACTATGATGGCAAGAAAATTTATCAGTTTACTGATGGGTTACAGGACATAACAATGTCCAATATGAATAACTTCTTTAAAGATAACTTAGCTTTTTGTTCTACAGATGACTGTAGAGATGAAATGGTACAAGGAACTAATTATTTTAATTTTGGTATAGATTATAGATTTAATAGATTACTATTTACTAAAGCAGAACCAGGATGTGGTGCTTATACAGTATCCTATGATTTATTTAGTAAACAATGGATTTCATTTCACTCATACCAACCACAATTTTATCTTTTTGATAGAGAGACTTTATACTCTATATATGATAATAAGATTCATTCACATACTGCAAAATGTAATTATCAGACATACTATGGTAAATACTATCCTTGTATATTAGAGTTTTCTGCTAGGAAACCTGAGACAGAAATAGCTGCTTTTGAGTATAAGAGTACAATTTTTAATACAGAGGCTAGGCAATGCCATGAAGGAGATAAGCCTACATTATTTAAAAGAGAAGGTTTTTCTAAAGTTTGGATAAGAAATTCTCACCAAACAACTGGTTACTTAGATTTAAAACCAGTGTTATCTGGAGAAAATATGAGAGATAAACTACAGGAAACTCCTGGGGTATTAGATATGGTATGGGAAGGTAATCAGTGGAGAATAAATGAAGTCTATGATTTTACATCAAATTCAGAGTTATCAATAGTTACAAATAACTGTAGTTGTTTATACAACGCTGAACCTACAAACGTTGATTATAATCAAGCATTTTCAGTACAGGCGTATAATAATAGACAACTTTTTGATAATTATTTGACATACCGTATAATTTTTGATAAATTTGCAGATTTGAAGTTATATATCAAGTCTGTATATACATATATGCAGAAAGAATCTCAATAATGGCACTAAAAAAATATCAATGGGGAGGTTGGAGTAACAACTGGGGAAACACACCTGTGGATCCTTCAGATCCTTCATATACATATAATACTCTATTACAGTCTGATGCCCCATTTACAGATAAGTGGTTAAACACCATGAGAGATTTGGAACTACAATTCCAGGTTAATGCTTCAGGACAATTTGATGAATCAAAGTTTAATACAGATTTTACAACTAAATATGGTAATGCTCCAACAACTACTTCTTATAGTCCATCAAATAATTATTCAGGTGCAAAGCCTGGATCAGTATATACTGGAGGAGGTTATAGTCCATCTTGGGGAAAACAAACTAATAACAATACTGGTTTTGGATATAATGGAGTAGGTTCTGGGAATATGGGACAGATTAATCCTCAGATGTCATATAACAATATGAGGGATACTCAATTACAAGCAGCCAAAAAGAAGTGGGAAGAAGATCAGCAAAAATATGCATCTAATGCTCAAAATGCAATGAAATTTATTGGTCCAATTGGTGCATTAATGATGGGTAATAAAGGAGAAGAAGCTTATAAAAATAAATCAAAAGATAACTTAAATCCTGAATCAGGTTTCTATGGATTTAATTATCAAGATGGAGGTTATGCTCCACCAGAATCTCAAGGTATTAATTACTTAACAAAACCTGAATCTGAAAAAGATAGGTTAATAAGAGAGAGATTAGAGAGAGCTCAGAGAGCTTCAAATTTTGGTAAGAACCAAATAAAGAAAATAGAACCATATTTAGATGCAGCTAGTACTATACCATTTTTAGGAAGATTCCCTGCAGCTTTACTTGCTGGTATGAATATGGGAGAAGGTAATACTTCAGGTGCAGGATTGAATTTTTTAACAGCAATTGCTGGTAAAACTCTTGGTCAAGAAACTTCTGCTTTAGCTAAAGTATTAAATAAAGGTGCACATGGTAATCATCTTTATCATAGAACACATTTAGCAGAACAGGCATTAAATGATACAAGTAGAGTTAATACTCCTTATGTAGATACATCTAAAATACAAAGAAGAGATAATACTCTTGTATCTAGTTTTCAAAGTGGGGGATTTACGAATTTGACAGGGTATACTCCTGGTTATCAAACATTTAATAATCCATATAACGTAATTCCATCAAATAATATTTCTCTCCAGAATACACCCTTTGCTTTGATGGGTGTTGCAGATAATGGTCAATCTAAAGTTATGTTACCAGGAAATAGTTATAAATTTCCAGGAGCATCTAAAGTTTTAGAAATACCTATGAAGAATAAAGGTGGTTATTCAGAAGAAATGGATTTAAGTTTAGAGCAAATAATGGAATTAAGAAAACAAGGTTATAAAGTAGAAGTACAATGAAATGTAAAGTAACTAAAATGCAAGAAGGTGGTGAAGAATGGAATCCAATACAAACAGAAGTTGGAGAATACATTGCCCATCTTAATGGAGATATAACTCCAGTGAAAGCTAAGAAACTCCATAAGAATATGGATGATGATGAAGTTACAGATATACTTCCTCAAGGTGCCTATGTTTTTTCTAGAGATAAGAAAATGACAATTGATCCTAGAAAGAAATTTAAAGGAATGGATTTAGATTTCACATTAGGATATGGAGAAGCATATTATTCAGAACAAAAACCAAATACATCAGTTCCCAAAGAAGTAAAGTTTACAGACATTATGAATAAGCCATTTACCCCATCTGAGTATGCAAAAGTATTATCTCAGAAATACCCTGTATCAGATAGAGAATTTGATGCATTTACAACATTAGCTTCTAATGAAAATAAGGAATCAAGATTACCTTATTTAGAAGTATTAAAATTTATTTCAGAAGAAAAAAAACCTAAACCTATACAGCAATTTAGATATGGAGGTTATCCTAAATATCAAAATGGAGCAGAGATAATGGGTCAGGTAGCAGGAATGTTACCTCAATTACCATATCAACAAGATGCATTATCTTCTATTCTGGTTCCACAATCAGAACAAGAATTAAATGCAGATTATCTTACTCATAGAAAACAACAAGTAAATAAACCTATTTCAGAAAAAGGTGATCCTTATGAGTACATGTTAGAAAATGGAATGTGGAAAACAAGAAAGAAAGGTCAAAGTTCTTGGAAAGATCTAAATCAAGCAGGTATTGTAGAAGTAGAAAAAAGATTATCTTCAGGAAGATATGATAATTATAAATATAAATCTTCACCTGCTACTAAGAGGAAAGTAGAAAATCCTGGTACAACATTACCTACAGCTGATCCAATGGCACAATTTAATGCTTGGAATAGTTTAGGACAATATAGTCAAGCTCCTACTGCTCCACAAGCTGTTCAACAACCAGTTCCACAAGTTGCACCACAAGTTACTGATCCTTATTACTCACATTCACCTAATAATCTTGGTTCATATAGAGGTGCAGGTAATTCTGCATTAGCTGGTTATTTTGGTAATAATGCTAGACAAAATTTACTTCCTTATCTTCAAGGATTACAAAGAATTTTGCATACACCAAATGATGTATCTTATCCAAGACCATATAGATATGGAGGTGAAATTCCTAAATATCAATTAGAAGGTTTAGTTGGTGCAGCTGCAGGAGCATTAGCTGATGTGCCATTTAAATTATTTAATGTATTTCAAAGTATAGGTGATAGACGCAGAGCAAAAAAGGATTATAAACAAAGCTTAAAAGAAATAGAACAATTAAAAGCTTATAATACTAATTCTTTAAATAACTCAGCTAATATGGGTTATGCATCTACAATGGGTAATTACTTAACTCAAGATCCTTCTTATAATTATTTAAATCTTACAGATCCAATACAGAGAACTAATAGTACATATCAAGATGTATTAAATAACATTGATTCTGATAAAGCTAATGCTGTTAATATGGCAAATCAGAGTACAAACTCTTTTTATAGAAACGCTGGTAACTTAGGTTTGTCTCCTAACCAGGCTGGGAATTATGCTAGTTCAATGCATGCTAATGCTTTAAATAATGCTTCACAACAATCCTTAAGATTAAATGATTCTTATAGAAATACATTATTAGATAGATCAAAAACATTATCTGCTTATGATGAAGCTTTAGCAAGAGATCAACAATATGGTAAAAACTTAGTAAGATCAAATAGAAACAGATTAAATTCAGGATTATTTCAAGGAGTAAATCAATCTTATCAAGGAAGAGAACAAGGTTTAAGAGATTTAGAAAATCAAAGTTTAGCAGCAAAGATGGGTGCTAGAAATCAACAAGCTAATTTCTTAACCAACAATGGTTATATGCAGGCACATATGTTTTCACAATTAGGTGATGCTTTAAAACCATTAGCTAATGCTGCACTTAGTAAGCAATCATTATTACCAAATCAATTAAATTTACAACAAGGTATGTCCAATTATGTTCCTGGAAATGGAAATACCTCAGGTCCAGGATATGGTTATCAAGTTCCAGGAACAAATGATTTTAGTAATGGATATTATGGTCCATATTTACCAGAATAATGATAAAGAAGTTTCAATTAGGAGGAGGTGTTCCTCAAGTATTTAACATAGATATTCCTCAACAACCAAAAGTTGATTTAGGATCTGTTATACAAGCTGCATCAATGCCAGTTGACGCAGGGGTGCAAGCATATTCCCAATTAAAAAATGTTGAGTTTGCAAATGACAGAATAAAAATTGAAAAGGATAGAGAAGAAAGATTAAAAGCTCAAGAGAAAATAAATAATTTAAAAATCATATCTGAGTTTGCAGATAAATCTTCTCAATGGGGTGTATTACCTGGAAGACAAAAAGAAATGGAATCCATATTGGGAGAATTAAATGATCCTGCTTTAATGGCTAGAGCTATAAAAGATCCTAATGCAGCAGCAGAATATATAAGTAAATATACAATTGCTTCATCAAAAATGTCTCCTTACTTAAGAGAGAGAAAAATTTATGATGAATCTGTTAAACAACATACTGATGTATATAAACAATATTTAGATTTAATTCCAAATGCAGCAGATGTATTAGATACAGAATTTGGACAGAAAATGCAAGAATGGAGTGATAAATTAGAGAGATTTGCAAATGGTGATCCTACTGTTTCAGCGACATCAATAACTCCTGCAGGTATGGGTATTCAAAATATGATTTCAGGACCAGGTTTAAAAGAGCATGTTGAAAAACAAAAACAAGTAACTCAATCAAAAATTGAATATGAACAAGCAAGAACAAATGATCTATATGAAGACTTAAAAATTAAAGAGCAAAAAAGAGAAGGTTTATTTAATGCAGCCAAACAAAGATTAGGAATACAAGTTCCAAATGATCAATTAACTCCTGAACAAGATCAAGCTATTAGAGCAGAAACTGTAAGACAAGGTGTGGAATTAGAAATTGCTAAAACTAATAACGAAATAGCAAAAGCTGAATTAGATACAGCAAAAACTGCACAACTAAGTTTTGAGAATGTTGGTTTAAAACTTAAAAATATTAGTCAGTGGTCAACTGCTGCTTCAGCAATTAATATGGCATTACCTGAAGGTAAGAAAGTAGTAGAACAAGATCTTAGTGATTTAGATGCAGTAATAAAATCTTTAAACCCAGAGCAACTAGATGATTTTTTCAGATCTATTAAAAATAATAAAGAGTTTAATAATTTATTCTCTACTTCTAAAGATGAGTTTACTGCAGACTACAGAAGTTATTTAGATTATGTTAAGAAACCAGGCAATGAAAATATTACTTATCCAGAGTTTAAAAGTACTAATAGTTCTGTAACTAATTATGGTTATAGAAATGTTAATGGAGGTACTAATAATGTTGCTACTACTAAAGATGGTACTGAAGTAAATGCTGCTAGAATTGGTGGTACTTGGGTACAAAATGATGCTGAATTTAAAAAGAAATATAAAGACTCAGCAAGTTTTGTTGTAACACAAAATCCAGCAACTGGTATAGATACTCCTTATATGATGTTCTCACATAGTGACAGTGAGGATAGTAAGAAGTTATTACATGATATGACTAATTGGGCTTATGTAGATGAAGGTCTACTTTGGCTTGATTTAGATGTATCTGATTTTGATACTGGAAAAGTTCCAGGTTCTTTTCATAAAGATGGTATATTATATGTACCAATTCCAGATACTCAAGGTGGAGTATCAACAAACAAAACTAACAACAAATCAAGTTCAAAACCTGGAGCTCCAAGTGTTGTTCCCAAACAAACTTCCAATAAAAATTGGTAATTAATGAACGAGGAATTACTTAAGAAATTATATGATAAATACAATTTATCAAGTGTTGGTACATTTGATGAATTTAAAAATGACATGTACTCTCCAGAGGCAAGAAAAAAATTCTATCAAAATCATAATTTACAATCTACTGGAACAATCGAAGAATTTGAAAAAGATTTAGGTGCCAATATTAGAACACCTTTACATGACTATTTTGCTACATTAGAAAGTGATAATAATTATCAAGCATATAATGATGAAGGAGGAGGACAGGGTGCTGTAGGTGCTTATCAAATAAGATATCAAAGTCATAACAAAAATGGTGATGTATCCAGAATAACTGGTACAAAAAATAGAGATGAATTTTATTCTGATTCTTATGCTCAGGATAAATACATGTCTCATTTAATTGATCAATATCAACAACATCTTCCAGAACTTCAAAAAATAAATGAAGAAAGAGGATTGGGATTAAGTGATTGGGAATTAATGTATACAGAACACCATGAAGGTTATGATGGTGCTAAAAAATATCTATTAACTGGTACTTCAAAGTTTGGTTCTGAAGAAGCCTTAGATACAATGTATCAGAAAGGTAGAAAATATTTAGAATCAGGTGGACAAACATTAGCTACTAATAAAGGAAGTGCATCTACCCCAGTATCATCTTTAATATCCTTTGATACAGATGTAGATCAATCAAAATTTACAGATGACTTAGTTAAAAATCTTTATAAACAAAATGGAGGTAAAGGGGAAGTTGCACAGGCTGGTATACAAAAGTATAATGGACTTTTTGGTAAATATGACAATACTTATGCAATATCTGTAAGAGATACTTTAGGTGAAGATCATTTAATTAAATATGAAGACGTAGATTCTAGTTCTGATTTAGAAGGTGCACAGAATAATTTAATAGAATTAGGTGGGGCCTTTGCAAATGGAATAGCTAAAGCAGGATTTGGTACTGTTGGATTATTAAAAGATCTTCAGGAATTAATTACTTCTGGAGATACTAGTTTAGATAAAGTATTTGATTATCAAGATAATCCTTTAACTAAAAAATTAACAGAAGCTTATAATACTAATATTGATCCTAGTCAATACTCTGATCAATATAAAAAACTATTAGAAGATCAGAAAATAGCAGAAGAAGGTGGAGATGCTCTTGGTGCATTAGGTAAATCTTTATCAAAGGTTTTTCATTCTGAATTCTGGAAAGACAATGGTTTAGAAACTGTTGGTAATTCATTATCCTTTTTTGTTCCAGGTGTTGTTGCAGGTAAAGCTGCTGGTGCTGCTGTAAAAGGAGCTAAAGCATTAGGTTTAGGAGAAAAGGGTACTAAGATGTTAGCTCAACTTGGAGTTGGTGCAACTTTAAATGGAGCATTAGAAGCAGGTGCAGAAGGTGCTGAAACATTTAAAGCAGCATATGAGCACGGTATAAAAAAGGGTATGACAGAAGAAGAAGCTAGAGTAATGGCTTCTGATTATGCTGCAGAGGTTGCTGCTACTAATATGCCAATATTAATGGCATCCAATGCTTTAGAGTTATTAGGAATTGGTGGAAAACTATTATCTGCTACAGGTTTAAAAAGATTTATTTATAATGCAATAGGTACTGCTTTACCAGAGGGTATACAAGAAGGATTACAATTTGGTATTCAAGATAATGCTAAAAGATATGAAACTGAAAAATATGATCCAGATAAAGTTGGTCTTGTAGATAACTTTTCTGGATCAATGGGTGGAGCATTAAACTCTGCTTATAAGGGTTTAGTAAATGCTAGTTCAGAATTCTATGATAGTGTAGTAATGGGTGGATTAATGGGAGCTGCATTTGGAGCTCCTGGTGCTGCTAAATCTACATATGATTATTATAAAGTTGAAAAACCTTTAGCTAAAGATGTAAACTCAGTATTAGCTAATAATTTCTCAGATATATATGAGAGAGATGCTAATGGTAATTTTATAGATGATAATGGAAAGATAAAAATAAATGGATCTAAATTACAGTCTCACCTTAATGGTTTACAAAATGAAAGATATTTAGCTGAGTTAGAATTTCTTGCTGCTAAACAAGATAATGGTGAAGCAGTAAAGATGATACATGGAAGTAAGATATCTAAGATTATACATGATTCTCTTGCATCTGGAAAAGATGTAGATAATATTAAGAATGCAATAGATCAAGCATTTACTAAAGATGCTTATAAAGATAATAAACTAAAAGAACATTATTCTTTTGAGGAATATAAAGATTTTAGAAATAATGCTGTAAAGTTTTCAGAAGATGCATATAATGAAACATATGCTAATCCTCTATTAGCAAAACAAAGTGCAGGATTTAAGGAGAGTGTTTATTATAATCTATCTCAGCAAAAGATGATTAATAATGAATTAGCTAAATATAATTCTAGATTAGAAGCTATTCCTGAAAAACCATCTCCACTTCAGAAATTAGAAAAAGAAGATCTTACAACAAAGATTGAAGCAGTAACTAAATTCAAAGAGAATTTAGAGAGTGCTTATATTGATATTTTTAAAGGTGTTAAAGAAGATAAAAAAGCTTCTCAGAAAGAAACTAAAGTTGAAGAGCAAAAAATAGAAGTTAATCAAGGTTTACAAGAAGGTAAATCTCCAGAAGAAATTATTATAGATTCCGATAATCCACAAGGAGCAGCGGATTTATTAAAGGAAGAAGCTAAAAAGAATACTTTAAATTCTCTTGATACTCTTAATTCTAAAAAAGAATATCAAGAAAAAGTTAGAACCCATCCTCATTTAAGTAAAGAAATATCTGATCATTATAACTCTAGAATAGAGAAACAAAAATCAAATCAGAAAGAGGTTAAATCTGCCCAAGATTTAGTTGGAAGATATGGTGAAGAAAATAATCTTTTAAAAGAACATGAAACAGAAGGTTTATTTTCTAATTTCAAAAGTAGATTAGAAAGTGAAGAAGGATTACAAGAAGAGATTAAGAATTATGAAACATTAAGAGATAATCCTAATCATACTTTTAAACCAAATCCTAAGTTTAAATTCTTAGGTCAACATATATTAGCTGGTGGAAATCTAGATTCATATAGTTCTCTTTCAGCATTAGAACATAATATTGCTGATCCATTATTACAAGATAGTATTGATAACAAACCTATAAGTAAGACAAAAGAGGATAAGAGAAAGAATGCTAAAATATTAAAAGATAAATTAGTATCTCTACATAAAGAGGGTAAAGTTACTAAAGAAGAAGCTGCTAATTATATAGAAGATGCTTTTAAAAATAATAAAATTACCAAAGCTGATAAAGATAAATTAATAGAAGATGTAAATACTCTTTTTGTTAAAAAGGATCCTAGAATACAACAGCTATTAGATTTAGGTTATTCAGAAGATCAAGCATTATCAGCTATTGAAAATGGTATTGCAGATGAGATAATATTAAAGAAAGGTAAGTCTGAAGTTTTATTTGAACAAGGACCTTCTGTTATAACTCCTTTATTTATAGATACATCTGTAGGTGCACAAGCTAGTAATCATAATTTAGTACAAGTTGAGTCTATAACTCCAGATGGTAAGAAATCCTTACATACCATAAGTAAAGCCATATTGTTTGGTACTGATGCTATAGATGGTATGTGGTCTTCTTCTAAGCAAGATATACTTTGTGATCATTTTAAAGTTCCTCCTGGATCTACTTTTAGAATAGTATCACAACCATCTGCTTTCTATGAAAGTAATTTAGTTGAAACAAATAAAATTTTATCTACAGCAGAGCCTGGAGATCAATTTTATTATGAAACAGATTACACTAGATCTAAAACTAAAGATGATTTTGAAATCAATATAGTATTTTATTCTAAAAATGGTAAAATAGTTACAAAAGAAACTGAAGGATCTAAGAAACATACTGCTGGAGTTGTTAGAGCATCTACTAATCCTGCATTAAATATTGATGAAGCAACAGAGATAGCTAAACTAAGAGAAAAGCTTTTTACTGGAATTTCTACTATAACTCCTATAAAATTAAAATCAGTAATAAGAAAAGCTTCTTTAAATATAGGGAACCTAAGAGGGTTAACTAAAGAAGAATCTAATAATGAATTTGATGTCGTAATAGCAGAGTGGGAAGGTACAGTACCTAGATTTTCATCTAACCAGAGTGTTGGAGATACATATAGTCCAGCTGGAAAAGGAAGTATAAAAAGTTTTGTTCCAAGAATGATGGGTAAAGTATTCATGTTCCTAAAGTCTTGGGATAAGTCTGGTAATGAAAAAAATATAGCAGTAGAATTAGAAACTAAAAAAGTTTCCGAAGTTCCTAGATTTAGACAGAATATATTAAATATATTAAAAAATGTAGAAGCTCAAAAAGATGAAAAATCTGCTAAAGAAACATCTAAAGAGGCTTGGAAAGATGTTACAAAGATTGTAAGACTTAGAACACCAGATTCTAAATTTGATTCTGTAAATGTTAGTAAAGGTATAAAGGCTGGTATGACTAATCCAAGAAAAGGTGTTGGTCCAGTATTTACATATTTCTTTGAATCATCTCCGGGTAAACCAAAAGGTTTTCTTACTAAAAAAGATGGTAAAACATATAAAGGATTAAGTGCAGAAGAATTAGTTGAGTTGATAGAAGATCATAGAATTAATGTGCCACATGATAATGCTAAAGATTTCATAAACGATAACCCAGATGTATTATTAACAGATCTTGATGTAAATTCAACACAGGATAATCAGTTAGTATTTGATAATGATATAGAAAGTTTATCAAATACACAAATAGATTCTGGTACCAGAGTTAATTCTAGAGCGAAACCTGTTAAGTTCAAAGTAACAGAGAGTTCTGAAAAAGAACAAAAAACTAAAGACTTATCTTATATTAAAGATAGATTTGCTAATCTTGGTATTGTAGTTTCAAATAAAGAATTAAATAAGTTAGCTGAAATATTTGGAGCTAATACTGGTACAGTATGGGGAGCATTTCATGATGCAGTATTATTTTTAAATGAAAATGCTGGAATTAAGTTTCAGAAACATGAAGCGTTTCACGTTTTGTTTAATGTTTATCTAACTCCTGAACAACAAAAAGTAGTATTAACAGAAGCTTATGATAAATTTGGAAAAGAATTAGGTATTAATAAAGAGGAATTTGAACAATGGTTAAATAAACCTACAACTAACACTGCTAAATTTAAACAAGGAAATTTAAATGAAGTTGATTATATATTAAAAGCTGTAGATATTTTACAATCAGATAATGCTAAACAAATATTTGAAAAAGGTAAAAAGAATAATTGGACTTTAGATAAAATATTAACAGAACTTAAAATACCTAAAGAACAAAAAGAATTATTATTAAATTTAAATATTACAGATAGAGAACAATTAGCTTTAGAATTAGCTAGTAATTATGGTTATGCTGTTGAAATTAATACTGCAACAAAAAATAAGTCTAATATATCTCAAACTTTTGGTAAACCATATCAATTATTGGATAGTGAATTTCCTAATACTTGGTATGTAGATACTGGTACAGGGGCTGTTGATTTTATAACAGAGGAGGAAGCATTAAATTATATTGCTAGAAATAATAAGCAAGAAAATACTCAACATTATTCAAACCTAACAGTTAGTGAAGATTTTTATAAAAATAATCCTGATTGGAAATATAAAGAACAAAGAATAACTACACCATTAATTACACCTTCTATTAAAGGTCATGCTCAATTTGCACAAGATAATGATATAGGTTGGTTTAGAGCTTGGTATAATAAAAAAACAGGAGAGGTACATGTACTAGAAGTACAATCTGACTTATTTCAGAAAGGTAGAGATAAAGAAGATTTAACTATTGGAACTAATATTGAATTAGGAACTATTGGAAATTTTGAATACAGAGGTGAAAAAATTAGTTTTAATGTACTTAAAAATACTTATTACATAACTGAAAATGGTAGAGGTAAAACTTTAAATAGAAGCGAGTTTGAACAGATTAAAGATGAGTATATCGCTAATAAACCTCAAAGTAATGAAAACCAATTTCTTCAACTTCTAAACAAAGACAACAACTGGGTTACATTTTTTATTAAATCTATTATTCAAGATAGTGCTAAGAAAGGATATGAGGAAGTGTTGTTTCCTAGTGGTAATACAGCTAGTAAAGTTGAAGGTCATACTACTTTAGAAGAGTTTAAGAAAGAGAAAGAAGATAGGATTAAAGAACTTGAGAAAGATATATATGATTATACTTATAACAATTATAGAGTTTATAGAAAAAGTGATAACATATCTTTAGGAAATACAGGTAGTAAAGAAGATACTGAAT
>Ga0138256_10002401_pt1 | contig 20022 bp, 15 predicted proteins | sample KNB2016incub_MG_FD_105486 | JGI IMG/M metagenome (GOLD analysis project Ga0138256, IMG submission 105486) | Active sludge microbial communities from wastewater in Klosterneuburg, Austria - KNB2014incub_MG | ecosystem: Engineered > WWTP > Activated sludge > Unclassified | place: Austria... | reverse complement strand
GGTGCGGCCACCGCTGAAAGGGTCGTCGCGCTTGGCCAGCAGTTGCAACATCAGTTCGTACGGTTCCATGCCGATGCCGAGCAGGATGCTGTCGTCGCGGTAATACGGGGCCACGTGGTCCTGGGGACGCAGCTGCATGCCGAGGGCCAGCTGGATGGCCTCGTGCCCGCGGCTGGTCGCATGCACGTACTTGCTGGTCAGTTTGAAATGCTCCTCGTAGAGCTCCGTCATCGCTTTCGCGGTGCAGAGGAGGTCCCAGGCGCGCAGCAGGATATCCGTGCCGATGGCGGATGGTGCGGAGCGGGTGGTGGCGGTGGTCATCCGGATGGAGAGGGTCCGGCCAAGGTACGGCCCACCTGGTGGAGGTCGCTTGTGCGCCGTTCGCCGCATGGGCGCACCGTCGGTGTGATCGGCGCCACCGCACCGGGAGGCCGGTCTACTTTTGGTCCACATTCAACACCCCATGGACCGCAGAGCCCACGAGATCGACCACCGCATCGTCGGTGATGACATGCAATGCGTGGAGATCACGCTGGACCCGCAGGAGACCGTCCTGGCCGAGGCCGGCGCGTTCATGATGATGGACGAGGGCATCGAGATGAAGACCATCTTCGGTGACGGCAATGGACAGGAGCAGAGCTTCATGAGCAAGCTGTGGGGCGCCGGCAAGCGGGTGCTCACGGGCGAAAGCCTCTTCATGACCACCTATACCAACGTGAGCAGCATGCGCCGCACGGTGTGGTTCGCCGCGGCCTATCCGGGCAAGATCATCCCGCTCGACCTGCGCGACTTCGGACAGCGCCTCATCTGCCAGAAGGACTCCTTCCTCTGCGCGGCCAAGGGCGTCAGCATCGGCATCGCGTTCCAGAAGAAGATCGGGACCGGCCTTTTTGGTGGCGAAGGCTTCATCATGCAGAAGCTCGAGGGTGATGGCCAGGTCTACGTGCACGCCGGCGGCACCACGGTACAGAAGGAACTTCAGCCCGGGGAAACGCTCCGTGTGGACACGGGTTGCCTGGTGGCCATGACGAGCAATGTGGACTACGACATCCAGTTCGTGGGCGGCATCAAGAACACGCTTTTCGGTGGCGAAGGGCTGTTCTTCGTCACGTTGCGCGGTCCCGGTCATGTGTGGCTGCAGTCACTGCCGTTCAGCCGCCTGGCCAACAACATCATCGCCGCTGCACCGCGCGCCGGTGGCGGCCGCCGCGAGGAGGGGTCCATCCTGGGCGGACTGGGCGGCCTGCTGGACGGGGACAACTGAGCGCTTGAACGAACGCTGTTTCGAGGGCCGGTGCCGTTGGTGCCGGCCCTTCCTCGTCGTGCAGTGGGGGGTCACTCCGCCCGTTCCCGCCGTGGCCCCCGGTCCAGGGTGTTCAGGAGGCTCTCCACCACCGAGAGCAGCAGGCTGAAGCCCAGCGCCCACCAGAAGTTGCGCACCACGAAGCCGGGCACCAGTTCGGCGGCAAGCAGCACCACCGCCGCGTTGATCACCAACAGGAAGAGCCCGAGCGTGACCACCGTGACGGGCAGCGTGAAGAGGATGAGCAGCGGGCGCACGAAGGCGTTCAGCAGGCCCAGCACGGCGGCGGTGAGCAGCGCGGTGAGCACACCATGGGTCTCGCCCAGGTCGCCCAGCGTGACCCCGTCGAGCAACAGGTCGCAGATGAGCACCGCGATGGTGGTGATGATCAGCCGGATGAGCGCGTTCATGGGCACAAAATAGACAGGGGCCCCGTGAGGCCCCCGTTCTTCGGTCGATGAGGGTCAGTGCTTCACGAGTTTCAGCGGCGTGGCCTTGCCGTTCAGGGCCACCACCAGGAAGTAGGTGCCATCGGCCTGGTCGCTGAGGTCCAGCGTGCGCTCGTAGCGGCCCTTGAAGCCGGTGACGGTCTCGTGGTAGATGCGGTCGCCCTGGGCGTTGTGCACGTCCACCACCAGGTCTCCGCGTTCGGCCACATTGAATTGGATGCGGTAGAAACCGTCGCTGGGGTTGGGCGCGCAGCGAAGGTCGCCGAGATCGGGCGCCCGGTCCAGTCCCACCGCACCCTTGCGCTCCAGAAGGGCCCTTTCTTCCGGTGACACCTCCACGGAGCCCACTTCCACGTGCATCTCGCGCAGGATGTCGCTGCGCATGGTGCGGCGCAGCTGTTCCATCTCGCGGCGCAGCTCGTCCATCTCGCGGCGCATGGTGGCGCGGTCCTCATCGGGAAACGGTGGCAACGGGGCCATCGGAGCCAGTGGCGGCATCACCCAGGAGCGCATGCGACGCTCGCCCAGGGTGCCGGTGAGCGTGCGGCGATCGCCGTCGCGGAGCACCTCCACGCGAACGGTCGCGCCAGGTTCCATGCGCGCGATCCGCTCGGCCAGGTCGCCGAATCCGGTGATCGGCGTGTCGTTGATGGCCACGATGCGATCACCGGCCAGAAGGCCCATGCGCTGGGCCGCGGAGCTGTCCACCACGGACCCTATGCGGGCCCCTTCGCCTGCGGCCTCCGGTCCTTCATCCCCGTTCACGCCGAGGAAGGCGCGTGGCCCCATCGGAACGATCATGGACGGGGCGTCGGGCTCATCCCAAGGGTCGAACTCGAAGGCGTCCGGTGCATCCGGCGCTTCGCCAAGCGTCACCTGCCGATCCGAGCGTTCGCCGTCACGGAGCACCGTGAGCATCACGACGTCGCCGGGCTTGTGCGCACGGATACGTTCCGTGAAGGCGCTGAGGCCGCCCACGGTCTCGCCGTCCATCGCCACCACCACGTCGCCGTCCTTCAGCCCGGCCTTGTCGGCGGGGCCGTCGGCGATCACCTTGGTAAGGGCGATGCCCTGCACATCGGGCTCCTTGCGGCCCTTGCCGCTCTTCGGGGTGTTGTACATCCCCAGATAGGCGCCGAGGTAGCCTCGCGGTGTGTGCATGGCGGCCTGTGCCTCATCGCGAAGGGCGAAGGCGAGGCTCATGTCCTTGAGCGCACCACCGTCGCGCATGCGGCGCAGGTCGATGATGAGGTTCTCGTCGGCCCCGATGGTGCCCAGTTCGTCCATCACGCCCAGTTCGCGCAGGGCGTCCTGCAGCGACCGCTCATCGTTGAGGTCGAACTCCCGTTCGATGCGGGAGCTGCGTCCATCCTCGGTGGTGGTGATCTCGATGCGCACTTTCCGGTCGCCGGGGTCCGCTTCAGCTGCCTGTCCGTCGGACTGGGCGAGGAGGGCGGGAGGGAAGGTGGCGAGGATGATGGTCGATAGGCGGAGAGCGGCGTTCATGGTGGTTGGCGAAGGCTGACCAAAAGTACCCGGGGCCTTGTCGGCCCTGCTGTTAAGAAAGGTGAAATGGTGTTAACCGTTGCCGTCGCCGAACGCGCGGTCGAGGTCGCGTCGGTCGCGTTTGGTGGGGCGGCCTTCGCCTGCGGCGCGCTCGCCGGCCTGAAGGGTCCGTGCCATCACCTGCTTCTGCAGGTCCTCCCAGGGCGTTTCATCCACCAGGTGATCGGGCACGAGCTTGGCGGCCATGCGCGTGCGGGGCAGGGCGATGATGCGGAACACGCGCCAGATGGGAGGCTGGCGCACGGCGATGCGGTCGTCGATGCGCACCTCGGAGGCGGGTTTGGCCTCGCGGTCGTTCAGCCGGACACGACCGCGCTGGCACGCCTCGGTGGCCAGGCTGCGGCTCTTGTGCAACCGCACGCACCACAGGAACTTGTCGATCCGCATCCGGACAAAGGAAGCGGAACGAAGCGGGTCCGCGCGCTCATCCCACCCCGGAAGCCGCCCCCAAGAAAAAGGCGGCGCTCATCGCGCCGCCTGGTGACCCCGGAGGGATTCGAACCCCCAACCAACAGAACCGGAATCTGTCATTCTATCCAATTGAACTACGGGGCCGGTCCGTTCACGGGACGGGCATGCCCGTCCGTGAAGCGCGGCAAAGATAGCGATCCGGCCCTCCACGCAGCAGGAAGCCCTACCTTTGCCGGCCTTTTGCACGGCCCTTCAATCCCTGCCGCCCCTGCGGTGCCTCCCATGACCGACCTGCGCAACATCGCCATCATCGCCCACGTGGACCACGGCAAGACCACGTTGGTGGACAAGATCCTCCACCAATGCCAGCTCTTCCGTGTGAACGAGGAGGTCAAGGACCTGTTGCTGGACAACAACGACCTGGAGCGGGAGCGCGGCATCACGATCCTCAGCAAGAACGTGAGCGTGCGGTACAAGGGCACCAAGATCAACATCATCGACACCCCGGGCCACAGCGACTTCGGTGGCGAGGTGGAGCGGGTGCTGAACATGGCCGACGGGGTGATCCTGCTGGTGGACGCGTTCGAGGGCCCCATGCCGCAGACCCGCTTCGTGCTCGGCAAAGCCATCGAGCTGGGACTGAAGCCCGTTGTGGTGATCAACAAGGTCGACAAACCGAACTGTACGCCCGAGGAGGTGTACGAGGCGGTGTTCGAGCTGATGTTCGCCCTGGATGCCAGCGAGGACCAGCTCGACTTCCCGGTGGTGTACGGCAGCAGCAAGCAGGGCTGGATGGGGCCGGACTGGAAGACCCCGACGGAGGACGTGAGCCATCTGCTCGATGTGATCGTGCAGCATGTGCCCGCCCCGCGTCAGGTGGAGGGCACCCTGCAGATGCGCATCACCAGCCTCGACTACAGCAGCTTCCAAGGGCGCATCGCGGTGGGGCGCGTGTCCCGCGGCACGGTGAAGGCCGGCCAGCAGGTGACCCTGGTGAAGAACGACGGCGCCCAGCAGAAGGGGCAGGTGAAGGAGCTGATGGTGTTCGAAGGTCTGGGCAAGGAGAAGGTGAAGCACGAGGTGGGCTGCGGCGAGATCGTGGCGGTGATGGGCCTGGAGGGCTTCGACATCGGGGACACCATCGCCGATGCGGAGAACCCGGAAGGGCTGCCGCGCTTCTCGGTGGATGAGCCCACCATGAGCATGCTCTTCACCATCAACAATTCGCCGTTCTTCGGGCGGGAGGGGCAGTTCGTCACCAGCCGCCACGTGCGGGACCGGCTCTTCAAGGAGATCGAGAAGAACCTGGCGATGCGCATCCAGGAGACGGACAGCCCCGACCGGCTGCTGGTGTTCGGCCGCGGCATCCTGCACCTGAGCATCCTGGTGGAGACCATGCGCCGCGAGGGCTACGAGTTCCAGCTGGGCCAGCCGCAGGTGCTGTACAAGGACGTGGACGGTCAGCGCCACGAGCCGATCGAGATGCTCACCGTGCAGGTGCCCGAGCCCTTCAGCAGCCGCGTGATCGATAATGTGACGCGCCGCAAGGGCGAGATCCTCAACATCGAGCAGAAGAGCGACCGCACGGTGTTGGAGTTCAGCATCCCCGCGCGGGGCATCATCGGCCTGCGCAATGTGCTGCTCACTGCCACCGAGGGCGAGGCCATCATCGCGCACCGCTTCAAGGGCTACGAGCCGTACAAGGGCCAGATCGCCACGCCGCGACCCGGATGCATCGTGAGCGCCGAGACCGGCACCGCCATCGCCTACGCCATCGACAAGCTGCAGGACCGCGGCAAGTTCTTCATCGAGCCCGGTGAGGAGGTGTACGCCGGCCAGGTGATCGGCGAGAGCCCCAAGCCCGGCGAGGAGCTCGGCGTGAACGTGATCCGCGTGAAGAAGCTCACCAACATGCGCGCCAGCGGCAGCGACGACAAGGTGAACATCGCCCCCGCGATCAAGTTCAGTCTCGAAGAGTGCATGGAGTACATCGCCGAGGACGAGTACCTGGAGGTGACGCCCAAGAGCCTTCGGATCCGCAAGATCATGCTCGACGAGAACGAGCGGAAACGCGCTGCGAAGAAGCTGCAGGAGGCGTAAGGCATGTGCTCATGGGCGCATGGGGCCATGTGCCCATGGCGATGCCGTGATCATCGGATGATCCGGAGCGGCATGGAGGCGTGCATGGTGCGCACCACGTAAGCGCCCGAGGACAGGGAGCCCAGGTGCAGGTCGGTCCGCTCACCGGTGATCATGGCCTCCATCACCGGACGACCGGTGGCATCCCATACCCGCAGGGGCGTCCCTGTCCATGATGCATCGGTCACGAGCGTCAGCTCATCCACCGCAGGGTTCGGGAACACCGTGAGCCCGGCCGCACCGGACGTACGCTCCATGCCCGTGCTGCCTTCCAACAGCCAGGCCAGCGCGTCCGAGATGTGCGTGCGAAAGAGCGTGTCGCTCGTGTAGCCGTCCGCCGCATGCCCGAGCGCGGTGTAGAACACCCGCGAGCCCCCCGGCAACAAGCGGTACCAGCTCATGGGGCGGGGTGCATCATAGCTGTTCACCAGGCCGTTCGGGCCGATGGTCTCCTCCACCCGCAGCACCTCCACGTTGTCCGGTCCGTAGTAGCCGTCCTCCCAGTAGTAGTACTCGTCGTTCTTCGCCCACGGGTCGGGCAGGTCGGCGGTACTGGCGTGGGCCCCGATATGCTGAATGGCATAAAGCGGCGTGCCGCTCACGTGGTTCGGGTTCTGCTGCACGCTGCCGCCGATCAGCTCCGCGTAGAAGTCCCACGTGCCGGTGTTGCTGCCGTTGGCCGTGCTGTGCCGGTAGGTGTCGCTGGCGGCATGGATGCCCAGCACATGGCCACCATCGGCCACCCAGGCCTCGAAGTGGGCGCGCTGCTGTGCGTCGAGGATGGCATCGCCGCTGGTGTTGGCGAAGACGATGGCATCGTAGGTGCCGAGCAGCTGCGGGTCGCTGAACGGCGCACCACTGGCATCGTCGTCCACCAGCACGCCGAGGTCCTGTGCGATCCCCTGGAACAGCGCGAAGGACACGGCGCGCGTGCCGTGGTCGAAGCCGCTGGTGCGCGTGAAGTGGAGCACGTGCGGTTGTGCCTGCAGCGCGAACGGCAGGGCGAGCAGGAGGGTGGAAGGAAGCTGCTTCATCAGTGCATCGAAGCTAGTTGATCGAACCTGGGGCCGGGTCGCGTGTACGGGTGCGCAGAACGGATGCCCGCGGGCATCGAAACCCCACCATCATGCAACGCAACACCTTCATCGTCCTGGCCTTGTCGGCCACCGCCGGCATCGTCGTCCTGCTGGCCTCGTTCACCACACCGACCGCCACCACGCGCAACGCGGACGTCCATTGCCCGGTGCCGCCGCCACCGGTGACGGAGGCACCGAAGTGCGTGTTCATGACGGTCTACGAAGGCTCCGGGCTGGACAGCAGCTTCGTGCTGCGCACGCCGGAAAAGGTCCTGCAGGCCGAGCAGCGTGGTCTGCAATGGCTGGTGAAGGCCCAGGGTGCGGACGGCGGCTATGGAGCGGGCAGCCACGCGCGGCAGGATGTGATGGACCCGCACGCGGTGAACAGCGACCCGGCCACCACGGCGATGGTCGCCATGGCCATCATGCGCATGGGCAGCACGCTGGACCAGGGTGCGTACGCACAGCAGCTCGGGCGCGCGACGGAATACCTGTTGAAGCAGGTGGAGGCAGCGCCGCGCGATGCGGTGAACATCACACAGCTGCAGGGCACGCAGATCCAGGCGAAGCTGGGTGCGAACGTCGATGTGGCCCTGGCGGCGCAATACCTGAGCAACCTGGTGGCGAGACTGAACGAGCAGCATCCGAAGCGGCTGCGGTGCATGCGGGCGCTGAACACCTGTGTGGGCATGATCCAGCGCGGGCAGAACGCCGATGGCAGCATGCGGGGCGACGGTTGGGCCGGAGTGCTCCAGAGCAGCTTCGCGGCCAGCGCGCTGGAGAGCGCCAAGGCCCAGGGTGCGGAGGTGGACGAGGAGTCGCTTCGGCTGGCGCGTGACTACCAGAAGAGCAACTTCGATGCGGACAAGGGCACGGTGGCCACGGAACGCGCCGCAGGTGTCACACTGTATGCCGTGAGCGGAAGCACGCGCAACAGCGCGGCCGAGGCCCGCGAGGTGAACGAGCGGATGGAGCGCGCCAAACGGGAGGGCAAGGTGGCCGCGGCCGCACCGGTGAGCGTGGAGACCTTGGAGGACGCGGGCTACAGCCGCACCGAGGCCGAGCGGATGAACGCGGCCTGGCAGGTGTACGATGCCGCCAAGCAGCAGGCGCAGCGCGAGGATGTCATCAGCGGCTTCGGCAACAACGGGGGGGAGGAGTTCCTCAGCTTCCTGCAGACCGGTGAGTCGCTGGTGATCGCCAAGGACCAGGGCTGGCGGAACTGGTACCAGCAGACCACCGGCCGGCTGGTGGGCATCCAGAACAACGACGGCAGCTGGAACGGCCACCACTGCATCACGAGCCCGGTGTTCTGCACGGCCACCTCGTTGCTGATCCTCAGCATCAACAACGACATCGAGCACCTGCTGGCTCAGGGGGCGGTGAAGTACCGCGGCGGCAATTGAGCGTGTCGGACAGGGGCGGAGGGCCTGGCGAATGCCGGGCCTTTCGCCGTTAACCGGGGTGAACGATCACATGATGGAACGGGTCATGAAGTCCATCCATCCGATCCACCAATGCGTTCCAGCCTCCTGGCCGTCGCAGGATGCGGTTCGGGCCGGCGGCCCGAACTTCAGCGATCGTATGGGCATGGTAGTGCGCCGCGAGCTCGGGAGCACCGAGGCCGGTGTAGTACGCTGTGATGCGCGCGCGGGCGGCCCGCACTGCGGCCTCGTCGCGGTAGAGCACGCTGTCCATCACGTGCACCTCGCCGCCCGGCGCAAGAGCGCACGCCCTGCGCAGCATGGCCCCGGCATCGGCGAATAGTGGAAGCTGGCGGCGAAGAGCACCACATCGAAGCGGCAGACATCGAGGGCGGTGTTGAACGGATCGGCCAGGGCGAAGCGCGGTCCGTCGGGGAACACGCGTGCGGCCTGCCGAAGCTCCGACAGGTTGCGGTCGATGCCCACCACCGTGTGACCGGCCCGCGCGAGCAGCGCGGAAAGCCATCCGTTGCCGCAACCGACGTCGAGCACATCGAGCCGTCCGCCGACGCCGGCGAAGTGCTTCAGCAGCCGCCGGGCGCTGCGTGCACGCACCCGCCATTCATCGGTGTGGATCGGCGGCAGGCTGCCGGGCAGCCGGCGCAGCACCTCGTCATCGAGCACCCGGCCCTCCTGTGAACGCGCGCTGTGGTACACCGGTCCGAAGGGGCCTGGCGCTTCGGCCAGCAGTACCCCGTCCACAGTGGGGAGCCGATCGAGCGCGGCCGTGTTCATGCCCGCTTGCGAAGGATGATGAGCACATGATCACCCCAGGCATGGAACGGCCATCGGTGCGCGATGGCCTCCTCGATGGTGTGCAGTGCGCGAAGGAGCCGGGGCCAGCGCCGGGGAAGCCCTTCATGATGAGGCGGAGGCACGGTGAGGGAGAGGGCGCGCTGCGCGATGACCGTGTAGCCGGGGCCGAGATGCCCGATCACGGTGCCGGGTCCGTGATACGTGCACGTGAAGGTGATGCCTTCCAGGTGGGCGGTCGTACCACCGCGCCTGAACCGCCTGAAGGCGTGGCGGAGCCGGCCCTTCAGCACGGCCAGGGCCTCCCACGGGCTGAAGTGCGGCATGAGCACCAGGACGCAGGTGCCGCCCGGGCGGAGGACACGGTCGATGCCGTCCAGCACGCGATCGAGCCGGTCGGTGCAGTTCAGTCCGCCGAAGTTGCTGAAGACGTGGTCGAAGCGGCGGTCACCGAGCTGATCCAGATGCAGGAAGGAGCACGACATGACCTCGACGGCAGCCTCCGGATGGGCCTGCTGTTTGGCGCGCATGCGGTCGATCATGCCGGCGGCATCGTCGGTGGCGAGCACGCGCAGGCCCTGGTCCGCGAACCAGAACGCATCGATGCCGGTGCCGGCGTTCAGTTCGAGGAGGTCCTGGCCCGGGCGCATGTGGCGGATGGCCTCGGACCGGACGATGGTGCGCATGCGGGTGATGAGGGTGTTGCCTTCATCGATCGCGTCGAAGACGGGCGATTGGCGCGAGAACGCCGCGCTGACGGCGAGGCGCTGGTCGGTTCCGTTCATTGCTCAGGTGCTGAGGATCCGATGAAGCCGGAAGCGATCGACGGCCGCGGCGGGCATGTGGTAGGCGAGGCTCAGGACCCGACGCGCACCGGCACCGCCCCCACGCAGGGCATGCAGGGCCTGGCGTGTTCGGAAGCGGTGGTGCACGTAGCGATGGAGCCGCTTGTAGTAGGCCGGTGAGCGGGAGCCGCGGAACATCATGGCCAGGTCGTCGCTGTCGCTCCAGTTCGCTTTGTCGCCGAGCTCCGTGCGCACACGCTCGAAGAAGGGTGTGCCGGGGAGCGGGTAGCTGATGGAAACGCCGATGTCATGCGGCATCAGGTCCTCCACCATGCGGATGGTGCGCTCCACGTCGGCGTCGCTCTCGCCGGGATACCCGAACTGCAGGAAGAAGCCAACGCGCACGCCCTTGGCCTTCAGCAGCCGGGTGGCCTCGGCGATCTGTTCCACCCGGGTGCCCTTGTCCATGGCATCCAGCACGTGCTGGCTCCCGCTCTCGGCGCCCACCCACACCTCCTCCAGACCGGAGCGCACCAGCGCATCGATGGTGTCGCTCTCCAGCAGCAGGTCGACCCGGCTCTGGATCTTGTACGGGATGCGGATGCCGCGTTCCTCGATCAGGTCGGCGAACCGCTGCACCCATCCGGGCTTCAGGCCGAAGATGTCATCGCACATCCACAGGTGGTCCGGGGCCGCCCGGTCGCGGAGCAGTTCCATCTCGAGCACCACATGTTCGGGTGAACGGCTGTTGTACCGGTTGCCGTAGATGGGCGTCGCGCACCAATTGCACTTGAACGGGCAGCCGCGGGTGGTGGCCACGTTGAGGCTGAAGCGGCCCTGGGAGCGCATCCAGATGCGCCGGTAGGGGGCCAGGTCGATGAGGTCCCAGGCGGGCAGGGGCAGCGCATCGAGGTCGCGCATCACGGGGCGCCTGGGTGTGCGCTGGACATCCCCATCGGGTCCGAGGTGGGCCACGTTCGCCACCGACCGCCATGGCGTGCCGGCGGACCAGTGCTCCACCAGTTCGCGCAGGGCCTCCTCGCTCTCGCCGAGCACCACGGCATCCGCACCGGCCTTCAGGTAGAGCTCGGGATGGTCGGACGCGTCGGAACTGTTCACCACGACCAGGCAGCCCTGTTGCTTGCCCAGGCGGATCATGCGCAGGCAGGCCTCGCGCATCACCGTGAGGCACATCTTGGTGAGGTAGTTGAAGCCGTCGTCCTGGATCACCAGCACCCGGGGTGCGTGGGTCTCCAGGGCGGGCAGGAGGTCCTCCGGTCCGTGGGCGAGACCGCTGTCATGCACATGCACCGCGTGGCCGGCCTCGCGCAGCACGGCCGCGGCCAGCAGGGTGCCGAGCGGGGGGTAAGGGCGCGCGTCCCGCCACTGCTTGCGGTCGAGGCGGTGGAAGTAGGCGTTGGTGAGCAGCACCCGGGCCATGTCAGCACAGGGATCGTCCGGTGCGCAGCTCCAGGTCACGGAGCCGTTCGTGGTAGGCGTCGAGCACGCGCCGCTGGAAGTTGCGCGGATGATGCTTGCTCACATAGGTGCGCGTGCGCAGGGCCAGGTCGAAGGTGCGGGGGTCCATGTCGTTGAACTTCCAGCGCCAGTAGCGCCAGGTGAGCACCATGGACCAGCTGTCGAGCGCCTCGCCCAGGGAGCCGCCGAGCACGCGCTCCCAGAAGGCCTTGGGGCCCTCGCTGCCGGCGTCCACCTCCGGAACGTGCGGCACGCTGGCTGCGGGCAGCAGCTCGAAGGCCCATTGGTTCGCACGGAAGAAGGCGTCGCGCGTGCCGTTGCCGTGAAGCCCCAACAGGGTGATCACCTCGGTGGCGGTGAAGCGGTTGCGGTCCTCCACGGCCAGATGGTCCGTGTCCAGGAAGTAATTGATGCAGAAATCGCGACGGCTGTTGAGCAGGAAGAGCTTCTTGTAGGCGATGAGCAGGGTGCGCGCCAGCCAGAGACGGCCCGGAGCGGTGATGATGAAGAAGTCGATGTCCCCATCGGTCGCGAGGCGGCCCTTGCTGAGGCTTCCGCTGACGAACACGGCGCGCACGAAGGGGGTGCGGGCGATGCGGCGGGCCATGCGCCGTGCCTTGGGCATGCGTGCCTCGGCGCGCGCCGCATCCTCGTGCCGCGCCCGCACATCGGCCTCGGTGATGCGCAGGCCCCAGTAGGCTCCCACGTTCGCGATCACCCCGTCGCGATGCAGCTCCTGCAACAGGTCCTCCACCTCGGACGGCGCTGGGCGGCGGGCGCAGGAGAAGGCCAGCACCTCGTCGCTGGTGAGCGGATGGCGGAACACGTCGAAGTAGGCCAGCGTGCGCAGGATGGAGCTCAGGGCAGCGGCCCGACGCCGGTCGTCGCCGGTGGCAGGCCCGGCCACGACGGGTCCGAGGGGTTCGGTCAGGATCGGCGGCACGTCGGTAGGGCGGGGTCGTCGAAGATAGACTACGACCCAAGACAGCGCGCCCCGTGCGAACGTTGCCCGGCCGACCGGAAGCTGCGGATGGGGGGGGTGCTACTTTGGGCGGCGCGATGCGGGAGCAGGTTCGGGCCTGGGCACCGGTGGGTGTGCTGATCACCATATGGTCCGCGCTGGCCGTTCTCCTCGGCATGGCCGGGTTCGAGGGGCTTCTCGGGGCCGATGCGCACGACTACCTGCGGCTGGCGCGCCAGTGGACGGCCTGGGCGCAGGGCGCCCCGCGACCGGTGATGGTGGAGCACCCGATGGGGTATCCCATCCTGGGCGCGTTGCTGGGCGGCGCTTTCGGTGCGGAGCATGCGGCGCTGCGGCTGGTGACGGGCCTGTCCTGGGTGGGCTTGGTGCTCTCCGGTCGCGGCATCCTTCTTCGGTCGGCCGGGCCGGGCCACGCCGCAGGCCTCTACGCGATGCTGATCATCGGTGGCGCCCCCTTCGTGCTGCGCTACGCCCACACGGTGATGAGCGACGTGCCGGCGATGGCGGCCGTGCTGATCGCCACGGCGTGCACGCTCCGGTGGAACGAACGACGGCGGTGGCCGCATCTTGCGATGGCCGCGGCGTCGGGCGCCGTGGCGGTGGGCCTTCGCACGGCCTGTGCCCCGCTGGTGCTGGTCTTGGCGTTGACCTGGCCGTGGGGGCTTCCGGCGGGCCGGCGCGGATGGCTGTGGGTGCTGGCGGCCATCGGGGTGTTGGCCGGCGCCATCCTCATCGCGGCGAACGCCGGCCTGCCGGCCCTGCGCACCCCGTTGCAGGAGTGGTCCGTGCCGCACATGGTGGCACGGACGCACACGTCGGACGACGGCGTGCTGCGCCACACCCTGCCCAACGTGCTGTACGTGCTCGGGGTGTTCGTGCATCCCGGGCTGCTGCCCGCGGGGCTTTTGGTGCTGCCCTTCGTGCGGCGCAATGATGCGAGCGTGCCGGCGGTACGGCTGGCGCTGGTGCTTCTGGCGGCGTACCTGCTGCTGCTGGCGGGCCTGCCCTTCCAGAACGACCGGGTGCTGGCGCTGGGACAGCCGTTCGCGGCGATCGCGCTGTTCCCGGCGTTCGGCCGTGCGCTGGCCTGGGCGAAGGAGCGCGGTGCGGCGCGCCGGACGGTGGTGACGGTCCTGGCGCTCGTGCAGCTGCTGTTGTTCGTACGGGCGATGGCGCCCTTCGTGCGGCAGGCGGCCGAGGAGCGGGAGCTGGCGGGGGTGGTGCGTGCGCTGCGGCCACAGGTGGTGTACACGCACGGAATGGGCGGCCCGCTGATGGAGCAGGTGCCCGGCGTGGCCGTGCACGAGCTGTGGTACGGCCGCATCGATCGGTTCGAGCCCGGTGCGCTGGTGGTGGTGCGTCCCGCCACCCTGGCCGCGCAATGGACGGGCCTGCCACCGGCGACCAACTGGGAAGCGGCCATCGCGCAGGGCGCTCGGGTGCTGTGGCACGGGCCGGCCGGGTGGGTGGTGGCGCAACTGCCAGCCGAGCGTCGCTGAGGATCCGCAGGCGCGCTATCTTATCCGTCGCGAGATCGACGCGAAAAACGTCATGCCCGCCCGGGATGGAAGCGGCGGACCGGTGAAGCGAAGCGCGAGCGGCGCACGGAGCGAGGAGACTGCGAGGAACGAGCAGACCCCGGAGCCCGATGCGCTGCCGCGTGGAGCGAGCCGGCCAAAGCGGACAGCCCGCAGGCGGCCCGATCAGCGATCGCTATGTTCCTCAACTGCCATAGCTGGTTCAGCTTCACCCACGGGGTGATGAAGCCCGATGCGCTCCTGGAGGCGGCGGCGCGGATGGGCGTGCGCTCCTTTGCGCTCACCGACATCCACTGCTCGGCGGGCATCCCCGACCTGGTGCGCGACGCCCCGCGCTACGGCGTGCGCCCGGTGGCGGGCATCGAGTTCCGGCAGGGGCCGAAGCTGCTGTACATCGGCCTGGCAAGGAACAACGACGGCTTCCAGCAACTGAACGAACTGCTGAGCACGCACCTGCTGGATGATGCGGCCCTGCCGGAGCGTCCCCCCGAACTGGCGGATGTGTTCTTCATCCTCCCCTTCGCCCATGCGCCACAGCGGTTGCGGCCGAACGAGCGCGTGGGCATCCGACCGTCCGACCTCACGCGGCTGCCCTTCTCGCCGTGGAGGAACAGGTTGAACGACCTCGTTGCGCTGATGCCGGTGACGTTCCGTGCGCAGAAGGACCACACCATCCACCGCCTGCTGCGCACGGTGGCGAGGAGCACCGTGGTGAGCATGCTGCCGAAGGAGGAGCTCGCCGGGCCGGACGAGTGCTTCCGTAGCCAGGAGGAGGTGCGCCGGATCCACCACGACTTCCCGCAGCTGCTCACGAACGCGGAGCGCCTGCTGGAACAATGCCACATCGCCTTCGACGGCAGCGACAAGACGCGCACAGCCTTCACCGGCAGCGTGCGCGAGGACCGTGAGAAGCTGCACCGCGACACGCGCGAAGGCCTGCGCTACCGGTATCCGGAGGTGACGCCGAAGATCCTCGCACGCATGCACCATGAGCTGGACGTGATCGAGCGCATGGGCTTCATCAGCTACTTCCTGATCAACCAGGACATCGTCAATTACGCCCGCGGCCGGGGCTTCTTCCACGTGGGGCGGGGCAGCGGTGCGAACAGTCTGGTGGCGTACTGCCTGCGGATCACGGATGTGGACCCGATGGAGCTGGACCTCTACTTCGAGCGCTTCATCAATCCCGCGCGCAAGAAGCCGCCCGACTTCGACATCGACTTCAGCTGGAAGGACCGCGACGAGGTGTACCGCTATGTGTTCGGCAAGTACAACACGCCGGACGGCCGCGCGGGCGGGATCCACGCCGCGCAGATCGCCACCTACACCACGTTCCAGTGGCGCGGCGCCATCCGCGAGCTCGGCAAGGCGGTGGGCCTTCCGCCGGCGGAGATCGATGCGCTGAGCGAGGGCGACCACGGCTACTACGCCCGTGGAAGGCCCAGCGCGTATTCGAAGAGCGGCGACCTGGACAAGGTGGCACGCGCGGTGGTGCGCTACGCGAAGGAGCTGATCGGCATGCCGCACCACCTGGGCATCCACGCCGGCGGCATCGTGATCACGGAGAAGCCCGTCACGCACTTCGCGGCGTTGTTCCGGCCGCCGAAGGGTTTCCCGGTGACGCAGATCAGCATGCTGGAGTGCGAGGACATGGGCCTGCACAAGTTCGACCTGCTGAGCCAGCGCGGGCTGGGGCACATCCGGGATGCGGTGGAGCTGGTGAACGCAGTGCCTGCGCACGGGTCGACGCGCGATAGTGCCGGCGCACAAGGGCCACGCGCGATGGTGCCCGCACGCGAAGCCCTCCCGCACGACAGTGCCTGCACACAAGGCCCACGCTCGACAGTGCTTGATCGTGAACCTTGTGTGCGGGCATTGTCCACTGTGCGCGCGGAGCCGTGCGAAGGCACTGTTGCGCGGGCCATCGACATCCACGACATCGCGCGCTTCAAGCAGGACCCGAGGATCAAGGAGCTGCTGCGCAAGGGCGACACCATCGGCTGCTTCTATGTGGAGAGCCCGGCCATGCGCATGCTGTTGAAGAAGCTGAAGGTGGACGACTACCTGGGGCTGGTGGCGGCGAGCAGCATCATCCGTCCGGGCGTGGCCGAGAGCGGCATGATGCGCGAGTACCTGCTGCGGCACAACGATCCCGAGCGCGTGAAGCAGGCGCCCAAGCGTTTGCTGGAGATCATGCCCGAGACCTACGGCGTGATGGTGTACCAGGAGGATGTGATCAAGGTGGTGCACCTCTACGGCGGACTGGACCTGGAGGAGTCGGACCAGGTTCGTCGCGGCATGAACATCCGCTACCGCGACCGGCCCGAGTTCAAGGTGGTGGAGCGGAAGTTCTTCGACAACTGCACCGCCTTCGGCTATCCGCCCGGCGAGGCCGAGGAGGTGTGGCGGCAGATCCAAAGCTTCGCCAGCTTCAGCTTCGCCAAGGGCCACAGCGCCAGCTACGCGGTGGAGAGCTACCAGAGCCTCTACCTGAAGGCGCACCACCCGCTGGAGTTCCTCGTGGGCGTGGCCAACAACTTCGGCGGCTTCTACCGCACGGAGTTCTATCTGCACGAGGCCAGGCGTGCCGGGGCCGTGATCGAGGCGCCGTGCGTGAACACCAGTGAGGAGCTGTGCTCGTTGGTGAATGGTGAATGGCCAACGGCGAATGGGGAGTGTCGCCGGTCGCCATTCGCCAGTTTCCATTCACCGGCGAAGCCGCGCATCTTCCTCGGCCTCGGCAACATCAAGAGCCTCGAGGGCGGGACCGTGCAGCTGATCCTGAATGAGCGCCGCCGCAACGGACCCTTCGCCGATCTCCAGGACCTGCTGAAACGGGTGCCTCTGCATGTGGAACAGGCGCGCATCCTGATCCGTGCCGGTGCGCTACGGTTCACCGGAAAGAGCAAGCCGCAACTGCTGTGGGACCTGACGCTGCTGCACCAGCCCACGCGCGTCACCGCCGATGGCGACCTCTTCGTCACCCGGGTGGAGGAGCCCCGCTTGCCCGACCTGCAGCACCACCCACTGGCCGACGCCTACGACGAGCTGGACCTGCTGGGCTTCCCGCTGTGCGATCCGTTCACCCTTGTTCAAGAAGAGTGCCTGCGCACGGAGCCGACGCACGGCAGTGCCCGCGCACAACCACTGTATGCTCAGCGCGACGGCCCGAGCGAGGGCACTGTGGCGCGCGAGCCCGGCGCGGTGATACTGTCCACTGTGCGCGACGGCCCGGGCGAGGGCACTGTCCGCATTCCAGCGCGGGAGATGAGTTCGTGCGTGGGCAGAACGGTGGAGATGCTCGGCTACATGATCCACGTGAAAACGACCACCACGCAGACGGGGAACCACATGAGCTTCGGGTGCTTCATCGACCCGGCCGGCGACTTCTGGGACAGCACGCAGTTCCCGCAGGTGGCGGCGCGGTATCCCTTCCGTGGACGCGGCGTGTACCGCCTGACCGGCGTGGTGGAAGAGGAGTTCGGGCATTGCGCGTTGCGCACCATCAGCATGGAGAAGCTGCCGTGGAGGGCGGATCCGCGGTACGGCAATGCGTGAACGCGTACGTGCCGGGTAGCTTTGCACCATGCGCGTTCTCCCGTTCCTGTTCGCCCTGTCCACGGCCACCCTTCATGCCCAGCAGTGGAACTGGGCCGTCAGCGCCGGCGATGGCAGCAACGTGGATCAGTGTTGGGGCATCGCCACCGACAGCCAGGGCAATGCCTTTTGGGCGGGCAGTGTGCGGGGTACATCCCAATTCGGGTGCGGCACCATCACCACGGGCAGCAACACGGCCGGCGTATTGGCGAAGTACGATGCCTCCGGGAATTGCCTATGGGTGCGCAGCGTGCTGGTCACCTTCGACGATGCCTTCGCCTACGACATCGCGATCGACGCGGAGGATCGCATCTACATCACGGGCAGCTACAATGGCACCGCGGATTTCGGCAACGGCATCACCCTGGCCTCCTATGTCGGCGATGACATCTTCGTGGCCCGCTACGATGTGGATGGCACCTGCCTGTGGGCGCGGCGTGCGGGGAGCAGTTCCAACGATGAAGCGCGCGGCATCGCCGTGTCGGGGGCAGGCGATGTGTTCATCACGGGGTTCGTCGGGGGCTTCACCGTGCGTTTCGATCCGCTGCAGATCGCGAGCAACAACCAACGGCAGATCTTCGTGGCGAGCTACGACAGCACCGGCACCTTGAATTGGGCCAAGCTCAGCACGGGCATCGGGCAAACGAAGTCGAGCCGGGGCATCTCGGTGGCCGGTGATCGGTTGTTCATCACCGGGCAATTCAGCTTCGCCATCGGTGAGTTCGACGGGCTGCCGATCTCGACCACTTCGAACTCCGGCAAGGCCTACGTGCTGGCCTGCGATCTCGATGGCCAGGCGCTTTGGGCGAACAGCTACCCCTCCGGCGACCACGAAGGCATGGGCATCAGTGCGGACACCCTGGGCAACGTGTTCGTGGCGGCGCGTCTGTGGGGCAGCCTGTTCCTGCCGGACGATACGCTCACCTCGGTCAGCAGCAACGACGACATTCTGTTGATGAAGCTGGACCGCGAAGGGGACCTTCACTGGGCGCATAGCACGGGCTCAACGCAGCGCGACCTGACCTGGGACGTGGAAGCCGATGGCATGGGCAACGTGCTGGTGGCCGTACAGTTCAACCAGACCATCGACTTCTTCGGCACACCGGTGAGCGCCTTGGGCGGCGAGGATGCCTTGATCGCCAAACTGGACGGGGATGGAACGGTGGTTTGGGCTTCACGTCCGAGCGGCTTCCAGCGCGATATCCCACTGTGCATCCATCGGCAGGCCGTGGCGCCGCACGCGCTGTACTTCGGCGGTTACTACTGGGGCATCATCACGTACGGCAGCAGCACCATCGACGATGTGGCGAACGGCGATGCGATGATGGTCGGCGGCCTCGACACCACCTTCGCTATAAGCAGCTACGCAGCGGCCATCTGTCCGGGTGCCTGCGATGGTGTGGCCCATGCCTTCACCAATGGCGATGCGCCCTTCACCTTCGCGTGGAGTACCGGTGCATCCACACCGTCGATCAGTGGCTTGTGTGAGGGCACCTACGTGGTGGAAGTGACGGACGCGAACGGACAATTACGGACCGATACCGTGGTGGTGACGGAACGCACGGATCCCGGCTATACGGTGCAGATGCAGGGCGATTCGCTCTGGGTGATCGGTGGCCTTGTATGGGAATGGTACCTGGACGGCACGCTGCTGGTGAGCGACAGTGCCTCGGCCGTGGCCGCCGTGAACGGCGACTACCACGCCCTGGTGACCGATGCCCTCGGTTGTGTATGGAGCACGGACACGGTGCAGGTGCTGACCACGACAGTGATCGACGTGGAGCGTGAGGGCCTGCGCGCCTGGCCGAATCCGATGGGGGAGGTGCTGTTCGTGGAGGGTCTTCGCCACGGCGAACAGATGGAACTACGCGATGCGCTGGGCCGGGTGGTGTGGCGGGGACAGTCTACCGGTAGGCGCGCAACGATCCCGACGAATGGGCTGGCATCCGGGAGTTATCTGCTGCGCACGGAAAGCGGAGCGGTGGTGAAGCTGGTGCGGTAGTTCAACCGGGATGGTCAGTGAATATCCAATGATCAATGTCCAATGACCAATGTCCAAGTGATTGCGGTCGACACTTGGACATTGGACATTGAGAATTGGACATTGATCATTCCACCTTCTTCCCATTGTCACTTGGCACCCGATCGAAGAACAGGTGGTCCGGGTCGATCACCACGGCGCCTGGTCTTTCGGCCACGCGGAAGGTGAGACGGTTCTCGCCGGTACGCAGTTTCAGCCGTTGGCGTGCAAGGGGGATGTCGTTCTTCTCCTTGTCCTTGCCGAAGCGCGTTATGGGCATCACGGCCACGTCCATCCAGTCGTTCATGGGCGCCTCGGTCTCCACGCCCAGCGAATCGCTGTACATCTTGGCGGCGGTGATGCGCACCTCCACGGTCCAGCCGCTGTCGGCGTTCATGGTGGCGGTGGCCTCCTGCACGGCGTTGTTGTAGAGCGTGATG
>Ga0138256_10002399_pt1 | contig 20030 bp, 12 predicted proteins | sample KNB2016incub_MG_FD_105486 | JGI IMG/M metagenome (GOLD analysis project Ga0138256, IMG submission 105486) | Active sludge microbial communities from wastewater in Klosterneuburg, Austria - KNB2014incub_MG | ecosystem: Engineered > WWTP > Activated sludge > Unclassified | place: Austria... | reverse complement strand
GGCCCATGGCCCAGAGCCCGCCGCTCTTCTCCACAGGTGTTGATATCCGGACCCGTCGAGGCTGAACGGGGCTTCTATCTTCGGCCCCACACCATGGAGAATTTCGTTGTCAGCGCCCGGAAGTACCGCCCAGCCACATTTGATACCGTGGTGGGCCAGGAAGCGGTGACCGAAACGCTCAAGAACGCCATCCGGAGCAAGCACTTGGCCTCGGCCTTCCTCTTCACCGGACCGCGTGGGGTGGGAAAGACCACTTGTGCCCGGATCCTCGCCCGCACGATCAACTGCGAAGCGCTCGGGGACGATCTGGTCGCCTGTGGCAAGTGCCTGCCCTGCACAACCTTCGATGAGGGGCACAGCTTGAACATCTTCGAGCTGGATGCCGCGAGCAACAACAGCGTGGATGACATCCGGAACCTGATCCTGCAGGTCTCCATCGCTCCGCAGGTCGGCACGAAGAAGGTGTACATCATCGATGAGGTACACATGCTCAGCCAGGCGGCCTTCAACGCGTTCCTGAAGACGCTGGAGGAACCGCCGAGCTACGCGATCTTCATCCTGGCCACGACCGAGAAGCACAAGATCCTGCCCACCATCCTGAGCCGTTGTCAGGTCTTCGACTTCCGTCGGATCCAGTTGGCGGACATCACCAAGCACTTGGCCTTCATCGCAGCGAAGGAGAACATCGAGGTGGATCAGCAGGCCTTGCATGTGATCGCGCAGAAAGCGGATGGCGGCTTGCGTGATGCGCTGAGCATCTTCGATCAACTGGTGAGTTTCTCGGGCAATCGCCTGACCTATCAGGATGTGGTGAAGAACCTGAACGTGCTGGACCATGAGCACTACTTCACGCTGACCGATAGTGTGGTGAAGGGCGATGTGGCGGCCACATTGCTGGAATTCAACAACGTCCTCCAACAAGGTTTTGATGGACACTTGTTCGTGACCGGTCTAGCGCGACACTTCCGCGACCTGCTCGTCAGCCAGGATCCGCGCACGCTACCACTGTTAGAGGTGAGCGAGGAATTGATCGAACGGTATGGCACCCAAGCGAAGATCACCCCGCGTGAATTGTTGATCCGCGGTTTGGATCGATTGGCCCAATGCGATGCGCAGTACAAGCAGAGCAAGGAACCCCGCTTGATGGTGGAGCTCGCGTTGATGGTGCTCTGCCGACTCGGTGCGCCGGACACGGCGAAGGAGGCACCACCCTCCGCTGAAAAAAAAAGTCCTGACGTAACCCCTGCGCCCACGAAGGCTGCCGAAGCTGTGCGCGCTGTGGCGGCTGAGCCGCCCCCCCGGACCACCGAGGCCTACGTTCCGAAGCGAAGAATGCTTCCGAACCAGGTGAGCATCAAAGCCACGGCCGCTGCTGCCACTGATGAGGCCGAAATGGCCACCTTGGATACCGACGATGGACCTGCGTTGACGAACGCGCCCAAGGAAGTGAACGCCTCGTTGCTGGTGCGCGTGTGGAACGAGTACGCGCTTGCGAAGAAGCGAGAAGGCAAGAACAGTTTGCACGCCACACTATCGGCCATGGAACCGGTGATCACGGGGCCAAGCGCGATCAGCTTCGCGATCGTGAACGATGTGCAGGAGAAGTACATGCGCGAAGAGAAGCCTGTGCTCCTCGGTTACCTGCGCAACCAACTCGCCGACCCCGCCTTGCAACTGGAAGTGATCAAGGAGGAGATCGTGGTGAAGCCGCGCTATACCAAGCAGGATCGTTTCAACCTGATGGCGGAGAAGAATCCGGCGCTGTTGAAGTTGCGGGCGGAGTTCGACCTGGATCTGGGCTGACCGAACCGCGCGTTAGCATGAAAACAGTCGCGTTCCTTTTCTTCTCCGTTGCATCCTCAGTGTTGCACGCGCAACGCATGGACACCACCGAGACCAAGAACGGGCAGTACGGCGTGTTCCAACGTGATCGGAACGGCACCGCGCAGAACCCGATGGCGGTCTACGACACGACCGGCATGCTCCTGAGCCACATCAGTTACAAGCACGGGCTACTGCATGGACCGGTAATTCATTTCGACAGCCTCGGTCGGAAGACCTGGACGCTAGAATACAGGAAGGGTCGAAGGCAAGGCCCCGAAATCTATTTCTACCCGGATGGAAGTGTAATGGTCTCACAATGGAACCGCAACGGTGTGATCCATGGCCCATGCACCACCTACCACCCGAATGGCCAAGTGGAGTGGACCAAGGCCTACCGCGATGGTAAACTCCACGGTGAGCGGATCTTGCGAGATCCGACAGGGGCTTTGGCCAACGGGGAGTCCATCTCATACTTCCCGTTGGACCGAGGACGATACATCACCACGTGCATCAATGGAAGACCGCAGGGGAAAATGGTTGCCACGCTGAAGAATGGACAAGTGGGCTACTCGGGAAACTACAAGAATGGTTTCCCGGACGGCGAGTTCATCTTCTTCGCCCCGGATGGGGGCATTTGGAGGAAGGAATACTACGTTATGGGGAAATTCCAGCGCAGCACACAGCGTGGAGACAATGGAGGACCCGCGCCCACACAAGATCCATGACCCCATGATCGACAGCGCGCGTGAAACCCTAGGACGCTGCGGACTATTTTCGCCGCCGGAAATGCGCGAATACCAGAAGCAGTAACACACAAGCATGTCAAAGATCAAGGTAGCGAAGCCGGTAGTTGAACTGGATGGTGATGAGATGACACGGATCATCTGGAAGTGGATCAAGGACCAACTGATCCTTCCATTTGTGGACGTTCCCATCGAATATTACGACCTCGGCATCGGGTCCCGCGACAAGACGGATGATAAAGTGACGGTGGATAGTGCGAAGGCGATCCTCCAACACAATGTCGGGATCAAGTGTGCCACGATCACGCCGGATGAAGCGCGCGTGAAAGAGTTCGGATTGAAGCAGATGTGGAAGAGTCCGAACGGAACGATCCGGAACATTCTGAACGGGACCGTCTTCCGCGAGCCGATCGTGATCAGCAACGTGCCGCGCTTGGTACCGGGCTGGACGCAACCGATAGTGATCGGTCGTCATGCGTTCGGGGATCAGTACCGCGCAACGGATGCGGTGATCAAGGGCAAGGGTAAGTTGACCATGACCTACACGCCCGACGATGGCACCGCGCCTACCAGTTGGGATGTGTACCAGTTCGACGGCAACGGCGTGGCCATGGCGATGTACAACACCGATGAGAGCATCGAAGGTTTCGCACACAGTTGCTTCAACCTCGCGCTGACGAAGAAGTGGCCGCTCTACCTCAGCACCAAGAACACGATCCTGAAGAAGTATGATGGTCGCTTCAAGGACATTTTCGAGGAGATCTACCAGAAGACCTACAAGGCGGACTTCGCCAAGGCGGGCATTGTGTACGAGCATCGCTTGATCGATGACATGGTGGCGAGCGCCATGAAGTGGAGCGGCGGCTTCATCTGGGCTTGCAAGAACTACGACGGCGATGTGCAGAGCGATACCGTGGCGCAGGGCTTCGGTTCACTCGGCTTGATGACCAGCGTGCTGATCACCCCCGACGGAAAGACCATGGAAGCGGAAGCCGCGCACGGCACCGTGACCCGCCACTACCGCCAACACCAACAAGGCAAGCCCACGAGCACCAACCCCATCGCAAGCATCTTCGCGTGGACGCGTGGTCTCGCCTTCCGCGGAAAGCTCGATGGCAACCAAGCGCTCATCGACTTCGCGAACAAACTCGAGGGCGTGTGCATCAAAACCGTGGAGAGCGGCAAGATGACCAAGGACCTTGCGGCGTGTATCCACGGGGAGAAGGTGAGCACTGAGCACTACCTCACCACCGAGGGCTTCATGGCCGCGTTGAAGGAGGGGATCGAGCGGGCGTAGGACTTCTACCCCATCTTCGCGGAGGTCCTCCTCCGATGTCCTTCCAACGCTGGTGCTTCCTCATTGCAGCGGTCGTGTACGTCACGGCCGCTTGGTTCGGCGTGGGCTATTCCGCAGAGGATGAGTTCCAACAAGTGATCCTGTACGCGGAGCACTTGCGCGGCCACGTGGATGTCTCAGCACTTCCACTGGACTACCACCAGCAATGGCGCAGCATGGTGCTGCCGCTGATCTGCACCGGTGTGTTCAAGGTCTGCGCGTTGGTCGGCATCACTGATCCTTTCATTCTCACGTTGATGTTGCGGTTGCTCACGGCAGCACTTGCACTCTGGATCACCAACCGTTTCATCAGGAGTGTTCTTCCAACGCTTCACGCGGATCACACACAAGCATTCACGCTCTTCAGTTGGTTCCTGTGGTTCGTTCCGCTGTTGCAGATCCGCTTTTCCGGCGAAACATGGAGTGGCCTTCTCTTCCTGCACGCACTGGGAATGATCATGGATGACAAGCGCAGGAATCCGCTGGTGATCGGATCGCTGTTCGCGCTGGTCATTGTATTGCGTCCCGCGGCCGGGTTCCTTCCGTTCGGCGCGATGCTTTGGATGCTCCTCATCAAACGTTCGGGACGAACGCAGATGCTGCGAATGATCGGCGCTGGCGTGGTCGTCCTGATCACTTCGGCCGTGTTGGACAGTGTGGTCTACGGCAAAGCGACGTCGACTCTCTGGAACTATGCAACGGCCGGGATCACCGGCGAGGAAGCCGTACGCTTCACTGCGCTACCGATGTATCAGTACGTTCTCTTCACTGTGAAGTACGCAACGGTTCCGATCGGCGTGCTGTTGATCACAGCATTCACTTGCTTGATCGCCCTTCGGCCGAAGCATGTGTTGATCTGGGTGCTCCTCCCCTTCCTGATCATCCACTCGATCCTACCTGTGAAGGAGTTGCGTTTCCTGTTCCCGCTTGCTCCGCTGATGCCTTGGTTGCTGATCAGCGCATGGGAGGCGTTGCATGATCGATGGCCCGTCCTGATGAGCCGCACCATTTGGTTGCGCGCACTGTTCTTCTTTGCGGCGGTGAATGTGCTTGCACTATTGGTGGGCATCACAACTCCAGCCGGGAATGGTAGGATCGCACTCGCTCGCGAGGCCCGTGATCACTTCAAGAACCGATCCGTACACGTTGATATCCTTGGCGACTGGCGCATGTGGATCCCGCCCTTCTATCTCTCCACTGGAAGTACCGAGGTCTTTTCAGAGAAGATCATCGTGAACCCGAAAGTGAACGGGCCGACCCATTTGGTGATCGCACGCAGAAGCGAGGGATTGGATCGGGTGACCAATTTGGAACGACTTGCGATCGCCACACCACGGTGGGCGGATCAGCTATTAACATGGTACCATCTCGAGGATCAGTACGATCCGTTGGTCCTCTATCGCGTGACCACGGAGCACATCGGGCACTAGCGATCCATCTTTGCGCCGCTCCCGCCTGGTCGGGTTGAAGCACTTGAGCGCACGTCCTCGCATCACGAACAAGGAGATCGATCGCCTCGCGGTCCCTGCGATCATCAGCGGGATCGCGGAGCCGCTGATCTCGCTGGTGGATACCGCCTTCGTCGGTCGGTTGGGCACCACGGATCTGGCAGCGGTCGGTATTGCAAGTAGCTTCTTCCTGTTGGTGGTGTGGGTGCTGGCGCAAACGCGCAGTGCGGTGTTGGCGGTGGTCGCACGCTATTACGGCGAGGACCGCCTGAACGAAGTGACAGGCTTGGTGCCCATCGCCATCTGGCTGAACTTCATCCTGGGTCTGGGGTTCTTCGCACTCACGAACGCATTCGCCACGCAGATCTTCCAGCAGTACAATGCCGAGGGCGCGATCCTGAGCAAAGCGGTGGAGTACTATCACATCCGCAGCTATGGCCACCCGATCGTGTTGGCCACGTTCGCACTGACGGGTGCCTTCCGCGGGATACAGAACCTGCGCTGGGGCATGTGGATCAGCATACTCGGTGCGTTGGTGAACCTCGCGCTGAACCCGGTGCTGATCTTCGGGTGGGGACCGATCGAAGGCATGGGGATCGCGGGCAGCGCATGGGCTAGTTTGATCGCACAGGGGTGCATGTTCCTTATGGCCGTGTGGATCCTGGAGCGCCGCACGCCGTTCAGCATCATCCCCCGCAGTTGGCGACATCCCGAATTGCTGAACCTGTGGTTGCTCAGCAGCAACTTGTTCGCGCGCACCATCGCCCTCAACGTGTGCTATTACCTCGGCAACCGCTATTCCACGGGTTATGGCGAAGCGTACATCGGAGCGCATAGCATCGCCATGCAGCTCTGGTTGTTCAGTGCGTTCTTCATTGATGGATACGCCGCTGCTGGAAGTGTACTCGTAGGTCGCTTAGTAGGCGAAAAGAACTGGAGGGAACTCTACCGCGTTAGTTGGCAAGTGGTGCGCAAGAGTGTGTACATCGGAGTGGGTATCGCGGTGATCTTCTTCGCGAGTTATGCCGTCATCGGTGGGATCTTCACCACCGATGAACACGTGCTTTCGCTGCTTGCCGGTATTTTCTGGATGGTGGCCCTCACCCAACCGATCAACGCGGTCGCCTTCGCGTTCGATGGGATCTACAAAGGGCTTGGCAACGGAAAGATCCTTCGCAATGTGCTCATGATCTCCACCTTCGTTGCCTTCGTTCCTGTGGCCTGGGGCCTTGATGCGTTGGATTGGAAACTCGTGGCCGTGTGGTCCGCCTTTCTGGTGTGGATGATCGCCCGTTCGGTGTTGCTCATGGCGCACTTTCAGAAGAACTACCGGCCCACATTCGCTGCTCGACGGCACTAACTTCGTGCGCATGAACCGTTCGATCCTCCTCCTTGGGTTGTTGCTTCCGTTTGTGTCCGTCGCTCAGGATCCTTCGCGCAAGGATCAACGGTCGCTTAGCGATCGACTGTACTTCGGCGGTGGCATCGGCTTGTCCTTCGGTACGGTCACCGCGATCCAGGTGGATCCGCTGGTCGGGTACAAGGTGGATCAGGATGGCAAGTTCTCGGTCGGGCTTGGTGGCAGCTATTGGTATTATCAGGACAATCGATATACCCCACCCATCAACTTCACCGGGTACGGCTACCGGACCTTCAGTCGTTACCGCGTATTCGATCAGTTCTTCCTCCACGCCGAATTCCTGCACTTGAATGTGGAACGATACTCCGTGCTAGAGGATCGGATCAAAAGGATCTGGGTGCCGCATGTATTGGCCGGGGCGGGATATGTGCAGTCCTTGGGCGGGCGCAGTTCGATCTATTTCCAGATCCTCTTCGAGGTCCTACAGGACCCTAACAGCGTATATCGGAACCAAGGCCCCATCATCAGCGGTGGTGTGGGCATCGGCTTCTGAGGCCGAGCGGATCCTTCAGACCTACCTTTGTCGCACGTTCTTTTCAACATGGGGCCGACCTGGTTTCGACAGCGGCTTCGTGGGATGTGTAAGCATGCCGGGTGTGTGGTGCGACCCGTATCCCAGTGCCACAAACGCCATAACTGGCGAAGTAGACTACGCTCTCGCAGCTTAATAGCCCAAGGCTATTCGGCTTAATCCACGTGAATAACAGTAGCGTGGACGAGTACTCCTCGGGGAGGCCCGTTCTCCTCCTACCCGGACCCGGAGTGTCATCATGGGGAACTGGCCTGCGCGGTGGTCCGTAGCGCAGGTAAGAAACAGGACCTAAGCACCGGCTGGGGTGCCCTTCTCCGGGCCGGTGTCGAAAACCAATGAGGTGGCTACGCATGTAGAAAGCCCGTTCTGCGGTCGTTTGGACGAGGGTTCGAATCCCTCCGGCTCCACGAATTGAAGAGGGTCTCCTGGATCGGGGACCCTCTTCTGCGTTTCTTTGCGCGCTTGGAAATGAACGTGCCCTACAAAAGGATCGGTATCATCCGCGAAGGCAAACAGCCTGCGGATCGCCGCGTACCACTTACGCCCGCACAGTGCCGCGATGTGAGCATCCGGTATCCACAGATCGACCTCGTGGTCCAGCGAAGTCCGGACCGTGCGTACACCGATCAGGAATATGTGGATGCCGGGGTCACCCTTGTTGATTCGCTGGAGGACCGGGACCTGATCATCGGCGTGAAGGAGGTCCCATTGGATATGCTCCTTCCCGGAAAGGCCTATCTCTTCTTCTCCCACACCATCAAGAAGCAACCGCACAACCGGAAGCTCATGCACGCGGTGTTGGAGAAGGGCATCACCTTGATCGATCATGAGTTGTTGACCAACCCGGACGGCGATCGCGTATTGGCTTTCGGTTATTGGGCCGGCGTGGTGGGTGCGTACAATGGCTTTCGGGCTTGGCAGTTGATCCATGGCGGCCCGCAATTGAAACCGGCACATCAATGCCATGATCTGGAGGAATTGGAACAACACCTCAGGTCCGTTCCTTTCCCGAAGGACCTTCGGATCGTCATGACCGGCGGTGGCCGGGTCGGTAAGGGCGCGATGGGTGTTCTGCAACGCGCTGGATTCATGCGTGTGTCCCCAACCGAATTCCTGGAAGGATCATCCAACAGCCCAACGTACACCGTCCTTGGCACTGCTGACCTGTACGAACGATCCGGCGGCGAGCCGTTCAATAAGGCAGCTTTTCATGTGGATCCAACCGGCCATCGTTCGCGGTTCCTGCCTTTCGCTCGTCGAGCGCACATCTACATGGCCTGCCACTTCTGGGATCCGCGTGGCCCGAAGATCCTCACTGCGGATGACCTCCGGGACCCCCTCTGTTCACTTCAAGTGATCGCGGATATCAGCTGCGATATCGGTGGCCCTATCGATAGCACACTCCGGTCAACCACGATCGCTGAACCATTCTTCGGTTATGACCCGGCATCCGGAAAAGAGGTTGTGACAGGCGCGGCTGGGGCCATTACGGTGATGGCCGTGGATAATCTGCCGTGCGAATTACCACGTGATGCTTCGGAGTCCTTCGGTCTCGACCTCATCGAGCGTGTGCTTCCGCATATGGCAGGGGATGATGAGGATGGGATGATCGCACGTGCAACGATCGCCTCGGGCGGTCGACTCACCACACACTTCGAACATCTTGCAGGATACGCAGGCGTGGCTTCAACCACGTAGCATCGCCACTTCCAAGGCGAAGTACGCGGTGAACTCATCGCAGGGCAACACATGCGCGACCATCGGTCTTGCGCTCTTACGCGCCATGGTGATCAAGCCCAGGCCCGCACCGCCTTGATCAGTGCGTGCATCGTTCGCAAGGAATTTCAAAAAGTGCTCGCGGAGATCAGCCTCGTCCATCTCGTTCAGGATCGCCACGCGTTGGGTAAGTAACGCTGCGGTGGCCACCGGTAACGCATTCCCGAGGAGTAATCGGTACCCCTCATCCGTATCCAGGAGCACCGCAAAAGCCGTTGATCGCTTGTCCTGCGTGGTATGGCGAAGCACATTCTCCAATCCTTCAACGAGGATATTGAAGAGCCGCTTCCGCATGCCGACCCCATCACCTGCGCGAATACTCGCTTCTTCCGCCGCACCCAACAACGCGCGCAATACTTCCGGATCGACCGGCCCTTGATGATGGAATACCACGCCTCTACCTCCCCCCTCCTTCAGGGATGATAACACAAGCTCCGACCAGTGGCCGGGGTCGGTGCGATGCGTGGTGGCCGCGCTCGTGTTCACGGGTTTCTTCGTTCGACAATACTCCCAAAGGACTCGACAAGTGGGAGTATCGACCCGATATACGATCCATTGGGCCCCTCGGTTTCGTGCGGTTCCAAGAAGACCGCAGCAGATGTCCGGACCCGCACTTAACAATGTTCGTCGATGACGCAGCTTAAGCCACTGGACCACAGCTAACTTCCACCACTTTTCCCAACCCCTCCAATGGACGCGTTCCGCAAACCACTCGCAGTTCTACTATCCACTGTGATCTTCAGTGGCCTCCCTTTCGCTGCCGTGTCCCAAACCACCATTGAAGTGGGAACGGGGACAGTGACGAACGCGCCGAACCAAACCCCTTCGCCCTACGCGAACACCCAACCCGGTTCTCGACATCAATTACTCTTTCATGCAAGTGAATTGCAAGCAGCGGGAATGGGGCCGGGCACGATCGGTTCGTTCGGGTTCCATGTGCAACAAGCAAGCGGCGCCACGTTTCTAGGATTCTCCGGGCGGATCGGAACCACCGCCGTGAACGACTTGACCACGACCTGGGAAACGGGACTTGTTCAAGCATGGGCCGGACAGGATTTCACCGATGCGGTCGGCTGGACCGATCATCCGTTCGACGCGGGCTTTTTCTGGGATGGCACCTCGAACCTGGTGATCGAAACGTGCTATACGGATCCGGCTAATTCGCAGAATGCGGTCGTGTTCCAAACAGCAACCGCATTCACCAGTTGTGTATCTCGCAATTCACCCAACCCGACCATTTGCACGGACCCAGGCGGAACGCATTTCCCTTGGCAACAGCGTCCGAATGTCCGGTTCACCTGGACACCTTTTGAAGCAGCACCGGTCGCACATATCGGCCTCGGTGCGACCTATTCATGCACCGGCACCTTCGCCTTCACCGATGCGAGTGCGAACACGCCGACCTCATGGAGCTGGGATCTCGGCGATGGAAATACCTCGATGAGCGAGGACACCACCTACACGTATTCAGCCAGTGGCACGTATACCGTAACGCTTACCGTGACCAATGATTTCGGAAGCGATGTGGCCCAAGTGGATGTGACCGTGAACCTCGATGCGGTTCCACCCGTCGCGGCATGCGATGCACCCTCCAGCGGGACGGTCCAAGGCTTCGGGGTCCTGGATGTGGTGATCGAAGGAACTTCCTTCCCGAGTGGGGATGCGGTTGCGGAAGGATACGTGGACAATACCTGCCAAGCGATCACCGTGATGCAAGGAACCGATCTCGATCTGGCTGTGACCACAGCCGGAGCTGCATCACATGCGGTGCGTGCGTGGCTCGATCTGGACAACTCAGGGACCTTCACCGCGAATGAACTGCTGCTTTCCGGAAGTGGCCCGACGATCGGTTCGAGCACGTTGATCGGTAGCGGCGCGGTGCTCGATACACCGCTTCGCCTTCGCGTGATCGCCGCTTACGATCTGGTCACACCGGATCCGTCGCCGTGCGGCACCATCCAGTTCGGGCAAGCAGAGGACTACGCCATCATCGTGATCGCGAACGTGCTTCCGCCCTTTGCCGACTTCACTGCGTCACCGATCACGAGCTGCAATGGCGTCGTGCAGTTCACCGACCTTTCATTGCATGCCCCAACGGCATGGGACTGGGAATTCGGCGACACGAACCATTCCGACGAACAGAACCCGCAACACACCTACACCGCGAGTGGCACCTACTCGGTCACGCTCATTGCGATCAATGCGAATGGACAGGATGATACGCTGGCTGTTGATCTGATCATTGTTGATCTGGGCGCACAACTGGTCACGGCATCATGCACACCACAAACACAATCCTACTGTTGTGGATACGGGATCCTCGGTTTCCAATTCGCGGGGATCACGAGCACCAGCGCTGATGGTAGCGAAGGATACCAGGACCGGTCCTGCGGCAACGTCGCGCAAGTACAGGAAGGTTCCGGTTACGCATGGTCCGTGACACACGCTGCGAATACGCCTCACGACACGCGGATCTGGATCGACCTGAACAACGATGGCGATCTGGCACCGACGGAACTTGTTGCCTCCTCGTTGGACCATACATCGCCGACAGGCACCGTCATCATCCCGGCAGGAACGGTCTATGATACACCTGTGCGGCTTCGTGTTTCCAGTGATGTGATCGGTGAAGGAGGCACGGCGTGCAGTGCGCCGCTATACGGTCAGGTCGAGGACTTCAGCGTGGTGATCGCGATGAACACGAACCCGCCGAACACATCATTCAGCGTGGATCCCCCCGTGACGTGCGACGGCACGGTCCAGTTCATGGACCTCAGCACGAACCTGCCGAATGCGTGGCTTTGGGATTTCGGTGATGGCAGCACCAGTCCCGAACAGGATCCAATGCATACCTATCTCAACCCTGGCAGCTACACCGTGAGCCTAACCGCGACCAACGCTTTCGGAAGTGACGGATCGGTCCTTCCGGGTGCGGTGGTATACGTGCCCGGTTGGCAGTGCGACACCCTGCAACTCTCTCCCGCCAATCAATCCAGCACCGCGTGCCTCGGCGTGCTGAGCGACAACGGTGGACCGAACGGCAATTACACGCAAGGAACAAGTGGCGCTTTCACGATCGCTCCCGCAGGTGCCGTTCACGTGACGATCGATTTCTCGTTGTTCGCGTGGGGCGGTGGAAACGGGAACCGCTCGCTGGCGATCTACGATGGGCCTGATGTCACCAGCACGCTGATCGGCAACTTCTTCGGGAACGGTCTTGGTCAATTGCCCAACAACGGCGTGATCACCTCCACCGGCGCGAGCATCACCTTGCGACAGGAACAACAAGGTCCTGGTGGACCGCCGCCGAACAGTGCGGGCTTCTTGCTCACATGGAACTGCTCTCTCACCGGGATCGATGAGGCAGTGCTCGATCCGATCAACAACATCCGACCTCAACCCGCTGATGAGGAATTCTTCATCGACCTCGGACCTGGTGCGAGCCACGAACGGACCGTTGTTCTGCGCGACGCTCTTGGCCGGATCATGGAACAGCGTGTCGTGTCGGGCACGGCATCCACCATCCGCTTCGATGCAGGCGACCTTCCCGCTGGACTGTATGTCCTGCAAGTGACCGACATGAACGCGATCTGGACCCGCACCCTCATCATCCGATAGACCATGAAAAGCATTCGTTCCGCATTCAAGGTCATCGCGACTTTCCTGCTCCTCGCCTCCACGACGGGCGCCTTCGCCACCCACCTCATTGGTGGCAACTTGGGGTACACGTACATCGGCGAGACCGCACCGGGCAGCCAGGTGTATCGCTACCAGGTGTACATGCAGTTCTACATGAATTGCGGTTCGGATAGCAACTGGGAAACGCTTCAGGAGTTGTTGGCCACCAACGGAGGGATCATGCCAGTGGGTGTGTATGCGCAGGATCCGGCGAACCCCGACGCGAACAAGCCGTTGCTCACCACGGTGAACCTCACGCTTGCGGACAGCTCGTTGATCACGCCGGACCTACCGAATGGTTGCAACGTGGGTGCGGGCCTTTGCACCAAGCTCGGTCTGCTCACCGGTTTCGTTGACCTCCCGTTGAACTTCGGAGGCTTTCATCTCTACTTCCAGATGAACGCGCGGAACATCACGATCTCCAACCTGCTCAATCCGAACAACACGGGGATCGGGTACTACGCCTTCATCCCGCCACCGCTGTTGCCGAACTCCTCGCCCATTTGGCTGGGTGATCCCACACCATTGTTGTGCATCAACGACACCAGCACCTTCGTGAACAGCGCCACCGATCCGGACGGTGACCAGCTCATCTTCTCGTTCGAGGTTCCCTACAACAGTGTGAACAACGGAGGTGGCATCATTGCGCCGCCCAACACGTTGCCGAACACGGTTCCACTGGTGAATTACCTGCCGACCTTCAGCGTGATACAACCCTTCGGACCGGGCGGCTATGCGTTCATCAACGGCGCCACTGGACTCACCCGATACCGACCGACCCTGCAAGGGAATTATGTGGTGGCCGTGGAAGTGAAGGAGTACCGCAACGGTGTCCTCATCGGTCGCACGCGACGCGATCTGCAATTGCAGGCGGTGGTGTGTCCGCCGAACGATGCACCGCAAACGATCGGTGTGCAACCTTCATCCTATACCGTGCAAGCCGGTGACCTTTTGTGCTTCGACCTTTCCTTCCAGGATCCGAACGCGGACTCCTTGAACCTCGTGGCGAGCGGAACCATCTTCAACGGCAGCCTCTTCGATCCACCCGCCACGATCATCGCACCTGTGAGCGGCAACGGCAGCGTGAGCAGCACATTCTGTTGGGACACCGATTGCGACCAGGCCCAGACCCAGCCATACCTCTTCAGTGTAAGTGTGAGCGACAACGGTTGCCCACCGCGCACCTTGGATGTGATCTACCAGATCTTCGTGAACGGGTTCACCGGACCCACTGCGATCACCGGACCCGTGCAAGCGTGTACCGGCCAAACCGGAAGTGCGTACAGCACCGCTGCGATCGCAGGTGCCTCGTTCACCTGGGTGGTGAATGGCGGTGTGATCATGACCGGCCAGAACACGAACAGCATCACGGTGGATTGGGGAACCCCCACTTCCGGAAGCGTACAGGTCTTCGCGACCAATGCGCTGGGTTGTTCCAGTTCACCGGTGAATCTGCCCGTTACGGTCGTCGCTTTGCCGATCGTGAACGCGGGTGCTGATGTCGCCATCTGCCCAAGTGCAAGCACCCCGGTCGGCGGATCACCCACAGGGCCTGCCGGGAGCAGTTACGTATGGTCGCCGTCCACTGGCTTGAGTGCCACCAATACCGCCAACCCGACCGCGACACCCCTGACCACAACGCAGTACATCGTGCAAGTGACCAACAGCGGCTGCGTGAACCGCGACACGGTGGTGGTCACGGTGAACAACCCGCAAGTGAGTGCTGATCCGGACACGGCTTTCTGTATTGGCGGCAGTGCACAACTCCAAGCCTTTGGAAATGGCCAATTCTCATGGTCGCCCGGGATAGGATTGAATGCGACCGACATCGCCGATCCCATCGCCACACCGACCACAAGCACGATGTATACGGTCACGCTGACCGACGCGATCGGCTGTACGGTGATCGATAGCGTGAGCATCGTGGTGAATGCATTGCCCGTCGCGGATGCAGGACCGGATCTGACACCTTGCTTGAACACCTCCATCGCGTTGGGTGGATCACCGACCGGACCAGCGGGAAGCACGTTCGTGTGGTCCCCTGCAACTGGCTTGAACAATACCAGCGCAGCGAACCCGAGCTTGAGTGTGACGATCGACGCGTCCTACGTGGTGATCGTGACCGACGGCAACACCTGCGTGAACAGCGATACCGTGAGCGTGTCCGTGCTTCCGTTGCCCGATGTGGATGCCGGACCTGATCTCGACGTGTGCGCTGGAGGCAGTGTTCAACTGCAAGGCTCCGGCAACGGGACCTTATTGTGGACGCCCCCATTCGGCTTGAGCGATCCCACACAACCGGACCCGATCTGCACACCGGAGATCACGACCGTGTACACACTTACAGTCACTGGCGGCAACACCTGCACGAACAGTGATCAAGCCATCGTAACCGTGAACGTGTTGCCGAGCGCGAATGCAGGACCCGATCGTGTGGTGTGCCTTGGCGATTCCGTCAGCATCGGCACGGCAAGCCCCGGCACGTTCAGTTGGTCGCCAGCAACCGGATTGAGTGCGACCGATGTGGCCACTCCGAACGCTTCACCTGCGGTCACCACCACCTACTACGTCACACTTACAGAGGCCACCTCCTGTTCGCAGATCGATTCGCTGATCGTCACCGTGAACCAGTTCAACCAGAACATCGCGATCGAACCTCCGATCGGAAGTGCCTGTGAGAACACACCGGCTTCCGCCTTCGCATTGCCGGATCAAGCGGGGAACACCTACACGTGGAGTGTGACAGGGCCGTTGAACATCACTGGTTCAACAGGCAACGAGGTTGATCTGATGCATACCACACCGGGTGCGAGTGTGCTGACCGTCGTCGTCACCGATGACAACGGATGTGCATCCGCCCCCGTCAACAGCGATTTCACGACACTGGATACGCCGGAAGCGGATGCAGGATCCGACGTACTCTATTGCGTGGGCGATAGCGTGCAATTGGGTGGCGCTCCCACCGGCCCTGGTGGCTCGACGATCATGTGGTACTCACCGTCCGGCTCGATCGCGGACACCACAGTAGCGAACCCGTTCATCGCGGCGAATGCTTCCGAACAGATCATCGTCATCGTGGTTTCCGGCACCTGTGTGGATACCGATACGGTGCAGGTGAACGTGAGTGCGACCATCGCGAACGCAGGGCCTGATGCATCCATTTGCGAAGGCAGCACTACGCAGTTGAACGCCTCCGGCGGCGGCACCTACAGTTGGTCGCCAACGAATGATCTTTCCGATCCGGCCGCAGCGGATCCCATCGCAACGCCAACCTCCACCACCACATATGTCGTGACGATCACCAACGCGGATCAATGCATCGGGATCGATTCGCTCGTGGTCACGGTGAATACGGTGGCGAATGCCGGGGACGATGCACTTGCCGTGTCCTGTGGTAGCGGCGTGCTCTTCACCCTCGCTGATTCGTTGGGCGGTTCACCGGACGCTGGCGGGCAATGGTTCACTTCCACATTCAGTGCGCACGGCGATCTGTTCGATCCTTCAAGTGATCAATCGGGCACCTACTACTACATCGCCGGTGGAAGCACCGCGTGTCCGGATACCGCTGCCTTGCAAGTGTCCATCACGAACCCGGACATCAACATCACCGGTGATCACATCATCTGTTCCGGAGAGATCACCACACTCACAGCAACGGGTGGCACCACGTTCATCTGGTCGCCATCCGCGGGCGTGGCCGATCCGAACAGTGCAAGCACACAGTTCAACCCGAACAACACGACCGATTACACAGTGACCGTCACCGATGCGAATGGTTGCGCAGGAACAGCGGAGATCACCTTGGAGGTGAACCCGCTACCCATCGTGGATGCAGGCATTGATGTTTCTCTGTGCGTCGGTGAGTTCGCCACACTCGGCGGAACACCAACTAGTCCGACGGCCACGAGCTATGCATGGTCACCTGCGACGAACCTCAATGATCCGGCGAACGCGAACCCGATCGCAACACCATCCGGAACGACGACTTATACGATCACCGTTTCGGACGCGAACCAATGCAGCAACAGCGACGCCATGACGGTGACCGTGAACCCGCTGCCCGCGATCGACGCAGGTGCGGATGTCGGTGTGTGCATCGGCAGCAGTGTCCAACTGAACGCGATCGGCACGGGCAGCTTCGATTGGAGCCCAGCGACCGATCTGAACGATGCGGGTATCGCTGATCCGCTCGCATCTCCGAGCACCACCACCGTGTACACCATCACGCTCACCGATGCGAACAACTGTGTGGCAAGCGATGCACTCACCGTTACTGTGAATGCACTGCCAACGGTGGATGCGGGAACGGATGGTTGGCTCTGCTTGGGTTCCACCACTCCGCTTGTGGGTACCACGAACGGCGGTGCTGCGGCATGGACCCCATCGGCAACAGTATCGGATCCCGCAGCGCTGAACACCACCGCCACGCCATTGACCACCACCACCTTCACGTTGACGATCACCGATGACAACAACTGCATATCCAACGATGCTGTCCTTGTAACCGTCGGCGTCGATCCACCGATCGATGCGGGTAACGGCGCCACGGTATGCGGAGGTGTGCCGGTGATCCTCGGCGGATCACCCACCAGTGTTCCCGGTAGCACTTTCCTATGGACACCCGCCAGTGGATTGGATGATCCGTTGAGTTCGAACCCGACGGCACTTCCGCTCAGCACAACCACCTACATCCTTGTGGTGAGCAACGATACCTGCACGAGCACCGCAGCTGTTACCGTTACGATCGGTACCACCGGACAGGCCGATTTCACCGCGCGCTTCGAGGCCGGATGTGAATCCTTGCGCGGCTTCTTCACCGACGCGAGCACCGGTGCGGTGGCGTGGGAATGGAACCTCGGACAAGGGATCGCGAGCACCACGGCGAATACGCAAGGCTACCTGCCGTATGGTCAAGCCAGCACCGTCACGCTCATCATCACCGACAACCAAGGATGCAGGGACACCACCACACAAGTGTTCACCATGGATGACTACGCGAACCTCGTGAATGTGGAAGTTCCCAATGTCTTCACCCCGAATGGTGATGGACAGAACGATCTGTTCACGTTGATGACGGATGCCTTCCTAGGCCCGTGTACCGACATGGACATCATGAACCGTTGGGGCGAAAGCGTCTTTGTGAGCCAAGGCAACAACATCACATGGGATGGGCGCAATTTCAGCGGCGAGCCGTGTACAGCAGGAACCTACTTCTACGTGGTGAAGGTGAAGGATCTCACCTTCAAGGGAGCGGTGACATTGATCCGATGATGTGGCAATTGAACAACCGGCCTGCTGCGATCGCGGTGATCGCTGCGAGCCTTTGTTCGTGCACTGGATCAACAGAAAGGACGATCACGGCGGAGCCGATCAGCGGAGCTCCGCCGATCGCTTATCGTGCCATCGAGGACAACATTCAGCATGACACCTTGCTGATCCAGACCACTTTCGATCTCGGCGATGGAAGCTTCATCATGGTCGCGTCGAACATCGATCCTTCCTTCGAAGGGATCCGGCTTTATCGATATCGGCTCACAGCGGATAGCAGCGTTTCGATGCTGGCCATATCCCCACCCGCGTACGATAGTTGGACGATGCTGCCCACGTTCTTCGGCGCCGACAGCATGAGGACCGATGCGCTGTGGCTGCTTGCGAACTTCGGCGAACGCGAAAGTTGGGGACAGAAACTGTTGTGGATGGATGGCGCGTTCACTGATCACGGCTTCATGGATGTCGCACTGCCGGAGCGCGTGCTCGAGGACGACACGTTGCAGTTGAAACGACGGAACATCGCGCCGTTAATGCGTTGGTCGGAGCGGAATGACACGACCTTCTTCAGCTTCGCATGCGACAGCGTGTACCTCTACGATGACCAGGATGGCGGGTATGATCAGATCGTTCCGGCGAACAGTGTCCACTTTACGTGGACCAAAAGCGAAGGCCTTGCGCTCTGGATGAACGGATCCAAGCGACCGGTGAAAGTGCCTGCGTGATCCTACTGCACGGTCGGGATCAAACCACGAACGCCCATATCCACCACGGTCTCACCGTCGGCGGGTTCGAAGATGTTATCGCCGTCGAGTTCGATCCACTCGAAACTCTTGTTCGTACTGAGCGATACCTGGATCACGATGTCATTCGTCTCGGTGCCCGTGATGATCAGCGGCACAAGGAAGACGCCAGTGGCAAGGCATGAACCCGCTGGAATGGGCGATGTGGCGAAAAGCGGATTCACCACCGTGGTGGCACCCGCCGATCCCAAGCCGGAAGTGACAGGAGTGGCGATCGGTGGGTTCAGCACCTCGAAGGCCCAATAGCCTTGTGCACGGTTTCCATTCACCGTTACCGTGGAATCATGGACCAGGAATGAACCGATGTAGGTGTTGAATCCGATGAAGGAAGCGATGGTACCGTTGTACATCTGCGTGGGTGTTCCGTAACCGAAACGGATGTCGTAATTCTGGTACGCCAACGACACGCGTAAGTACTGATAGCTGCCGGGCGAAAGGTCGCTCAAAGGAATATTCAGGAAGGCACCTCCTTGTCCCACTTCGAGACCCAGGTCGTGATCGATCGCCGTGGCGCCACCGAGGGTGGTCTCTGGAGCATGGTAGACCACGTCACCGGATCCGAGTGGGATCAACGCGGTTTGCGTGAACTCCACATAGTGCGCACTCATCCGATTGAAACGCGGACTCTGAGCACCGTGCCCTGTGGGTATCGTGGACGGCAGGCCCAAGTTGTTCAGCCTGACCTGTGTACTGTCGAACGCGAACTTCAGGATCAGGCGCGGACCATCATCGGTCGGACCATTCTGGTTGTCATCATCCTTCTTGCAGGAAACAAGTGCAAGCGTGGCGATGGTGATCAGGGCTAGTGCGGATGCGCGCATGGGTTCAGTTTGGTCCGGCGAAACTACAAGCACCATGCCCTGTGAACGTGGATGAAAATCCATCGACATGGTATGCGTGCATACATGTCGATCTTACATTGGGTGCGAATTCAAGCAGCGTATGAAACCCGAAGAGACCATCGACTTTCCGATCCGCAAAGTGTGGAACCGCATCTCGCGGCTGTACAACAGCGAAGCGAGCAAGTACGGCGGTACGATGGCGATCGGGCAGATCCTGTTGAGCATCGATCCGGAGGGAACACCCAGCACCAAGCTCGGACCGAAGATGGGCATGGAAAGTCGCAGCCTCGTGCGGACCTTGCAGACCATGCAGGACGAAGGGCTGATCAAGCGCGTACCGTGTACCGATGACAAACGCGT
>Ga0138256_10002398_pt1 | contig 20030 bp, 16 predicted proteins | sample KNB2016incub_MG_FD_105486 | JGI IMG/M metagenome (GOLD analysis project Ga0138256, IMG submission 105486) | Active sludge microbial communities from wastewater in Klosterneuburg, Austria - KNB2014incub_MG | ecosystem: Engineered > WWTP > Activated sludge > Unclassified | place: Austria... | reverse complement strand
TTGGTGGCCACGTCCATGGCCTCGAGTTCTTCCTCCGTGGCCCATTTGTTCGTGAGCAACTTGGCTCGAATATCCTCGATCGGGTCCTGGGCCTTCCATTCCTCCACCTCCTCCTTGGTGCGGTACTTCTGCGGATCGCTCATGCTGTGGCCGCGGTACCTGTATGTGTTGATCTCGAGGAGGTAGGGTCCGTTGCCAGCGCGGCAATGCGCTGCGGCCTTGGTTATGGCCTCATGCACGGCTTCGCACTTCATCCCGTCCACGGGTTCGCCGGGCATGTCGTAGCTCTCGCCCAGGGTGTACAGTTCCTGTACGTTACTGGTACGTTCCACACTGGTGCCCATGGCGTATTGGTTGTTCTCGATGATGAAGATCACCGGGAGCTTCCAGGTCATCGCCATATTGAACACTTCGTGCAGTATGCCCTGGCGTACGGCGCCATCGCCCATGCTGCACAAGGTGACGTTGTCGTTGCCTTTGTACTTGTCCGCGAAGGCGATGCCTGCGCCCAGTCCGATCTGCCCACCCACAATGCCGTGGCCACCGAAGAGGTTGCGCTCCTTGTCGAAGTAGTGCATGCTACCTCCCTTGCCCTTGCTGGTGCCGGTGATCCTTCCGAAAAGTTCGGCCATCACGTTCTTGGCGGGCGTACCGAGCACCAGAGGATGCGCATGATCGCGGTAGCCGGTGATGACCCGGTCGCTGGGGCGGATGGCGGTGACCATACCCGCGAGGATCGCTTCCTGACCGATGTAGAGGTGGCAGAACCCGCCGAACTTCTGCATGGTATAGAGCTGACCGGTCTTCTCCTCGAAGCGCCGCATGAGCAGCATATCCTTGAACCAGCGCAAGTAGGTCTCTTTGCCGAAGCTGGTGCCTGGAGCGGTCTTTTTGGCGGCCGTTCGAGTGGTCATGGGCATACGGGAGCGCCCGCTGTTGGCGGACCGGCCAAAGATAGCCAGCCCACCTTGGCGGCTCAGCGGGTGAGAAAGGTGGGGTCGAAGGAGAAGGGCAACAGCTCCGAGGCGGCGGCGAGTTCCCAGACCACACCATCGGGCACGGCCATCAGCACGCGGATGGGGGCTCCTTGGCGATGCTCCTGCTCCAGCAAGGCCTGGCGGCAGATCCCGCATGGCGTTACCGGTCGGTCCGTGGAGGGCACCACAATAGCGATAGTGCGCACCATTGCGCTCGGACGCATGCTCAACGCCGCGTGCAAAGCGGTGCGTTCCGCGCAGATGCCTGCGGGAAAGCTGGCGTTCTCCTGGTTGTTGCCTTCCACCACGGTCCCATCATCTGAACGCAGCGCAGCGCCCACATGGAAATTGGAATAAGGCGCATAGGCCCTCCCTGCTGCCTGGGCCGCGTGGCCGACGAGCGCCGCATCTTCCGGGACGAGATCCGCCCAGGAGGCATGCTCGACCAGATGTATCGCGATGCGTTTCTCGGTACCCATATGCGTGGGAAGGGTCGCCAATGTACACCGCACGGCTATTGCGCGATAGCTAGATTTGGCCTACTTCGCCGAACGATGGCCCCGCTCCGGTCCCTGCTCCAACGGTTCGATCCCATTTCCCTGGCGGAAATGGACGGGGTGAAGCTGCAGGACCGCATGGACACCAAATTCGTTTTCCCGGACCGTTCGCTTTCGCAGGTATTGGAGGCCCTTATCCCTCACTACCGCCTGCTGGAAGTGAACGGTATGCGTGGTGCGGAGTACCGCTCGCTCTATTTCGATTCCCCGGCGCTTCGGCACTACTTCGACCACCACAACGGCCGCACGTTGCGCAGCAAGGTGCGCTTCCGCGAATATGTCGGCAGTGGGTTGTGCTTCCTGGAAGTGAAGCGAAAAACCGGAACAGGTCGCACGGACAAGGCCCGACGCCGCGAGGACGCGATCCCGTTGGCGTTGACCGCGGACCAGGCGGCCTTCATCGCGAACGCCAAGGGCGGCGATGAAGAACTCGTTCCCGTGCTTTGGAACAATTTCACCCGCTTGACGCTGGTGAGCCGAACGAGCCCGGAACGGCTCACCATCGATATTGGACTTCGGTACACCGACGGGTCTGGAACCACTGCGCATGAGACGCCCCTTTCCGGCGTCTGCGTGGCGGAGCTCAAGCAGGAACGTGCGGACCGCTCCTCCCCTTTCGCCCGCGTTATGAGGCAATTGGGCATACGCCCCTCAGGAATGAGCAAGTATTGTATCGGCATGCTTCTGTTGCATGCGGACCTGAAGCATAACATGTTCAAGGAAGTGCTGCGGAAACTGGACCGGATCCGCGCAGCGGCCTGAACGAAACGATGATGACCATGAAGCTCTTCGGTATGCGGGTGTTCCACGAGGATATGTGGGAGCTCCTGTTCAAATTCGGGCTGAACGCCATCGTCCTGTTCATCCTCATCCGGTTGATCTACTATCCGATCCACCGGAAGAAGGACTACCTGTTCACCTACTTCCTCTTCAACATCCTGATCTTCTTCCTCTGCGTGCTGCTGAACAACGTGAAGCTGAGCATCGGCTTCGCGTTCGGGCTGTTCGCCATCTTCGGCATACTGCGCTACCGCACCGAGCAGATCAGCATCAAGGACATGACCTACTTGTTCGCGGTGATCAGCCTGGCGGTGATCAACGCGTTGGTGAGCAAGAAGATCAGTCTGGCCGAGCTGTTGTTCACCGATGGCATGATCCTGCTGGTGACCTATGCCCTGGAGCACGTGTGGCTCACCCGGCATGAGGCCATGCGCATGTTGATCTACGATCGTATCGACCTGATGCGGCCCGGGCAACGGGAAGCTCTGTACGCGGATCTCCATACGCGCCTCGGCATCAAGGTGAGCCGGGTAGAAGTGGGGCGGATCGACCTGTTGCGCGATACCGCCCAACTACGCGTCTTCTACTATGAGGATGAGCAGGGCCTGGGCTCGTTCACCGAGATGGCGGGCGACGACGGCGACGATTAGCCCTTCGCGATCAACGCCACCGCATAGGCGCACACCCCCTCCTCCCGGCCCACATAGCCGAGCTTCTCGTTCGTAGTGGCCTTGATGCCCACGGCGTCCTCCTCCACACCGAGGATCGGTGCGATCGCTCGCTTCATGGCGGGGATATGCGGCTTGATCTTCGGGCGTTCCATGACGAGGCTGCAGTCCACGTTGCCCACGCGCCAACCCCGTTCCCCGATCAAGCGGACCACTTCGCGCAGCAGTACTTTGCTGTCGGCGCCTTTCCAGCGCGCATCGGTATCCGGAAAATGATGACCGATATCCGGCAGCCCTGCCGCACCGAGCAGCGCATCGCAGAGGGCATGCAAGAGCACGTCCGCGTCACTATGGCCTACGATGCCAACGGCGTGCTCGATCCGAACGCCCCCGAGCCAGAGCGCACGGCCCTCGGCCAGGCGGTGAACATCGAAGCCGAAGCCGACACGGAAGTTCATTCCTCCGTGTTCTTCTTCTTCCTGCTCTTGTCGAAGTTGAACCCGAGCGTGAAGCGCAAGGTGTTCGCCAGCGGGCTGCGCTGAGTGTTGGCGATCAAGTAGCTCAGGTCGATGGAGAAGATGCTGTAGCGCACACCGGCGCCGAGCGTGAAGTACTTGCGGTTGCCTTTGGTGTAGTGCTCCCAGAAATACCCGGCCCGCACCGCGAACTGCTTAGCGTACCAATACTCCAAGCCACCGCCCAGATTGATCTCCCGGAACTCTTCCTTCGTATTGCTGCCGCTGATGAGTTCTCCATCCCCGCCATAGAATCCAGGCGCATCGCTGAAGGACTGGAACAAGCCTTGCGCCACACCCACATCAGGGTTCTTTCCAGAAGCGATCTGGAACTCACCGGTCGCGGGGTCCACGATATTGTTGCCGCTGGAATCGACCGCATAGATCGGCGGCGTGGGCACCAGCAGCTTGTTCGCGTCGAAATGGATGGATATCGAATTGTAGTCGTCCAGGTTGTAGGTGAACCGGGGGCCAAGACGCAGGTTCATAGGAATGAAGTCCCGCTTGGCCGTTTCCGAATAGGACATCTTCGCACCGATGTTGGAGATGTTCAGGCCGAAGGCGAAGGTCCCGGTCTTGTCACCCAGTTGAAGCTCCGGCTTCTGGTAATAGACCGACACATCCGCGGCCACGGTCTGGCCCGCTTTGGTGTTGGCATTGTTCACATTGAGGCCGCCGGTGAGATTGCTGTTCACGTAGCGCACGGCGATGCCACCGCTGAAGAAGTCACTGAACTGCTGGGCGAAGGCGATGTCCACCGCGAACTCCGCTGGTTTGAACTCCCGTATCGGCTGGCCCGTGGCATCGGTGAACTGGATGCTCCCCAGATCGAAATACCGGAGCGAGCCACCGATCGTGCTGCGCTTATTCCCCAAACGGCCATAACCTGCCAGGTAAGCGAGGCTCATATCAGGCACCAAATTGCGCAGCCAAGGGCTGAAGGAGATGGCGAACTCGCCATCGTTGGGAGCGAAGGCCAGTTTGGCGGGGTTCCAGTGGATCGCGTTCACATCCGGGGAGATGGCCACGCCGGCGTCGCCCATACCACCCGCCCGGGAATCTACCGAGATCATCAGAAAGGGCACCGCTGTGGTAATGGTGTTCAAGTCCTTTCCACAGGGTTGTCCGGTGATCTCGTTGACGCAATCGGAACTCACCTGAGCATGCACGGGCCGAAGGGCAACGAGCGCCAAGAGAACGATGACGGAGCGGAACAGCGGACGGAGCACGTGCATTAGGGGAGGTTCAGGAAAAAGGACGGCAAATATACGGGGCCCCAGCCGGGTTTATTGTTCGTGGTTCAGCGCAGGATCACCAGCTTCTCGTACTTCTCGGCCTTGTCCCCCTCCTGGGTCACCACATTGAGACGGTAGACATAAACACCCCGGCCCAGTCTATCACCTTGATCATCCAGGCCATCCCACGCCATGGGCTCGGATCGGAAGCCCTCGCAGGCCAGCTGGCGGTTCAAGGTCTTCACCAGGCGACCGGCCACGGTGAAGACTTGGACCTGCACATCGAGCGTGGAGCACGGGCGGTTGTGTTCGAAGAAGAACTGGGTGTTGGTGGTGAAGGGATTGGGGTAGTTGAGCACGTGCTCCAGGGCCAGTTCGGCGCTTGGCGCCACTACGAACTCGGTACCGGCCTCGGTGGAATTGTTGAACACGTCCCAAGCCTTCACCCGAAGGGTATGGTTGCCTTCCGCCAGATCGCTGAATCGGTACCGGACCTTCCCGCTCTTGTAGGAGTCCAGATCGGCGTCGTACTGGTTGTTCAATACGATGGTCTGATCGGTGTTCTCGTCCAGAACGGCCACCAGGTCATGGCCAATGCTACTGCCCAACGTATTGATCCCGTTCTGGTCGAACAGTTTGACGAGGAGCATCGGGGTCTCATTGGTGATGCCGCCACGCACAAAACGCTCATCGTTCATATACACCCCGACACTTGGGCCTTGCTCGTCGAGGGCCACATCGGTCGCGGTGCCACCCACGAGCACGGTGTCGTTCCCGCCGCACGCATTGGTGATATAGTTCTCCGCGTAGCAGCTGATCCTTCCCGGACCCACCTGGTAGGAGATATCCTTGGGCACCACGAACGTGAAGCTGAAGATCCCGTTAGCGACCGTGGCCTTGCCGCGATAGATGATGCCTTTACGAACGCTGAAGGGGAACGGGGAGCCTCCGTCATTGGCCAGTGTGGATTGTTGCAGCCGCTTGTCGAATACGGTGGGGATCACCAACCCATTGAGGTCGGAAAGCAGCATGCCATTGCCATCCACCACTTCACCGGTGATGCGGACCGTGGCGAGCGCCTCCAAGGTATCCACGGCCGTGCCGAGCGTATCGGTGATGGCGGTGATCCGGACCTCATTGCGGGGTACCGCAAGGCGGAGGCTCGGGTCTCCGAGAAGGGCGAAATTCCGGTGGTTCGTCTGGGTGGGTTGGGCGGATGTGATGTCGCGCTTGGTGCGGCGATAGGTATCGCCCAAGGTCGCGGCACGCCCCAGTTCGTCCTGCTTCTCGAACACATGATCATAGAAGTACTGCGAGAGCTGGAAGTTCTGCGTGCTATAGGCGATGCGGGTGGTGGTCATCAGGCCGATGCCCCCTCCAATGGGATTGAGCACCACATATTCTCCGGCCGAGGTGCGTCCCGGATCGTCCCAGCGCGAGAACTCACAGGTCGCGGTCATGAAGAGCGGCATTCGCTCGCTATTTGTCCAACCCAGGATAGTGGAGTTGTCCAGGAACCGCTCATGGGCCCAACCCACTTCGCCGCCATGGCCCACGTAGTTCACGACCAGCGCGCCGCGTTGCACCTGGTCCCGCAAAGCATCTTGTGCCTCGAAGTAGCGCTCGCCCCCGGCCGTACTGGACTGCTGGTAAGCGTCCAGATAGATCTTCGAAACGTTGAAGCAGGGGTAGTCCGCCTCCGCTCCGGTGGCGAGTTGATCGCTTTGGCTCATATGGATGGCACCTTCGAACCCGTCCCCCTCTTGATCATCGCTGGCGAACACCAATAACGTACGCCAATCGTTCGCTCCACCGTCGCCGCCAACAGAGCATTGCGCCTCCGAACTGCTCTGCAGGGTCAGACGATCGTAACGCAGGATCTTGTCCGCCATTTCGGACGCTTGCTCCGAATTCGAGATCGGCAGGCGCCCCACCCCGATGTCTACGAGATCCCCCTGGTACTCACCCTCGCCATCATCCAACAGGCCGTAGTAATCGTCCGAGCAATAGCTCAACGAGGCGTGCCAGGAGTTCGCCGTCTGATAGCTGGGGATCCAGTTCTGGTTGCTGTTCGACCGCGAGAGGTTGTTGTACGAACCATCCCCGAACAGGAGCAGATAACGTGGCATCAGGGCCAGGTCCGTGCCGGCCCGATCATACAGCAATTTCATGTACCGCTTGATCGCCGTGGCATCGCGCATGCCGGAGGAGAACTCATTGAAGACCTCCTGGGGGGTCACCATCTTCACCGTGAGCCCTTCTGATTCGCGTCGTTCAGCGATGCGCGCCGCGCTGTTCTTGAACTCGGGCGGGGTCACGATCACTAGGTCGGTGGGCAGGGTCGTGGCGTGCAGGTTCTGATTGGCCACGCGACCGGCCAGGTAGGGCACGCGCAGTGAATTCGGGCGGAAGGCGGCGAACTGACGAAGGGAATCCGTTCGGAGGCGGAAGACCTTCTGTATGCCGTTGTCCGTGAGATCCACACTGGCGGCCAGCGTTGGGTTGGTCACGTCCCACAGGGCGAGTAAGCCTGGCGCCAGATCCAAAGTGAACTCGGTGACCTCACCTGGACCTACGCTGGTGAGATCGCGGAAGAGAAGCTGATCATCCGCCATCTTCAAGTCCCGGCGCAAATTCACTTCCAGGAAGTTCATCCAACCGATGGACGATACGGGGTTGTGCTTGATGAAGCTCACCGTCACTGGCAGGTTGTTCCCGTTCGCGTTGAAGCAAAAGGTCTGTTGGGTCGGCTTGGCCTGCTCGCCCGTATAACCCGTACCCACACCGGCCACACTAAAGGTGGAATCCAACAGACCGGATACGATCCTCCATTGGCTCGAATTGGTGGTCCCTAGTGTTCGGCTCAGAACATTCACCCGCAAACACACTTGATCCTGTTGCCTTATGTAAGGTGTCTCAAAATTGTAGACGTATGTGGTAACGATATCGTAAGTCTCGGCGAAGAGGTTCCGGCCGGACTTCAGCAACGTGGTGTAGTCCTTCTCGATGAACTGACGGTCGTCGAAGGAATCGCTGGCGCGGGTGGCCGGATCCGTCACTTGCGGGATCACCCCCACGCGCAAAGGCAGTTCGTCCGCCACGCCGATACCGACGAAATACGAGGCTGTGTCGGTGAAAACATGCTTCGTGTGGGCCATCCAGTCGGTCCCGCTCTCCATATCCCAACGCTGCGGACCGGTCGCATAGAACACGAGCCTGTCGCCCGGTCCGAATTGGCCATCTCCACCATCCTCCATCAGAATGGCGTTCTGCAGCAGGTCCGAGGGCCTCTCCACAGAGTTCTCGAAAGGCAACATGCCGAAGTGGTTCCCATAGAGGTTCACCTGGTCCGACGGCACTTCGCCGTTGAGCCCCATGTCGGAGAGCATGGCATGAGTGACCTCATACACACCGTCATCCACCACCAGCACTCTGAACCAATCCCCGGTGGCCAATTTGCTCGTTGTCGGACCCGATTTGGGCACACCGCCCCCCCCGCTACCGTGGGTTTCCACGAATTCGACCTTGTAACTCAACAAGCGCTCCCAAGCACCTGTTCCAGTGTTGTGGCGATAGGGATAGATGTCCACCAAGGCAAAAGGCTGTTTTCGTTCCCAGCCAAGCCGTGAACGCACCTCCGGAGCGGACCATTCACCTGTGAGCCCGGGAAGAGCCGCTACCTCGCCTGTGGTCATGGGAACAAAGACCTGCTCGGTCAAGTGAGCGGTGAAACCCACCGTGCCCGCAGAAAGTTGGCGGGTTTCGTGGATGTAAGGAAGGTCCGCGCGCGCGGCGTCGTAGAAAAGGCGCTTATCCGTGGAATGCGCCTTGGTGGGGACGGAACGTTCACGGATGTCCTCGACCCCATTGGAAACCCTGTCCGTTGATCCCGCGGTCGACGGCACTGGCTGGGCAGCGCGGGGAGAACCGCGTTCCGTCTGCGGTGGGTTGGTCGGTGGTGACAGCGGAGCTACGACCTTCGCCGGCGGCACAGTGGCTCGATCCTGTTGGGCGATGAGTCCGGTCGGGATGATCAGAATGGTCGCTAGACCGAGGAGAAATGGGCGCGTCATGAACACTGATGAACAGGTTTTCAACAAGAATGACCGAAAGTACTACCTTCGACCCTTGCCTTTCCGAACATGGGCAGTAACGAGGCCTGGTCCAGATCATTGTGGACCGGGGATGGGAACCGCGATGCAATGAGGTGCGTATACTTGGCGTTCGCAGCAGAGCTACGGATGATGGGAAGCGTGATCAGGGGAAAAGCACTTCGTGCAGCCATGGTGCTGGCAGGATGTATAGGACTACTGGGGACAACACGGGCGCAAGACCCGCAGTTCACTCAGTTCTATGCCAATCCGCTCTATTTGAACCCGGCGTTCGCAGGAACGGCGCGCTGTCCGCGCGTGGCCCTGAACTACCGGAACCAATGGCCCGCGCTCACGGGCACGTTCGTGACCACGAGCGCGAGCTATGACCAACATGTGGATGCTATCCTAGGTGGTCTGGGTATCCTGGTCACGCATGACCAGGCTGGCAAAGGCACACTGAACACCACGACAGTGAGCGGTATCTACTCCTACCAGCTCGCTATCTCCCGCAAATTCTCGATGAAGTTCGGCGTACAAGCAACATACTTCCAGAAGTCCCTGGATTGGAGCAAGTTGACCTTTGGCGACCAGATCGACCCGCGCCGCGGTTTCATCTATACGACGAACGATGTTCCCCGCGGCGGAAGCATCGGCAATGCTGACTTTTCTGCTGGCGTACTTGGGTATACGGACATCTTTTTCGTCGGTGCGGCAGTACATCACCTCACTCAACCGAACGAGAGCCTGATCGTGGGTACTTCACGCCTGCCGATGAAGATCACAGGGCATGCTGGGGCCTCTATCCCATTGGGCATGAAGGGCAAATATGGCGAGGCCAAGACCCGGATCGCTCCGAACATCATTTTCCAACAACAAGCGCAATTCCGCCAGCTCAACTTAGGCCTCTATATCGACCACGGTCCGATCACGGCCGGGGTGTGGTACCGCACGCGCGATGCTTTCATCGCGATGGTCGGTTTCCATACCGAAAAGTTGAAGTTCGGATACAGCTACGACGTCACCACCTCCAAGCTGACCACGGCGACAGCCGGTTCGCACGAGGTGAGCGTTCAACTTCAGTTCAACTGCAAGCCCAAGAAACGAAGGTTCCGCGTTGTGGCGTGTCCCACTTTCTAAGCCTGTAACAGCAACCGTATTAAAGACCTGCACCATGGACCGCGTAAGGAAGATCGCATTCCTGGCCGCAAGCGCCGCCCTCTTCAGCTCATGCCAGTTCGAAAAGAGCGGTGCCACAGGCTGGAACTACAACGACTCGAAGAACGGCGGCTTTGAAAAGGCCCCTTTCGAGGAGCAGGAGAACGGGCCCGGCCTGATCCTCGTCGAAGGCGGCCAGTTCACTATGGGCCGTGAGACCGACGACCTCACCCATGAATGGAACAACATACCCCGCACGGTAACGGTCAGTTCGTTCTACATGGACGAGGTGGAAGTGACCAACTTCTACTGGCTCGAATATCTCTACTGGCTGGAGCGTGTTTTCGTGGCCGACTATCCGGAGATCTATAAGAAAGCCCTACCCGATACGCTGGTATGGCGCACCAAATTGGCGTTCAACGAGCCTTACACAGAGTACTATCTGCGCCATCCGGCGTACCGCGACTATCCGGTCGTGGGGGTTAACTGGCTCCAAGCGAACGACTATTGTGCTTGGCGAACGGACCGGGTGAACGAGGTCATCCTCATCCGCGAAGGTCTCTTCGAGCACTACCCCAATCAGATCAACGAGGACCACTTCACCACCGACGCCTATGCTGCAGGGCAATATGAGAGCGGCAAGAAAGTGGATGGCGTGCAGGACTTCAACCCGAACAAGGACACGCGGAACATCAAAATGGAGGATGGTATACTCCTACCGAGGTACCGCCTGCCGACCGAGGCGGAGTGGGAATACGCCGCTTTCGGCCTGGTGGGCAATACAGTGGACGAACGCATCATCGAACGCCGGATCTATCCCTGGAACGGCCACTGGGTGCGTTACGATAGCCGCAAAAAAGGCGGTGCCTTCTACGGGGATTTCCGCGGCAACTTCATGCGCGGACGTGGAGACTACATGGGTGTCGCCGGAAGCCTGAACGACAACGCGGACATCACGGCTCCTGTGTTCAGCTATTGGCCCAATGACTATGGCCTGTACAACATGGCCGGCAACGTGAGCGAATGGGTGATGGATGTGTACCGTCCGCTGAGCCCCGAGGACAAGGACGACTTCCGCGCTTTCCGCGGTAACGTGTTCAAGACCAAAGTGCTGAACAGCGACGGGGCCGTGCAGGACAAGCATGACCTGGTGGTGTATGATGTCGAGGGTATCAAGTATTTCTTGGTGGAGTTCCAGAAGGAGATGCAGCGCAAAGCCACACCGGAAGAAGCGAAACTGATCGACGACCTCCTCGTCGCCATCGATCAATCGATCGAGTTCAAGAACACCAGAAAAGAAGACGCGGCCTACCAGCGCGTGCAGGACATGGTGGATATGATCAAGGGGCAGGACCTGGACATCAGCCCAAAGCTTCTGAGCGGCATCAGTGACTACCAAAGCGACCAGCCCGGGGATGTACGTATGCGCAATGTGACCGTCGAGGAGAACATCGATCGTCGCAATTACCGCGACGCCGACAACATCGACTACCGTGATGGTGACATAGAGAGCAGTATTTTTTACGACAACGCGGATTTTGAAGGTAACCCGATGTACGATTGGGGGAACACCACGTTGGTGAACGACCGCGCCCGCGTGTACAAGGGGGCCAGCTGGGGTGATCGCGTGTATTGGGCGAACCCCGGCACACGCCGGTTCCTGGACGAACGGCAAAGCACCTCAATGATAGGCTTCCGGTGCGCCATGACCCGCGTGGGCAGTCCGGTCGGTATGGGCGATGACAAACGTCGCGGCAAGTTGAAGCGATAGTCCCGCAAACCTAGTTTTGGACCCCGGCCTGAGGCCGGGGTCTTCTTTTTCATGCAAGACATCGCATCACTCCATTCCCGGTTCACGAGCTGTTCCGGGGTCTGCACGGATACGCGCCAACTTCTGGCCAACGGCATGTTCTTCGCCCTGCGTGGGCCGCACTTCGACGCCAACACGTTCGCTGGTGAAGCGCTGGAGCAAGGCTGTGCCTGTGCGGTAGTGGATGATCCGTCCGCGGTAAAGGACGACCGCTTCGTGTTGGTACCGGACGTGTTGCGGAGCCTACAGGAATTGGCCAGGTTCCATCGTCGCCAGTTCGGCATCCCGGTGCTCGCGATCACCGGTACAAATGGAAAGACCACGACAAAAGAACTGGTGTATGAAGTGCTCCGCGCGGACCGTCCGACTCTGGCAACGATAGGGAATCTCAACAACCACATCGGTGTTCCGCTCACCCTGCTCAGGCTCTCGAAAGAACACGAGATCGCCGTGATCGAGATGGGCGCGAACCATGTGGGCGATATCGCCGAACTGGTCGCTATCGCCGAACCAACGCACGGCCTCATCACCAACATCGGCAAAGCCCATTTGGAAGGTTTCGGAGGCTTTGAAGGTGTGGTCCGCGCAAAGACCGAGATGTACCACTTCCTGCGCCACCGCGGTGGTACCGCCTTTGTGAACGCCGATGACGATCTCCTCATGCAGAAGAGCGCCGGCCTTGGAGCGAGCACCTATGGCACCGGTCCGGTCGCTGCTACCAGAGGTTCGGTGCTAGGAGGCGGGCCCTTCCTGTCCTTCTCGTTCCGAACGGAACTCGGTACTGAGCACCAGGTCCGAACACGTTTGATCGGAGGGTACAACCTTCCGAACGCATTAGCGGCCGCACATATCGGCATCTACTTCGGGATAAAGGAAGAACGGATCGTAACAGCTCTCGAGGCCTATACGCCGAGCAACAACCGTTCAGAATACAAGAACACAGGGCGCAACCAGCTGATCCTGGATGCCTACAACGCGAACCCTTCGAGCATGCGCGCCGCGCTGGAGAATTTCGCTGCGATGGTTTCCGACCTTCCCAAACTGGCCGTGTTGGGAGGCATGAAAGAACTCGGTTCCGAGAGTGAGAATGAGCACGGCAACGTGGTTCAACTCGTCACCGAGTTGGGCCTGACAGCGATCTATATCGGTCCCGAGTTCGAAGGGCTCCAAGACAGTGCGCCGGGGCTCGTGCATATGGATGTCGATTCAGCACTGCGTGCTCTTACGGCACGCCCGGTCACGGGGCACCTCGTGCTCATGAAAGGTTCTCGTGGGACGCGACTGGAGACCCTTGTCCCAGCGTTCTAACCGATCACGCTACGACCGATCACGATGCGTTGCACCTCGCTGGTGCCCTCGTAGATCTGCGTGATCTTGGCGTCGCGCATCAGACGTTCCACATGGTACTCCTTCACGTACCCGTACCCGCCATGGATCTGCACGGCCTCCACGGTGGTGCGCATGGCCACTTCACTGGAGAACAACTTGGCCATGCTTCCAGCGATGTCATAGTTGCCGTGCGTGTCCTTCAGCCAGGCCGCCTTCAAGCAAAGCAGGCGGGCCGCTTCGATCTCGGTGGCCATGTCGGCAAGTTTGAACGCGATGGCTTGGTGCTCATGGATCGGCTTGCCGAACGCTTTGCGTTCCTTGCTGTACGCGAGAGCGAGTTCGTATGCACCGCTAGCAATGCCGAGCGCCTGTGAGGCGATCCCGATCCGTCCGCCCGCAAGTGTCTTCATGGCGAATTTGAAGCCGAACCCATCCTCCCCGACACGGTTCGCTTTGGGCACTTTCACATCCGTGAACATCAACGTGTGCGTGTCACTGCCGCGAATCCCGAGCTTGTCCTCCTTAGCACCCACCACGAAACCAGGCATATCCTTTTCCACGATGAGGCAATTGATCCCCTTGTGCTTCTTGGCGGCATCGGTCTGGGCCATGACGAGGTAGGTACTCGCCGTGCCCCCGTTCGTGATCCAATTTTTGGTGCCGTTCAGCAGGTAGTGGTCCCCCATGTCGATCGCCGTGGTGCGCTGGCTGGTGGCATCGCTGCCCGCTTCCGGTTCGCTCAGGCAGAACGCCCCGATCTTCTCGCCCTTCGCCAGTGGGACCAGGTACTTGAGCTTCTGCTCCTCGCTGCCGAAGGTTTCCAGACCCCAGCAAACCAGGCTGTTGTTCACGCTCATCACGACACTGACACTGGCGTCCACTTTACTGATCTCCTCCATGGCGAGCACGTAGCTCACGGTGTCCATGCCCCCTCCTCCGTACTTCGGATCCACCATCATACCTAGGAAGCCAAGTTCTCCCAATTGCCTGATCTCGGCGGTAGGGAACCGTTGTTCGCGGTCGCGGTCGATCACCCCCGCCTTCAGCACGTTCTGAGCGAAGTCGCGGGCCGCGTCGCGAACGGCGAGCTGTTCCTCGGTCAGTTCGAAATTCATTGTGGCACCGGAAAGCACATCCATGGCGTAGGGAGATAGACGTCAAAGGTAGAAGGACGCATCCACGTGCCTGATAGTTTTGGCGTATGGGGAGAGAGGTGGATACAGGACGAACGTACCGGGTGCTCGGGGTGATGTCAGGGACTTCCATGGATGGGATCGACCTTGCGCTCTGCACGTTCCGTGAGGAAGCTGGCATCTGGGGCCATGAGGTTCTTCTGGCCCGGACGGTCCCCTTCTCCGGCTCGTTGGAAGAGCAACTGGAGGCGGCCATGGACGGCAAGGCCCTCGATCTTGCACGACTCCACACGCATCTTGGCTGTGCGATCGGGATGGCGTGCGCGGATATGTTGCGCGAACATCCCGCCGAGCTGGTCGCCTCCCACGGACACACCATTTTCCACCGACCGGCCGAAGGCCTGACCTTTCAAGCGGGCAGCGGTGCGCATATCGCCGCTCTTTCCGGTGTGCCAGTGGTATGCGACTTCCGAACGCTGGACATGGCCTTAGGTGGACAGGGGGCCCCGCTCGTGCCGTTCGGTGAAAGAGCCTTGTTCCCCGGGTATCGGGCATTTCTCAACCTCGGCGGGATCTCGAACCTGTCCGTGCACCGATCGGAAGGCGTCGTGGGCTTCGATATCTGTCCCTGCAACCAGCTGCTGGACGGTCTGGCAAAGGAGGCCGGAGCACGGTACGATCCGGACGGACGGATCGCCGAAGCGGGTCATGTGAACAAGGAATTGCTCGCCCGCCTCAACGCGCTTCCTTTCTATGCTCGATCCGGCCCGCGTTCCCTCGGCCGGGAGTGGTACGTGGAGACGTTGCGGCCTCTTTTGGAAGGCACAGGTCTACCGCTATCGGACCGAATGGCCACGGCCGTGCGGCACATCGCCGAACAGATCCTGCGATCGGCGAAAGGAGCCCGCGCGAATGAAGTTCTGGTCACAGGCGGCGGCGCTCACAACACAGCTCTGATAAAGCACTTGCGGAGTGACCCTGAGGTCAGGATCGAAGTGCCAGCGAAAGAACTGGTCGACATGAAGGAGGCGGTGATCTTTGCATTCCTCGGCCTGATGCGGTTCCTTGGCCGCACGAACACCCTGGCCAGTGTGACCGGTGCTGCGCGTGATACGGTGAGCGGTGCACTGTATCTGCCCTATTAACAACACGGGCTGAAAGAACGCCGGACACGCTCCGAAGGAGGGCACACCCGCCGACTACCTTTGGCCACTACCCCACCGCGCAACGGCCAGCCGCATCCAATGAAGGAATCCCTTCGCCGCTTCGAACAGCGGGCCCCGGAGATCGTGTTCGAATGGAACGATGCCCCGACGGGGGCCAAAGGCTGGGTGGTGATCAACAGTCTTCGAGGTGGCGCCGCAGGCGGAGGTACGCGCATGCGGAAGGGGTTGGATCGTCGTGAAGTGGAAAGCCTTGCGAAGACCATGGAGGTGAAATTCACCGTGAGCGGCCCGGCTATCGGTGGCGCCAAGAGCGGCATCGACTTCGATCCGGCCGATCCGCGCAAACCCGAAGTACTTGAACGGTGGTATAGGGTCGTGCTCCCACTGCTCAAGAGCTACTATGGCACCGGAGGCGATCTGAACGTGGATGAACTGCACGAGGTGATCCCCATCACGGAGCGGTATGGCCTACTGCACCCGCAGGAGGGGGTGGTGAACGGACATATCGGCAATGCGGCCGGGGCGAAAGTGAGGGCCATTGGGCAGTTGCGAACGGGAGTTTCCAAGTTGGTCGAAGACCCCTCCTTTGCGCCGCTCGTGGGTCGCTATGCGGTGGCGGATATGATCACGGGTTGGGGAGTAGCGGAAAGTGTGCGACATTTTTATCGCCTGTACGGCGGGCAACTGGATGGCAAGCGCGTTATCGTGCAGGGCTGGGGCAATGTGGCATCGGCAGCAGCCTACTACCTTGCCTGTCAAGGGGCTAGGATCGCGGGCATTCTGGATCGCAACGGCGGCCTCATCGCTCCTGACGGCCTTTCGCTGGAACGCGTTAGGGAACTCTTCCTGAACAAGGAGGGCAATGCGCTCAAGGCACCGGACGTGCTCGGCGGCAAAGAAGTGTACGAACGGATCTGGGACGTTCCGGCCGAGGTCTTTCTGCCCTGTGCTGCGAGCCGACTGGTGACGCGCGAACAGGTGGATCGTCTGGTACGTGGCGGGTTGGAAGTGATCGCGAGCGGCGCCAACGTGCCCTTCGCCGACCCAGAGATCTTCTATGGCCCGATCGCCGAACATGCCGACAACCATGTGAGCGTGATCCCGGATTTCATCGCCAACTGCGGCATGGCGCGTGTGTTCGCCTATTGCATGCAGGAGGGCGCCCTGCTTACCGACCAGAGCATCTTCCAAGACGTCAGCGATAGGATCGCACAGGCGTTACAACGCACCTGGGAACGGAATCCTGGCCGCACCGATCTCACCCGTACCGCCTTCGAGATCGCTCTCGAGCAACTCAATTGATACTTGACCATCAACGCCCCGCGTTCCTTCTAAACACCAGCACCGCATGCACTTCGACCTTTTCTCCCAGATCGCCACCGACTCGGTCCAGGAGGCGCTCAATAAGATCGCTACTTCCACCGTGACCGAGAAGAGCCTTTCGATCTTCGAACTCGTGGCCTATGGAGGCTGGGCGATCATGGGCCCTTTGGCGCTCATGTCATTGGTCACCATCTACATCCTGATCGAGCGGGTCATCTCGCTGCGGAGCGCGGTAAGCCTGGACAAGGACTTTCTGAACAAGGTGCGGGATTATGTGCACGAAGGAAAACTGGACTCGGCCAGGAACCTCTGCGCCACTACGCGCTCGCCAGCTGCCAGGATGGTCGAAAAGGGCATTAATCGGTTCGGATCGCCCGTGCGGGAGATCGAAGCTGCCATGGAAGGTGTAGGGCGCACCGAGATCGGTCGGCTGGAACGTGGCGTCGGGTTGTTGAGCTTATTCTCCAAGCTGGCCCCCATGTTCGGGTTCATCGGTACGATCATCGGCGTGATCAAGATCTTCTATGAGATCGCCTTGGCGGACAATATCAGCATCGGTATCATCGCTGGTGGGCTCTATCAAAAAATGATCACCTCGGCCGCTGGCCTCATCGTCGGCATGATGGCCTTCACCGCCTACTTCGTCATCAACAATCTGGTGGATCGGGCCGAAGCCCTGATGGACGATACGGGCCAGCAGTTCCTGGACATCATTCAGGAACCCCAGAAAGCCTGAGCCATGAAGCTGCGTCGCCGCAAGCGCGAACATGCCGAGGTGAGCACCGAGTCGCTCAACGACATCATGTTCTTCCTGCTTCTGTTCTTCCTTATCGTAAGCACCCTGGTGAACCCGAACGTCATCAAACTGCTCCTCCCGAACAGCAAACAGAGCAAGACGATCGACAAGGTGCAGGTCCTGCTGCAGGTCACCGAGGACCATCAGTACTTCATCAACAAAACACCGGTGGCTGAGGAGGATCTGAAAGGGGCTCTGGTCGAAGCCACCCGGCAGTTGGATCAGCCCACCATCGTCCTTCGTTTGGACCGCAGCCTGAGCGTGCAGGACCTGGTGAACGTGCTGCAGATCGGCACAGAAATACGGGTCAAAATGATCCTGGCCACCCAGAACGAAAGCTCATGACCGCTGCACCGGAGATCCCCACCAGCAGAAGGGTGTCCGCGTTGGTGTTATCGATCGCCCTGCACGGGCTGCTGCTACTGTTTCTGATCCTTATGAAGATCGTGACCCCCATACCTCCTTTCCCTGAAGGAGGTGGCCCAGGTATGGAACTTGGTATCGCGGATCTTGGGTACAGTGAAGAAGGAATGGGGGACAATGAGTCCATGGAGGCACCTGGAGGAGGTTCATCCGCCGCCGCGGCGAGCGAAAGTGTTTCCGCCAGCGAGGAGTTGGTCGCAGAAGAGGATGGTGAGGACATGGCGCGGCCAACACCGAAGCCCACTGAAAAGCCCAAGACCGATCCCACCACCAAGCCAGTGACCAAACCAAAGGAACCGAAGATCAGCCCACCCACCGTGAGCAATGCGCTGAAAGAAGCCCTTGGTGGAGCGTGGAACAGCAGTGGAGGCAACGGTCCTGGATCCGGTCAGGGCGGAGATGGTTCATCCAACACGGCGGGCAACGAAGGAGTCCCTGGCGGAAGTCCCAATGGCTATGGAACCTTTGGTGGGGGTAGCTTCAATTTGGCGGGGCGTGGCATTGGCCGAGCACCAAAGATCACGGAGAAGCCAGAACAGAGCGGCAAAGTGGTCTTGACCATCTTCGTGGACCGCAGTGGAAAAGTGACCCGCACCGCGCTGAACTTGGACAAGAGCACCACCACCAACCAGACCCTTGTACAGATGGCCAAAAAGGCCGCCTTGGAGAGCACCTTCACACCGAAGGCGGATGCAGCGGCGGAGCAACGCGGCGAGATGACCTTCGTGTTCATACTGGAGTGAAGTGACCTATTCGGAGACGCTCGCGTACCTCTACGCGCAGCTGCCGATGTTCCAGCGCATCGGGAAGGCGGCCTATAAGGACGACTTGCGGAACACCCAGGCGCTCATGGACCTGCTGGGCCATCCGGAGCGCGGCCTCCACTGTGTGCATGTGGCGGGCACCAACGGCAAGGGAAGTACCAGCCATCTGGTCGCGAGCGTGCTACAGGAAGCGGGCTACAAAGTGGGACTGCATACCTCACCGCACCTCAAAGACCTTCGTGAGCGCTTTCGCATCAATGGATCGATGATCCCTGAACCGGAACTCGTCCGTTTCGTGGAGGATCACAAAGCCGGGTTCGAACCGATACAAGCCTCCTTTTTCGAATGGGGTGTGGCGCTCGCGTTCTGGTGGTTCCGAAAGGAGCATGTGGACATCGCAGTGATCGAGACCGGCATGGGCGGGAGGCTGGACAGCACGAACGTGGTGACACCCGAGGTGAGCGTTATCACCAACATCGGATGGGACCATATGGACTTTCTCGGGCATACGCTCGAGGCCATCGCGGCGGAGAAAGCGGGGATCATGAAAGCAGGGGTTCCGGCGGTGATCGGAGAAGCGGCTGGCGACGTCGCTAAGGTCTTCCGGCAGAAAGCTCAAGAGCTTTCTGCTCCCCTCATGTTCGTGGATCAGACCGCTGCGCTGGTCCATTCGAGCGGCCTAGCCGGCGCCCATCAGGAGCGGAACGCACGAACAGCCCTTGCCACGATCGAGGTCCTACGCGGAAAAGGCTGGCGGATCAGTGAGGAGCAGATCGCTCTTGGTTTTTCGCACGTCATTGAGAACACGGGGTTGCAAGGTCGATGGCAGATCCTGGCCGAGCCACCCCTCACCATTGCCGATGTCGCGCACAATGTGGATGGGATCCGCGCGGTGAAGGGCATGCTCGAACGAGTTCCTTTTGACGCGCTCCACATCGTCTTCGGTGCGGTGAACGACAAAGACTTGGGATCTGTGCTGCACGAACTGCCCGTCGGGGCCACTTACTACTACTGCAAGGCCGACATCCCCCGCGGCCTGGATGCGGAGGAGCTTCGCGCACAAGGTTCGTTGCACGGACTGATAGGCTCCACCTACCCCTCGGTGCAGGCCGCCTACCGCGCGGCCTTCTCCGCTGCTGCACTGAACGATCTGGTGCTGATCACCGGAAGCGTGTTCGTAGTGGCGGAAGTGCTTTGAACAAAAAAAACCGGAGTACCGGGGCATGCTTCGCCTCCACCGAAGCTTCTGCGGAGCGATGTGGGACGTACTGGATTCGAACCAGTGACCTCATGCGTGTGAAGCAT
>Ga0138256_10002396_pt1 | contig 20043 bp, 16 predicted proteins | sample KNB2016incub_MG_FD_105486 | JGI IMG/M metagenome (GOLD analysis project Ga0138256, IMG submission 105486) | Active sludge microbial communities from wastewater in Klosterneuburg, Austria - KNB2014incub_MG | ecosystem: Engineered > WWTP > Activated sludge > Unclassified | place: Austria... | reverse complement strand
TTTGCTTTATTCTCCCCGGCGGAGTCTCCCGCTCTTTGGGACTCCGCCGTGAAGGAAAGTCTGTTTTCGTCAGAGTCCCGGAAGAGCACCGGAGACTCTGCCGGGGGAAAGTATAATCAATTTCGTCAGAGTCCCGGAAGAGCACCGGAGACTCTGCCTGGGGAAACATTTTCGTCAGAGTCCCGGAAGAGCACCGGAGACTCTGCCGGGGGAAAAACATTTTTCCTTAGTGTCTTCGTGACTTCGCGGTAAATAGTAATTAACCACAAACTCTGACGAGTGAAATATATAACAGCTATTTTTTCGTTGCTTCGATTTCCGCTCTTGCTGCGGCGAGTCTTGCAATTGGCACTCTGAAAGGGGAACAGCTTACGTACTCAAGACCGAGGTCATTACAAAATTTAATAGAGTCAGGTTCACCGCCGTGTTCACCGCAAATACCAAGTTTTATATCAGGACGGGTTTCTCTTCCTTTTCTGACTGCAAACTCCATAAGCATACCCACGCCATCCACGTCGATAGATTCAAAAGGATCCCGCTTAAGAATTTCCTTTTCCCTGTATTCCGGAAGAAATGAACCTGCATCATCTCTTGAAATTCCAAAAGTCATCTGAGTAAGATCGTTTGTTCCGAAAGAAAAGAACTCAGCATATTTCGCGATTTTACCTGCTACGAGTGCTGCTCTCGGGATTTCGATCATTGTGCCGACCTTATATTTGAATTTAATTTTCTTTTCTTTCATTACCATGTCAGCTGTATCTCTGATAATTTTTTCCTGCTCTGTAAATTCCTTTTCATGCCCGATAAGCGGGATCATTATTTCCGGATAAACTTTTTTACCTTCCTTCAGAACGGCGGCGGCGGCTTCAAATATAGCTCTTGCCTGCATTTCCGTTATCTCCGGAAAAGAAATACCAAGTCTGCACCCTCTGTGACCGAGCATGGGGTTAAATTCTCTTAAAGCGTTAAGCTTGTATTTTATTTCATCAACTCTTGTACCGATAAGCTCGGCAAGTTTTGTGATCTCAATTTCCGTGTGCGGAAGGAATTCATGCAAAGGCGGATCAAGAGTCCTTATTGTAACCGGCAGACCGTCCATCTCACGGAATATTTCAGTAAAGTCTTTTCTCTGATACGGGAGAATTTTATTAAGAGCTTTTTTTCGTCCGTCAGTACTGTATGCAAGTATCATCTCTCTGACAGCATTTATCCTGTCTCCTCCGAAGAACATATGTTCAGTCCTGCAAAGTCCTATTCCTTCAGCTCCGAATGCAATCGCATTTTCACACTGATCGGGCTGATCTGCATTTGTTCTGATCTTAAGTCTTCTGAATTTATCAGCCCATTTCATAAATGCTGAATAATATCCGAATGGTTTGGAATCTTTTGGTTTAAGAGTTTTGTCAATAAGCACCTGCAGAATTTCTGAAGGCTTTGCCTGAAGTTTTCCTACGATCACTTCACCTGTCGATCCGTCTATTGAAATAAAATCACCTTCATTTACAACATGAGGTTTTCCTTTTACAGTAATAGTTTTCAGAAGGTAATCAATATCAATAGTTCCGCAGCCGGCGACGCAGACTTTACCCATCTGTCTGGCAACAAGCGCTGCGTGAGAAGTCATGCCGCCTCTTGAAGTCAGTATTCCTTCTGCTGCATTCATACCTCTGATATCCTCCGGTGAAGTCTCAATTCTAACGAGTATTACCTGTTCGCCTCTTGCGTGTGCATTCACGGCGTCAAAGGAATTAAAATAAACTCTGCCGCAGGCAGCTCCGGGACCGGCATTAAGACCTGTTGCAAGAAGTCTTCCGTTTTTAACAGCTTCCTGTTTTTCTGAAGTACTGAATATCGGTCTGAGCAGCTGATTGAGCTGTTCGGGATCCACTCTCATTACAGCTGTCTTTTCATCAATGAGTTTTTCTTTTACCATATCCACCGCAATCTTAACTGATGCATAACCCGTCCTTTTACCGGCGCGGCACTGAAGCATATAAAGGACTTCATCCTGCATTGTGAATTCTATATCCATCATATCTTTGTAATGCTTCTCGAGAATTCTTCTGACTTTATCAAGCTGCGCATAGATCTTCGGCTTAGCTTTTTTGAGATCAGAGATCGGAAGAGGAGTACGAATACCGGCAACAACATCTTCACCCTGCGCATTCATAAGATATTCACCGTAAAATTCATCTTCGCCGTTTGACGGATTTCTGGTAAATGCAACACCGGTTCCTGAAGTATCTCCGAGGTTACCGTAAACCATTGCCTGAATATTCACAGCAGTTCCCCATTCAACAGGGATGTTATTCAGTTTTCTGTAAACATTCGCCCTGTCATTGCTCCATGATCTGAATACAGCGCCGACAGCTCCCCAGAGCTGTTCCATCGGATCGTCCGGAAAGTTTCTTCCCGTATCTTTTTTAATTTCTTTTTTGAATTCGATGACAAGTTCTTTAAGATCATTAACAGAAAAGTCCAGATCGTTCTCAATATTATTTTTCGCTTTCTTTCTTTCAATAATTTCCTCAAAGGGATCTATCTGATTTTTATCTTTTGGTTTGAGATCGAGTACTACGTCACCGTACATTTGCACAAACCTTCTGTATGAATCATATACAAATCTTTCATTTCCGGTTTTTTCGATCAGACCTGCCACACTGGCATCATTAAGACCGAGATTAAGAACAGTATCCATCATACCCGGCATTGAAGCTCTTGCACCGGATCTGACGCTAAGCAGCAATGGATTTTTATGATCTCCGAATTTACATTTTAAATCCTTTTCAATTTTTTTCAAAGCAAGTTCTACCTGTTTCTTAAGTTCGGCAGGATATTTTTTTCCGTTTTTATAATAATAGTTGCAGACTTCCGTAGTGATTGTAAAGCCCGGAGGGACAGGAAGTTTAATGTTTGTCATCTCCGCAAGATTAGCTCCTTTTCCGCCAAGCAGAGATTTCATTTCCGCTTTGCCGTCAGCTTTTCCGTTTCCGAAATAGTATACGTATTTTTTTGACATGATTAAAAATTTAATGAGAATTGTGTTAATACTCATCAATATAATCATTTAAAAAATTTAATTTTATTCTGATATACCTGCATATACAGAAAAATTTAAATACTGATAAGCAGGATTCATATTGCAATAATATTTCTGTCTGAAGTAATTTTACATTAATCTCACATCAATTACATAATTTAAAAGCATACTTAAAAATATTATATTGACGGAAACAATTTTAAAAAAACAGATCTTGGTAAATATAAAACTTATCACTCACTTTATCATTTTCCGATAATTCTTGGATACAATTCCGATCATAGAAAAAAAGCATGATCCGTATGAAGCGCTGAGATTTCCGGAGTTCAGGAATTTTACGCTGGCAAGGTTATGTATTACAATTGCGTCTCAGATGCAGGCTGTAATAGTCGGATGGCAGATATATGAAATTACAAAGGATCCCTTATCACTCGGGCTAATCGGACTTGCCGAAGCGATCCCCTCCATAATGACTCTTCTATTTGCAGGTCATATTACAGATACAAATGACAGAAAAAAGATCGTGCTCGGCTCTGTTTTTCTGATGACATTTTGTTCGATACTTCTTTTAATTGTTTCAACAGACGGAATAGAATATCTATATTCAAATAAAGTAATTGCAATATACAGTATAATATTTTTAAGCGGGATCGGCAGAGGATTTTCCGCTCCGTCTTTTTTTGCATTTGTAGCGCAGCTTGTTCCGAAGAAAACTCTTCCGAATGCGATCACGTGGAACACTTCCACATGGCAGACCGGCGCTGTAACAGGTCCGGCATTAGGCGGATTACTGTATGGATTTATCGGCGGAGTTCAGACTTATTCGCTGATAGTGGTATTCTGGATAATTTCTATAATGTTAATAATGACTGTTAAGAAGAAACCGATACCGGAAATAATCGGTCTTCAGTCATTAAAGGAGAAGTTAACTTCAGGATTAAAATTTGTTTTTGAAAAAAAGATAATACTCGGGGCAATATCACTTGATCTGTTTGCAGTGCTTTTCGGTGGAGCTGTTGCGCTGCTTCCGATCTTTGCGGGAGAAATTTTATTTGTCGGTCCTCAGGGACTGGGAATGCTCAGGGCGGCGCCTTCGGTGGGGGCGGTTACGATGGCGCTGATAATGACGCGCAGACCTATCACGGGAAATGCAGGAAGGAATTTACTCATTGGAATATTCGGGTTTGGCATCTGTATAATAATTTTCGGATTATCAAAAAGTTTTCTACTCTCTTTAGTTGTGCTTTGTCTGAGCGGAGCATTTGACAGTCTGAGCGTAGTGGTAAGAAGTACAATAATACAGCTTCTCACTCCCGACAATATGAAAGGCAGGGTTTCGGCAGTGAACAGTATTTTCATAGGATCATCTAATGAGATCGGCGCTTTTGAATCCGGTGTAGCAGCAAAAATATTAGGTACTGTACCTTCAGTCATATTCGGCGGAGTAATGACTTTAATTATAGTTACAATAGTTACATTATCTTCTCCGCGGTTAAGAAAATTAAAACTATGATACGGAAGGTTCCTGTTCTTCTTCAAGAATTTTCATATCACCTTCCGAAGGTTTAAGCTTTGCGGCATTTTCTTCATATGAATCGGTAAAATAATTGAACACATCTTTATCATCGAGTATAACGGGCATACGGCTGTGTATCTTTTTCATAAAGCTGCTCGGAGAAGTTGTAATAAGAGTAAACTCATTTATATCTTCTTTATTCTTCCAGAATAATCCCGGCACCATAAATACATTCCTGCCGGGAACGGTAATTTTTGTTTTAACTTTTTTCTTACCCCCTTTATCCTGCCATTCATAAAATCCGAACATTGGTATAAGTATACGGTTTTTGTCAAAGGTTCTTTTCCAGAAAGGTTTGGATTGAATCGTATCATCTCTTGAATTAAAGATCAGAGGAGATTTTTTTTCCGGATCAAATCTTACTCCCCATTTCATTTTAGTAAGAAATTTCTCTCCGTTTTCATAAGCAATCACAGGAACGTCATGTGTCAGGATGGCATCGTAATCCCGCTTCTGTCTTTTGGTCTCTTCGAGTTCCTTTTCAATCTTCTCTTCCAGATCTTCTTCTTCTTTATCAATTTCACCGAGAAGTTTAATTTTAATATCTTCATTATAAGTTTTCTCAATTATTTTACGGAGATTTGAAAGCTTTCCTGATGTAATGAATTGTCTGCACATGATCTTATTATTTAATTTAGATTGAAAACAGTTCTTAGAATTTTACTGACAAAATAAACTGAATTGAATTATTATACAATTAAAAATACTTTGGAACAAAATTATTTAAAATTGGAAATTAGTTTTACTTTGAATGGCAGGGAATATACAAGTAATCTTTCCGGACCTCTGGAAATTTCAATACCGCTGGACTTTTACGGAAGTCAGCCTAACACATATGATGTCGAAAAAGCTTCCGCAAAACCTTATGTATCCGGAGAATTCATCGGGGACACAAGGTCAGGAGGCGGATGTAACTTCGAAGAGTACAGACTTATACCGCACTGCAACGGCACTCATACGGAATGTATCGGTCATATTTCATTTGAAAGAATTTCAATTGACAAAACACTTAAAGATATTTTAATACCTTCCACTCTTATTACAGTCATTCCTGAAAAGTCAGATGATACAGATGACACTTACATCCCGGAAAAGAATAAAGAAGATCTTTTGATAACTGAAAAAGTATTAAGAGAAAAAATAATTAATCATGACAAGGGTTTTCTTGACGGATTAATAATCAGAACTGTTCCTAACAGTATTGATAAAATGTCAAGGAGATATATGTCAAATCAGCCTCCGTTTTTTTCTATTGAGGCAATGAAATTTATTTCGAAATTAAATGTGAAACATCTGATACTGGATCTGCCTTCGGTTGACAGGACATTCGATGAGGGAAAACTTACTGCACATCATGTTTACTGGAATGTTCCTTTGGAAGGTCATGATGTAAATGCAGATGATCATTCATTAAAGACAATAACAGAAATGGCTTTTGTAAAAGATGAAATTAAAGACGGAGAGTATTTACTTAATATTCAGATCCCGGGATTCGTATCGGACGCTTCGCCCAGCAGGTTGTTTTTATATGAAGTAAATAAAAAGTCAGATTAGATTAAGTATAAAAATTATGAATACAGTAAATATACGATCATGAATTTTTCAAATGAATTATCCTTTGCAGCGGAAGCTGATGAGAAGGATCCGTTGAAGCATTTCAGGAAAAAATTTTTCATACCCAAACATACAGACGGGAGTGATGTCATATATCTTGCCGGAAATTCACTCGGTCTGCAGCCGAAGACAGTAAAGGATTATCTGGAACAGGAGCTCAAGGACTGGGCTGAATTTGCAGTCGAAGGACATACAAAGGCGAAGAATCCATGGCTGGCTTACCATGAATATCTGACTTCTCAGACTGCAAAGATAGTTGGTGCTAAGAATGAGGAGGTGGTTAATATGAATTCGCTAACTACAAATCTTCATCTGCTGTTTGTATCTTTTTACAGACCTGAGAAAAATAAGCATAAAATTTTAATTGAGTCAAATTCATTTCCATCTGATTATTATGCAGTAGAGTCGCAGATAAAATATCACGGTTACGATGTTGCGGAATCTCTAATTGAGATCAGACCCAGAGAAGGTGAAGATAAAGTCAGGACTGAAGACATTGAAGAGCTTATCGAAAGAGAAGGGGATGAGATCGCTTTGATCTGGATGGCTGGTGTGAATTATTATTCCGGTCAGGCATTTGAGATGGAAAAAATTGTTAAAGCCGGACATAAAAAAAACTGTATAGTAGGATTTGATCTGGCGCATGCAGCGGGAAATATTGAACTTAAGCTGCATGAATGGGATGCTGATTTTGCAGTATGGTGTAATTACAAATATTTAAACGGCGGACCCGGCGCTATTGGCGGTGCATTTGTAAATGAAAGACATCTTAATGACCGGACGATCCCGAAATTATTAGGATGGTGGGGACATGATAAGAAGACAAGATTTTTAATGGATCATAAGTATATACCTATTCCCACAGTCGAGAGCTGGCAGCTCAGTAATCCGCCGATATTACAGCTTGCGTCTTTAAGAGCGTCGCTGGATATTTTTGAAGAAGCGGGAATGAGCGCGCTCAGAAAGAAGAGTGAAATGATGACATCATATATGGAGTTTCTTATTAAGGAAGAAAGTAATTCCGGAATTCAGATAATTACGCCGGCTGAAAAAAACGAGAGGGGATGTCAGTTATCTCTGAGAATTGCTGAAAACGGAAAGGCAAAATTCAGGAGACTTTTAGACAGAGGAGTAATTTGCGACTGGCGTGAGCCGGATGTGATTAGGGCGGCGCCTGTGCCTTTGTATAATAGTTTTGAAGATGTGAAGAGGTTTGTCGGGATTTTGTCGGAGGTTTGATGTAATTTAAAAACCGGACAAGATATTTTTTTTGACAGTGCATTCTAAACCTGACAGGTTTTTTGAGATAATTTATGTAAATTTGGAAGAGGAGGAAACCTGTCAGGTTTTGTGCAGATATGGAGATCACTAATAGAAATGATGTACTTTTAAGAGGATACTACTATCACATTTACAATGGATGTAATAATTCGGAAAGGATGTTTTTTCAGAACAGAAATTATCCATTCTTTTTGGATAAAGTCATGAAACATTTAAATGATTTCGTAAAAATTTATTCATATTGTCTTTTACCTGATCACTTTCATTTTTTGCTGTATATAAAGGAGCTGAATATTTTAATTGGTGAAAAAAAAAGAAGAACCGTATCACAGGCGTTTTCTAATCTATTCAATTCTTACAGTAAAGCAATAAATTTACAGGAAGGCAGATCGGGGAATTTATTTAACAGATCATTTAAAAGAATTCTGATCAGCAGTGAAAAGCAATTAAAAGATATGATTTGTTATATACATAAAAATCCACTGCATCATGGATTAGAAACAGATTACAAATTTTATCAGTGGAGTTCCTACAGAGGTATACTTGAAAGCGAAGGCTGTCAGACTCCTTACAGTGAAGTTTTAGATATGTTTTCCGGTTTGGATAAATTTAAAGCGTCACACAATGAAGCGCCGGATGTTTTAGTCAAAAAGTTTGAGCTATAAAGCAAAACCTGTCAGGTTTCTCAAAAAAATCTTCATGCTTTCCCAAATTTCTATTACCTGACACGTTTAACAACCAAACACCAGAATGATAAACTCTTTTATAAAAATTCAATCTTTATATTTTTCTCAACTTGTTTAAACTCTTTATCACTTGTTATAAGAATACCCTTCCTATTTTCTGTAAGAGCAGCCGCAAAACAATCAGCATAAGACATTTTATTAAAAGCTTTTATTCTGCCGGCGCTCAGTGTTAAATCTATATTGGCTTCAACAATTATTAAAGGTAAGGTTTTAATAGTGCTCAATATCACATCACCGGTATTGCTTCCTCCCGTTCTTAAAAAATGATAATAAATCTCCCCAAGATTAATTACACAAAGAAAAGCATCAAGCTCTTTATCATTTATTTCCTCCAGGTAGTCTGCAACTTTTTCCGCGTTCGGTTCGCCATCGAGATAGGAGATCAATGCGCTGCTGTCGAATATAAAACGCTTCATAAATTCTTTTCTTTCTTCTTATCGTTTAATAAAGATTTCAAAGCTTTGCCCTTTGTACCGCCAATGCCGATCAGACTTTTAAAATATCCTTTATCGAGCGGCTGTAAAATCACTTTATCGCCCATTTCAATAAATCCTACTTTCGATCCTTTTTTTAAACCAAGTTTTTTTCTGATTCTGGACGGTACTACAATCTGTCCTTTGATTGTTAAAGATGAAGTTTCCATAATCTTTTTTTTATCAATTTACCGATGTTTAAAAAGTATGTCAATATAAAAGTTGGTTTACTTCTCTAAAACTGGATTACTTTATAATTGAGTATAGACATTTAAAATTTACATTTAAATTTTAATTCTAAAAAAACATCTTGTACTATGAAAAATATCACAATCGTCGGAGCCGGACTTGCAGGCTCACTGCTTTCAGTTTATCTTGCTAAAAAAGGTTTTGAAGTAAATATTTTTGAACGCCGTCCTGACATGCGCCAGTCAGATACCGGCGGAGGCAAATCCATAAACCTTGCTCTCTCAACAAGAGGAATCCATGCGCTTAAAGAAGTCGGACTTTATGAGGAAATAAAAAATATATCGATTCCTATGTTCGGCAGAATGATCCACTCTCTTAACGGTGAATTAACTTTTCAAAGATACGGTAAAGATGATTCAGAATATATTAACGCTGTGTCAAGAGGCGAACTTAATAAAAAACTTCTTGATCTCGCTGACAAGTATCCTAATGTAAAACTGCATTTTAATGAAAGATGCAGCGGCGCTGATTTTAATAATACAAGTCTGACTTTTAATAATGAACTTACCGGTGAAAGTGAAACGGTATCTTCAGACGCAGTCATTGCAACTGACGGGGCAACGTCTGCTGTACGGCTTGAAATGATGAAGATCCCGAGATTTAATTTCTCTCAGGAGTATGAAAATTACGGATATAAAGAACTCATAATCCCGGCGGGTACGAACGGCAGTTTCAGAATGGAAAAGAATGCACTGCATATCTGGCCGAGAGGTTCGTTCATGCTGATCGCTCTTCCGAATCTTGACGGAAGTTATACGTGTACGCTGTTCCTGGCTTATGACCGGTCACTCGGAGGAAATAACAGTTTTGAATATGTTAATTCCGAAGATAAACTTATTGAATTCTTTAAAGCTAATTTTGAAGATGCTTTTGAAATGATCCCGGATCTGGCAGATGAATTTTTTTCAAATCCCACCGGAACTCTGATGACAGTCAAATGCTTCCCATGGATAGCCGGAAAAAATACCGTGCTGCTCGGTGATTCCGCTCATGCAATCGTACCTTTCTTCGGTCAGGGAATGAATGCAGCTTTTGAAGACTGTGTTTATCTGAATGAATGTCTCGGAGATTCATGGAATAAATTTAGTAAAGTTTTCAAAGAATTTGAAAAGCTCAGAAAAATTAATTCAGACGCTATAGCGGATCTTGCTCAGGAAAATTTTGTTGAAATGAGAGATCTTGTTGCAGACCCAGTTTTTCAGCTTAAGAAAAAAATTGAATCCGAATTATTTAAGATCTATCCGGACACTTTCGTTCCAAAATATACAATGGTGACTTTTATGAGAATTCCTTATTCGACTGCGCTCAGCAGAGGCCGGATACAGGAAGAAATACTTACCGAACTCAGTACCGGGATCAACGATGTAAAAGATCTTGATCTGAAAAAAGCAGATGTTATAATTAAAGAAAAACTTCCGGTGTTGATGACATGATGAAATCTATTATAAATTTTCGTTCAATCACTTAAATTTTTTTACACCAGCCTTTTTTTCTCACAAAACCTTCTTTTTACAATTTGACTTAACCGTTTGCAACCAATATTTTTGATTGAGATTATTTAAAAGTTTTAAATGATTTTAAAATGAAAGGAGGTTTCAGGCAGAAAGATTTTTTTATCCCGGAAGTTTGATATTCTTACACATAATACTTTCGTGATATTTAAGTTATATATCTTTCAATTTACCTTATTATATGTAATTAATATTTATTTAAATCATTTGTAGTTATCTCTGCTCTTATTCTATATCTCTATTTAACTACAGAACTGATTCGACACATTAGATACGATTTTTTAAACTTTAAACTTATGATTATGAAAAAGATACTTATGACTACCGCTATTGCTTTAATGTTTTTTCTGACAATTCAGAAAAATGCTTTTAGTTATCTTATAACTATTCAGCATCCTTCCATGTGTCCGGATGATCCCTCTTTTTTGATCTATCCGAATTCTTCCATTGAATGCGAATTCAGCATTGCGTCACATCACCCGGGAGATATTGATACAATTGTATATACAATATTTATAGAACAGCGCGGAGTTGTGCTTGAACTCGGGCAGGGGATTGCTGTTGCAAGGGAGACAGTTATCAGAAACATTAACATTCAGAACTTCACACTTCTTTGTTATAATGAACCTGCTATCATCAGAATTCATGCCGTCAGATATAACGGATACGGCGCTGTGTTCAAACAAAACAGTTACTTCATTTCTTATAAAGGCGGCAGCTCATGTAATTATTTATCTCTTACAAACGGAAATGCCGCGCTTTTGAATCAGGGCATTGGAACTTTCTTCCGACTCACTCCATGCTCTGCCGTGTCAAGCGGAAATTATATTACTAAGCAATATAAGGTGTCATTTATTCTGAACGGAAATTTTAATCTAAATGACTCTATACCTGTAATTCAGGAATCACATACTCTTGGATATAACGGGGCATTGCCGAATTATCAAAACAGAAGCTCATTCATAGAATATATGACAAATTCTGAAATCAAGTTTTCTACTTTTGTGTATGATCTCTTTGACATTGCAGGTCAGTATATCGGATGGGTGCCATGCCGGATCGAACAGGCGGCGGTTGTTTATAAGTGGATAAAGAAACCCGTGATCCTGAATCTTACACAGTTTCCCGTTCCACTTACTCCGCTTAATAGTACAGGGATTGTCAGATGTAATATGTTTTCGGGAAATGAATTGTCATATGAATGGAAAGATTCAAATGATGTGAATAATGCGTTCAGCATTACACCACACGGAAACTTCGCACTGGTCAAATGGCATTCGCCGTCAGATAATTTATTGAATTCTAAAAATTCAGAACTGGCACCCCCTTATGATGTATACTGCAGAGCTTTTAACGCTGTCGGATATTCCGAATGGAAAAGAGTAAGAATTTATTATACTCTGCAAAATACGCAGTGTCCCGTTATAAATTATTCAGATACACTGACAGGTATTATTACCGACAATTCTGTTTTACCTTCGTCAAAATATTTCCACGGAGAGACTGTCAGAGACTATTATATGCTGATGAATCCGATGCTATCTGAATCTGACCGTATCAAATTTACACTAAAGGAAAATGGAAATAACGTTTCAGAGTTTGATGAAGTCAGATTGTTTCAGGCTGAGACTGCGTCTGAATATAAAATAGCGGTTACTAATGAAGGCGAAATAATTTCATACGATGACGGCTTCATAAAATCTTCAGTTACTTTAAATGACAATCTCGATCTGTCAGATGAATTACAGGATCATGATGACAATATTGCAGATCTGAAAAAAAATGATAAACTCAATATCACTACTGATCTGTCAGGCAATGATCTTTTCCTGATACTGATCCCGATCGTACCTGTAAATAAAGATAAGCCGGCCGGGAAAATTATTTTATCCGGCAGATCAGAAACAGAATTTTTCAGCAGGGATAATGAAAATGTAATTTGCATAAAACTTCCTGAACCTTTTGATCAAAGCATGACCATACTTCTGTCTCAGGACATTTCAATGAATCAGATCCTTATTGCAAAAAATACCGGCAGGGTCAAGGTACAGGAGCTTCAGCCGGAAAAAGCCATGCATAATATTCTCGGTGACATTACAGAATTTATTTCTAAGGAAGACGGAAAAAAAATGCCTTCAGACAGTCTGAACTTTACTGATTTTTCATTTAAAAATATAATCAGGGAAAACAGAACTGTCAGATTTATTCTGAAAACTACAGGCAATTCCGGATTGACGGACATTCCAATTTTTGAATCGGGTAAAATGAGACCTGATGAGCTTTCTGAAACAGAATTCAAACTATACAATAATCAGCCAAATCCTTTTAATCCGTTTACTCTGATCAGATACAGTATCCCGCATTCCAACCGGGTAATAATTAAAGTATATGACCTTCTCGGAAACGAACTGGATATACTCGTCAATGAAGTAAAAGCCGCAGGTATGCATTCGGTGTATTTTAACGGAAGCGATTTCCCGAGCGGTGTTTATTTTTATAAATTTGAGTCAGGAAATTTTGCAGATATTAAAAGGATGATCCTTTTGAAATAAATTCAAACTATACATTTATTTGTGACATTAAGATCCGGTATTTAACAGCCGGATCTTTTTTAAATATATTGAAGCCTTCGATTAAACGAAACGCCGGATATTTATACTTTTAATAAATACATTTAAATAAAAATGAAAATAAGCTAAATTCTTAAAAGCCAATTAAAACAATCCATGTTTCAGGAGTTTGTAGAGAAAAAAATTAATAAAGAATCTGACCGGCTTCAGTTTACCGGCATCATTTCAAAAGAGTTAATCAGTAAAAGCGACGTATCGGATTTTACAAAAAACTATCTGCTTTTTTATCTGACTGAAGAAACCACTTCTGAAGATATTACTTCAATGGTTGTAAAGTCGAATAAACTATATTTCAATTACGCGCTTCGTCCCAAATGGACCCTGATAAATTTTCTTTTTAATAATTTCGAATCAAGATCACCGTCAGAGATATTAAAAAAATTAAGTCTGTTCCCGTTTTATAAATATTACACAGAAGCTGTCTCGGATTTTATAAATGATAACTCAATGATATTTATCACCAAAGCTGAGATCGAGAATATAATAGACAGTACCAATCTGGCGATACATAAAAAACTTACAGTCGACATTACAGGTCAGAAAATAAAAAATGTATTTCTTCAGTTATTTATCCTTAATGATTTTAAAGAAGACAGTTACAATCTTGATTCAGCGGTACCGTTCTCATTTATCAAAATATTTCTGGCTGATAAAAACTATCCCGATCTGATCTCAAAGTTCAATGCTCTTAAAGATACAGGAGATGAAGATAATGTTCAGCTCAAAGACATTATAAAAGTCCTGACAGGTAAATTATCAGCAGACGAAAATATACCTGCCGTAACTCCAAATGTAATGCAAAAACAGGAGATCACAGAGAATGAAAAATCAGAAGCTGCAAAGCCTGAAGTTGTAAAAGATATAAAGCAAGAAGTTGTTAAACCTGAAGTAACGGCAGAAAGAACAAACAATAACGAAGAAGAGGATAAACAGACTATTGCTGAGCCGAAGCCCCTGCTGAAAAAGGATACATCAGGGTCAGATGGATTTGTAATCAAAAGGAAAATAGATACTCAGGAAACGTTTAATACTATACCGGAAGAAAAGCCGGTAACTGATAAAGGATCTGTAATTAAAAAATCCGGATCGGATGATAAAAATTTAACTGTTACTGAACAAACAAATACAAATAAGGATAAAGTTTTAGTTTCAAAAGAATCTTTTAAGCACACAAATATTGACTTCAAAGAATTATTCAGTGAGAAAGAGCTTGATTCAATTTTAAACAGAGTATATGATTCCAATATAATTTATCGTCAGAGATCTTTTGAAAAGCTGAATACATACAAGACATGGTTTGAAGCGTTTAATCATCTAAAGGAAATTTTTAAAAATAACAAAGTGGATATTTATCACAAAGATGTACTCAAATTTGTGGATGTACTTAATGAACACTTTCACGAAAAGGAGTAAACTTGTTTTTAGACAGAGCGAAGATATATATTAAATCCGGAGACGGGGGAAACGGCTGCATAAGTTTCAGACGGGAAAAATATGTACCTAAAGGCGGACCAAACGGCGGAGACGGAGGAAAAGGCGGTGATATTGTATTTAAAGCCACTTCACAGCTTTCTACCCTGATCGACTTCAGATACAAAGCACATATAAGAGCTAAGCGGGGAGAGCACGGACAGGGCGGATTAAAGACAGGTAAGCATGGTGAGGATGAAGTTATACTTGTTCCCTGCGGAAGTATCGTAAAAGATGCGGAGACAGGTGAAGAGCTGGCCGAACTTCTTGAAAATGAAGATGAAGTAATTTTATTAAGGGGCGGTAAAGGCGGAAAAGGAAACAATCATTTCAAGACTTCGACAAACCGCGCTCCGAGAATGGCGCAGGACGGAGAACCGGGTGAAGAGAAGAATATTATAATAGAATTAAAACTAATAGCAGATGTAGGACTTGTGGGATTTCCGAACGCAGGCAAGTCCACGCTCATTTCTAAAATTTCAGCCGCGCGTCCAAAGGTCGCAGACTATCCGTTCACTACTCTTGTTCCCAATTTAGGTATAGTGAGGTACAAGGAATACGACTCTTTTGTTGTCGCTGATATTCCGGGTATTATAGAAGGAGCTTCAGACGGAAAAGGTCTCGGCATACAGTTCCTCAGACATATCGAACGCACGGGAATACTTCTGATACTTCTCGACTCGACCAAACTGGAAAAAGCTAAGCTGAAAAAAGATCTGTTGGTAGATTATACTATTCTCATGAAAGAGCTGAAAAATTTCGAAGCGGATCTGACAGATAAGCCGAGGATCATCTGCTTTACTAAAGTTGATTCCATTACGGAAGAATTAAGAAAGAAACTTGTAAAATTAAAAACAAAAGAAGAGAAAATCCTTATCTCTTCTTTTACTGATGAAAACATTGAAGAGCTCAAAGACCTAATGTGGAGTAAGATAAGCGTATTAAGGGAAGAGGCGGAGTTAATAAAAAGAGAAAAAATTAATAAACAGGAAAAGTATAAATGAAAAAACCAACAGTCCTTATTTCCAATGATGACGGTATTGAATCCGAAGGTATCAAAGCTCTCTGGAGAGAGATCAGAAAGTTTGCTGACGTTATTGTCGTTGCGCCGAATACGCAGCAGAGCGCAGTAGGACATTCGATTACTGTTTCAAATCCGATAAGAGTAAATAAAAATCTGATAGATAAAAATTTTTACGGATATGCTGTGGAAGGTTCACCTGCGGATTCTGTAAAACTTGCTATAAGAAATCTTCTTAAAGGTAAAAAAATAGATCTGCTTTTATCAGGAATAAATCACGGAGCTAATACAGCGATTAACATTATTTATTCAGGAACGGTATCAGCAGCTACGGAAGGAACTATACTCGGCATTCCTTCGATCGCATTTTCACTTGCAAGTTTTACTGACAGGGATTTTTCCGTCGCGGCAAAATTTGCTTCCGTTATTTCAAAAATGGTTTTGAAGAAGGGACTTCCCAGAGGAACTCTTCTGAATGTCAACATTCCCGCAAAGCCTGCCGGTAAAATAAAGGGAGTACTTGTAACTAAACAGGGAAAATCTTACTGGGATGATTATTACGACTCGCGTATTGATCCGAATAAAAGAGAATACTTCTGGCTGACGGGGAAGATGGCAAGTCTGGATAAGTCAATTGAATTTGATCAGAAGGCAATGGAAGAAGGATATATTACAGTTACTCCGATTCAGTATGATCTTACTGATTATAAAATGCTGGAAGAACTGAAAGACTGGAAATTAAAATTATAAGGGGCTGAAATTTTCCAGCCCCTTATAAATATTAACCTTTGGCTATTTCTTTTTTAATCCAGTCGGTGGTCACTGATTTTGGTCTGATAAGGGAAGAGCCCATCGCTCTTGCAACTATCATCTGTGATGAAAATCCGAGGATCCGGGAAACTCCGAAAAGTACAGTATAAAAATCATATTCTTTTAATCCGTAATGATACAAAGTCGAACCGCTTGCTGCATCTACATTTGGCCATGGATCTTTTGCTTTTCCCTGTTCCTTAAGAAGATCCGGAACTATCTCAAAAAGCTGAGCCACCATTTTAAACACTCCGTCATCAGGAAAATTTTTATTACCGAAATCAAGAAAGGCGGTAAACCTCGGATCAGTAATTCTCAATACAGCGTGTCCGTATCCGACTACCAGCCCGCCGCTGTCAAGTAAGTTCTTACAGTATTTTCTCACTTCATCATCAGTCGGCGAATGTCCGATATCATCTCTCATTTTCAAAATGAATTTCAGACAATCCTGATTAGCAAGCCCGTGCAAAGGTCCTGCTAAACCGTTTAGCGCTCCGGAAATTGAGTAATATGCATCTGATAAAGCAGATGAAATTACCAGACAGGTAAAAGCGCTGACATTTCCTCCTTCATGATCCGAGTGAAGCACGAGATAAAGTCTCATGAGTTTTGAAAATGTGCCGTCTTTATCATCGATGCCGAGCATCATTGCGAAATTTCCCGCCCAGTCAAGATTATGATCCGGCGGTATCATATCACCTTTATTAAATTTCTTTCTGTAAATAAAGGCTGCTATCTGCGGCACTCTTGCAATTATATTAAGGCAGTCTTCATACATCGGCTCCCATATCTTGTCTTTGCTGATACCTTTGTTGTAAGCAGTTCTGAATTCAGATTCCTTTTCCATACAATTTATTGCAGTGCTGAACATTGCCATAGGGTGTGAATCTACGGGCATTGCATTTAAAACATCCCAAACGTAAGCAGGGACTTCGCTTCTGGAATGCAGATCATTCTGAAGATCATTGAGTTCTTCTGCGTTTGGCAGGCTGCCTGTTAAAAGCAGGTAAAAAATTTCTTCCGGTAATTTTTCAGTTAATTCAAGAATCGGAATTCCGCGTATTACGAGACCGGTCTGCAACCCAACTTCAGATGTATCACAAATCAATCCTTTGATCCCTCTCATTCCGCCGTAAAGCTGTTCAATAGCAACTTCGCCGATTACTTTCGAACCGTGATTTTTTGCTATAGATTTCGCTTCCTCTCTTAATGCGGGTATCTGAGTAGATAACTTTTCTTTCAGTAATTTTGACATATTTGATAAGTTTTATTATTCAATAGCAAATATAAACCATTTGATTTTAAGTAAAAAGATAAGAATTGGGTTGAGATAGGTTTTTTAAAAGATTTTTACTTATTTTTTAATTATTATTTCGCCGCGGTTGGTGTTGCTCCATCCACCAACCGCTTTAAAGAACTAAAGATCAGAATTAATATTGAATTTGCTTTCAATGGCATTTTAATTCAAATTGAATTAGTTTCTATTAAATAGTAATTTATAAAAATTTTTTAAATATCTACGCTATGTCTAAGATTATTTACCACGGCCATTCCTTTGTTGAAATAAATCATAATGATACAGTAATTTATATAGACCCGTTTATAACCGGAAACCCGTTATGCGATATAAATGCAGAGCAGGCAAAATGCGATTATATAATTCTTTCTCACGGTCATGCGGATCATTTTGGTGACACGCCTGCGATCGCCTCGGATAAAAATGTAAAAGTAATTGCCACAGCAGAGTTATCTTATTATCTGGATGCAAAAGGAATTTCAACTCATGCAATGAATCTCGGAGGATCGTTTGAATTTCCGTTCGGAATAGTTAAACTAACGCTGGCTCATCATTCTTCATCAACACCTGACGGCGCTTACGCCGGAGATCCTGCAGGCATTATCATAAATTTCGGGGAGAAAACTTTTTTCCATGCCGGAGATACAGCATTGTTTTATGATATGAAGCTTATAGGAGAAATGAATAAAATTGATTTTGCATGTCTTCCTGTCGGAGATAATTTCACAATGGGAATTGACGATGCAGTGAAAGCTGCTGAATTTCTGAATGCCAAAACTGTCATACCTGTGCATTATAATACTTTTGAAGTAATAAAAGCAGATGCAGATGACTTTAAAAGAAAAATAGAATCAATAGGCAGAAAATGTATTGTTATGAATCCGGGTGATTCAGTTGAACTGTAAATAAATCCATTTCGGGGATCACTTAAGTTAACCGCAATTAATTTGACAAAAATAATTTCAATTTCAAATCAGAAAGGCGGAGTAGGTAAGACTACTACCGCAATAAATCTTTCTGCTGCGATATCAGCTTACGGGAAGAAAGTGCTGCTAATAGACGCTGATCCTCAGGCAAATGCAACTTCAGGATTAGGTCTGGATACTTCACCTGACGGAAGCTCTACGTATGAAGTTTTCATTTCAGAAAAAAATATCACAGAATGTATTAAAGATTCCCGGATTCAGAATTTGAAGATAATCTGTTCGAACATTAATCTTGTTGCAGCTGAGCTGGAACTTGTGGATCTGCCTTCAAGAGAAAGCATACTGAGAAATAAATTAAGAAACTTCATAAATGAAAATCCGGATGATTTTGATTATGTAATTATTGATTGTCCGCCTTCACTCGGACTGATCACAGTCAATGCTCTGAACGCCGCTGATTCGCTGCTAATTCCTGTTCAGTGCGAATACTATGCGCTCGAAGGTTTGTCACAGCTGCTCAATACAATTAAAAACGTAAAAAATATTTTCAATCCTGAACTGAATATCGAAGGTTATCTGCTGACAATGTTTGATTCCAGGCTGAAGCTTTCTAATCAGATAGAATCTGAATTAAGAAAATTTTTCGGTGAAAAAGTTTTCAGCACGAAAATATTCAGAAATGTTAAGATAGGAGAAGCACCCAGTTACGGCAAACCAATCATTGTATATGAACCAACATCTACCGGAGCTTTAAACTATATGGAACTCGGCAGGGAATTTCTTTCGAGGAATGGCTTTGAAACGGATAATGCTTCAGAATTTAAAGATATCAAAATCAGCGAATCATAATAAATTTTTTAATATTTAATAAATGGATAATAAACCGCAGGCTCTGGGAAAAGGGCTTTCCGCAATTTTTGATGAAAAGAAAATTGATATATCTTTTACTGAAGAGAATTCGAAAAAAAATTCCGCAGAGATCAGCGTTTCACTTATACAGACAAATCCTTTTCAGCCGCGTGAGGATTTTGATGATGAAAAACTGAACGAACTTGCGGAGTCAATCAGACAAAATGGGATTATTCAGCCGATCACAGTAAGAAGATTTGAAACCGGATTCAAACTTATCTCAGGTGAGAGAAGATTAAGAGCTGCAAAGATGCTGGGATTGGAGAAAGTCCCGGTATATTATTATGAAGCAAATGATGAGACTGATGAAAATATGCTTGAACTCGCGCTGATCGAAAATCTACAGAGGGAAGATCTGAATCCTATGGAATTATCCGACTCTTATAATAAACTGATCGAAGTATATAATCTCACACAGGAAAAAATTGCAGAAAAGGTCTCAAAAAACAGAAGTACTGTGGCAAACTTTCTAAGACTGCAGAGACTTCCC
>Ga0138256_10002395_pt1 | contig 20044 bp, 8 predicted proteins | sample KNB2016incub_MG_FD_105486 | JGI IMG/M metagenome (GOLD analysis project Ga0138256, IMG submission 105486) | Active sludge microbial communities from wastewater in Klosterneuburg, Austria - KNB2014incub_MG | ecosystem: Engineered > WWTP > Activated sludge > Unclassified | place: Austria... | reverse complement strand
TTGGCCTCCCACGGAATTCATGAGCTGGAACCATTCAGCTGTGGATGGCACATGCCATTCATCCGGACATATACCTTTGACTCCACTTGGGTTTGCCGATGATGAAATCCCACCCGTTACTTCATCCCAGGTATAAAGCCTTCCGAACGAATCACAACTTAAAGGGTCGAAGTTATAGCACACACCGGCACCGGTCCAGCGTAAGTTCTCTGCCATCCAAACCTGATCGCCTATACAAACAGTTTTATAAACTTCGTTATCGCGCACGTCAATAATTGAATCTATACACAGATCGTAGGACCATGTCTGTCTTCCATACTGATTAAATCTTAAATTTCCATTACTGTTGTTCCGGGGCAGTTCATGTACTGTCGTTCCGCCAAACTTATGTGCATTTCCGGTGCTGTCGCCATCATAAAAAAACGAATGAAGGAGTGTGTCTTCACAAAGTTTGGCCTCGTCAGTACCTACCAGAGTAGAGACCCCATTTGAAACAGTCTCGTAGGCATACAGACTAATCGGATTTTTTGACAACCACGCAGGTTTAATTGGATCAATTGTTCTTTGGTTTCCATCCATGTCGGTCCAGGAAGTATTTGTGTATCCACTATAGCAGCTGTTTGCAAACACCACGGTACTGTCCAGGGCCGGCATAATCTCACGGATCCCTTTTGATGTTACCATCACATCATAACTGCCATTAATTTCAGATTTAATTTGATTCCAAACAGCTTGTGTTTGTAAATTGGGATCAAACCAGAAACTCATACCGGCACTCAGTTGTTGCTCTTTAAATTGATTATAATATTTAGGTCCGACTTTACCCTGAAGCAATTGTTTAAAAGCGTCAACCGAACCTGTAACTTCAGTTCGAAGAAACTCAAATTTCAGTCCGGTTAAAAATGCAAACGGAAGACCATGCGTCTCAAGAATAACCAACCCATATTGGTCGAAAGTCTCAATGATTGAGGGGACACAATACTGATATCTTAGAGTAGTTACTTCAACATCAGCCTCACCATTTTCGATTACATCAATTACCCGGCTATTAAGTTCATTCCAATTGTAAAATTCGAATTCGAATGGAGCAAGTACAAGTACTTTTTTCTTTTTAATTTTATTGACACTGCCTTTTGTAATTTGCGAATAACGCTTTAGTTTCCCTGAGCCTTTTTTACTGCCTCTGTATTTACTGATCCCATTAGCATCAACTTCATTAATTGAAATTGAAGACTGATAACCTCCGGTAGTAGTTATTATTAAATACGTGCTGTCTGAGACATAGGCAGATTCAACTCCCGCAAGACTGCGGATTGATGAAACCGCCAATTCAAAAGCTTCTTTCGGACCGATGTTCAAGGAATCACCTATTTCGATTACTAATTCTGCGGCTTCTCTCTGAACGTTAAATGATAAAAATACTTGTTCATCTTGTATGGTAATTACATCTGCAATTGGTTCGTCAACCGGATCTTCTTTTTTGTTACATCCTGCAAGGAGGATCGCAGAAAAAATAAATGAGAGAATGTGCAACCGAAAATTTTTCATATACCAAATTTTAATAATGTGAGGAGTAAATGTTTATCTAGTTTCAATTTGCTTAGTAATATTTACCGGGTAACACAAGAAACAGTTCAATAGCAAATTTTGAATATAGACATATTGTTAGCGGCCATTATGAAGCGGGATTGAATATTGTAATACGCTCCGAATTATTTATATCTCTGATCTGGCTAAACTAAAAAAAAATATTTATTTAACAAAAGGATTTGTTTTAAATTCAGGTGTAAATGTGGTTGGGGTCTGTATAGTTAGTATGCCATTTCCCTTAATAGACGAAAATAATTAACTTAATTGAGCTGCATTAAAACGGATTGTTGTTTGTTTGGGTGAGCGATGAGTTCACGATTATTTTACCAAACACGAAATTAAACCTTAAAATATTTACAGGATTAGTCATTTAGCTCCATAAATACCACATTTACTGATTGGATTATTTTCAGAAAGAATATGTGAACAATAGATTTTACAGATTTAGCCACGAATACGAATGAAAAATTATAGGGAAAAGAACAAAAATACTGATAAAGAATAATTATATAAATCATTCGTGCATTCGTGGCTAATGGAAATTCAGGTCTAACTAACCAGCGATTTCTTGATCAAATTGTCTTCATTGCCCGGAAATCGGTATGCACATTTTCCGGAACCTCCATTCAGCTTGACGAACCTTTCATGATAGTACTGTATTGGCGCTTCCATAAAATTCAGGAAAATGTACAACAGTTCTTTTAATTAATATCTTTGATTGATGCGAAATATTTTGATCCTTTTATTTGCTTGCATAAGTTTCATCTGTTCCGGGCAGAGCTCCTTTGTCAAGAGGTATTTGTTTCAAGATCCTGTCTATGTAAGAACAGGATGTGAAGCAAGTAATAATGGAATGATGGTTTCATATTCACTTTATTTCGACACTTGTTCATGTTCAAAGTTCTATGTGATGCGATGTAATGAAAATGGAGACTCATTATGGACGAAGTCTATCAATTACAATAACTTAGTTATTAATAGTTCAAATGATGGCGGCTATTACTCTTACTACATGGATAACCTGACAAAGTTTGATTCATCCATGAATAAGGAATGGGATTTCACCTTGTATATGTTGATAGATCTTATCATAGACGTTAGTCAGTCTTCTGATAGTACATTTTTTGTTCTTGGGGCTAAGGATACCATTTTCACCGGTTCACCCGGCATTAAACATTTGTACAAGCTTGATAAAAATGGCAATCAACTATTGGAGAAGTATTATTATGGAGATTATGCAATCCGAAATATACAGGCAACGGAAGATGGCGGCGCAATAATATATGCTGTTGTCAACGACTCAAGCAATTACCGATTTCTGATGCTTATGAAAATTGATGCCAATGGCGATAGTCTTTGGAGCAGGGATTATAAAAACTTGAGATTAAGTCCGTCAAATGGTATTGATCCGATTGTATCTCTACCCAATGGAGACCTTGGGTTTCTGGCGAATATAGGCTATGTCTCTTATCCCTATTTAGCGAAAATAGATTCAGTCGGAAACATTCTAAGTATAGATTCCTTTGCAAGTTATTCAACGTTGATCTTAAATATTCATGCCGGTATTGATGGTTCCCTGTTCGGCATTGGAAGTACGCTTACTTCTAATAATAAAAATATTCAACTTCTTTTTCGGCAATACAATCCCGATAATTTTCTGGATTACCAAATAGGTGATCTTTCAGATGAACAAGGTTTATTTATTTATCAAACATCAGATTCCGGTTATTACATGGTTGCTCAAAGAGATTCATCTACGCAAAAAGAGATTCTTCTATTGAAAAATTCACCGGGGCATGGATTTCTTTATTCGGTAAATGAAATTGCTTCAAATCTAACTGCCACTATAAGTCCGAATCCTAATTCAGGTCATTTCACTATTTCCCTTGCAGAACAATCGGCTTGTGTCGACATCACCATTACAAATACCCTTGGACAAGAAGTATGCAGAGAAAAATACTATAACACATCCTTAATTGAATTGGAGCTGCAAGGCCGGAGTGGAATATACTTTGTTAGCATCGTTGATGGTGGAAGGAGCGGGGTTTTTAGGGTGGTAAAATGGTAAAGTATTGTTCGTGCACCTTGAATGTCGTCATTGAATGCATTTTTTTTAATTGGAAATTCCGGTCTAACTAACCAGCGAATTCCTGATAAAATTGTCTTCGATTGCCCGGAAAAGGGTGGTCACATTCTCCGGAATGACCGGCTTGGACCGTAAAAAGATGATCTGCGTGATTGGAATTTCCATAGAGCGATGCGTATAGGATGATAAATCCGTTTTTCAGAAGATTTCATTTTTCATCAATTTAATATACCTTATCGAGTATAAAAATATACAAGAACTAATATTTACACCCTTTAGGGTATAATCAATGGAACTCCCGCAATTTATTAAAGAGAAAAGAAAACAAGTAAAACATAGTCTCAGTTTCCACCTAAAATTAATACAAGCCATCCGTAACTTCGAACCTTTGCCCGACCTTTCACTTCTCTCCTTTTGTTATAGAAAGAAAAATCCCTTTCAGCTTTTCTAGCATTCCGCATTAGATAACTTATTTATTTTTCATTCACCCGAATTTGACCATAAATTCCGCCGAGCGGGAGGCTGTGTTGCCTAGGGATATGCCTAAATAAAATAATACACTTTTTGGATGAATAAGAGAGGCTTATTTTTGTCAGAATATTTATTATATTTACTTATTGCTAAAAATTTTTAAATGAAGAATTTTTACATTTTCGCCATCATTTTCATTTTTTTTGTACCTAAGTTTTTATATTCAAATGTAGATACGCTTTCCATGTCATTTGGACCTTGTGGTGGTAGTGATTCTGTTCTGTATTATATTAAAAATCCTCTTTCAGTTTCAGTCAATGTTAGTATTATACCCGAACACAATTTAACGGATTCTCTTCGTGTTTTGAATTTTCATCTTGGAATTGGAGGGTCTTCGACAAGTGCTGATGCTCGTATCATGTCGATCTTAAATCAGGCTGCGCCCGCAAGAAAACAAGATGACTTATCAAGCTCTTCGAATTTTAATTTTAATGCCGATTTACCACAGCTATTTAAGAACAAAGACCTTATTATTTTTGTGAATGAGGCAATAAATTATAATTCCGGAGACTCGCTTCTCTTACATCTTAATGAGTTGGAAGAGTTTGTTGAAAATGGAGGAACAGTCATCTATACCGGTGGTTCTCATAGCAATGATTTAATTAATGCAACGGGGCTAATGTCAACTACAAATGCTCAAACAAATGTGAATTCTGGTTGGAATATATTTTCTCTCAACTGGGATGAACCATTGTTCAGATCTGTAAATCAGAATCTCCTTCAAACAATGTTGTCTACATACATATTCAATGACACATCAAGTGTATGGATTCCAATTGCAAATTGTTCAGTCGGTACCGTCATGGGATATAAGCCGATAGGAAGAGGGCGAGTTATTTTCATTGGATTTGATTATAGGACATCCAACCAGAACATTGAACAAATTCTGGTGAATGCCATTCGAAGCGCTTCTCATGCTTATGCGCGAAGTTCGTATTCTACATTCCTTATTCCGCCTTTTGATTCCATTCCTGTCTATTTTTATTCAAATCAATTTCAAACAGAATTGTCAGGTGATTATTATAGTCAATTTACAATAATGTCAGTGAGTACAGTCACTATATTGGATACCGTAGTAGTACATACTTATGTAGACCCAAGGCCTTGTCCGATCTATTCATTAATTCATCAACCTTGCCAACGTATATGCATTTCAGATTTGGCGACTCATTCTCCGGACTCTTTTTATTTCGATTATGGTGACGGATTTGTTGACAGCCAACCCGGTTGTCATGACTATTCTTCAATAGGAAATTATATAATATCTATGAATTTTTGTAACAGCAATGGTTGCACACAGGCATTTGATACTGTCAACATAACGGCAATCGGACCTGTTGACCCGGGTCAATATTATTATAACTGGAGCGGTGGATTAGGTCCATTGTTTGAAGTAGATTTTGCAAACATTTATAATCAAAGTAGTTCAATGCTTTTTGAAGATTTCACATGCGACATTCAAACCCCATTAGTAGAAGGGCAATATTATCCTTTATACTCGCGTACTTCAAGTAGCAGGGTTAACAGTGTTTCGGTTTTCTTGGATGCAAACCGCGACGGGAGGTTTACTCACCATGAATTTATTTGCTATAACCGTGCCTTAGAACATCATTACGATACAATAGCCATACGAAAGTTCCCAAATATTGCCTATGGAGTTCCTATGCGTTTGCGAATTATTTCTACTGCTGATATTCTTATCCCTTTTTATACTCTCAGCAATGGCACATATGTGGATGTGGAGGATTATACAGTAGTGCTTTCACCTAATCCGGGTATTGTTCCGGATGCGCGGTTTACTTATTCCCACGATTGTGATGGTCTTCGTGTTCAATTTATTTATACTGGAAGTGGTGCGCCTGATTCTTTGTTATGGGAATTCAGCGACGGGATGCAGGCAGGCGGCTGGCAAGTAGTGCATTCATTTCCTTCACAATATCCACAATGGGTCCGTTTGACTGTTTTTAATTCGTGGGGAAGTACCACAAGAAAAGACACACTTCATAATCCCAACCTTCTTGAATTTTATTATAGTACGCCGGTGAGTACCGGCGTTCCCGTTAGCATCTCTGTACCTAATTATTTGTATGCAGATTGGTGGTGGTGGACATTCCCGGAAGTGCCTGCATTAATTCAGGACACTGTCGCCATACACACATATTATTCTACTGGTGATTTTCCATTCACACTAAGTATGCATTGGAACTATATTTCCTTATTCAGAGACAGGTATGGAAGTTGTTTTGTTACTTCCGGCGATACTATTAATAATGTAATACTTAGTGTGCCCATTCAAGGAGAGGATTTAGGTTGGAGAGTTTATCCTAATCCTTTTTCTGATGTGATTTCGGTATCAGCCGAATCAGGTTTTAATGAACAAGTAATAGTTACTGTTCAGGATTTGAACGGAAAAAAATGCTACGAGGAAAACATGAGTTTAGGAAGTGGTACCTCTACGCTTCAACATCATTTTACTGAACCCGGAATTTACCTCCTGAATATTCAAACAGCATCAGGCAAGATTCAAAATTTTAAAATTATCTCTATTCCAAAATGAAAAGTCAGTCGACGTTTTTTATTATTGTTGTGATCTTCCTTTCTTTGAACGTATGTTCAAAGGGACAAGGCATAAGCAATTTATGGAACATGGGATATGACGAGAATGGAGCAGGATTTGGAGGAAGCGATGTAAATTTTTTTTATAACAGACCGGACACTTCCCGTGTACACCGGTGGATTAGTTTTGAATTTGCAAATGCGAATATATGTGATAGTACAGGGCAATTGTTGTTTTGCACCAATGGGTTCGATGTAGCAGACAGAAATTCGAATGCTATGCCGAATGGACATGGACTTTTTGGTAGCAGTAACCCAAGTGGCTGGGTTAGATTTGGCAGCCCGGAATTACAGGGAGCTATTATTCTTCCCGATCCGGGTAACCCAAACCACTTCTATATTTATCATGTTTTATCCGAACTGTATATTAATTTTCCGGCGTATGCTGCATTATTTCCGGAAGCTTTATATAGTTCTGAAGTAGATATGACTTTGAATGGAGGATTGGGAGATATTGTAAACAAAAATACTGTCATACTTCAAGATACCCTGTATACAGGACAACTTATGGCATGCAAACATGCTAATGGGCGAGATTGGTGGTTGATTGTACCTGAATTCGGACGTGGAAGTTATTATAGATTTTTGCTCACAGCAGCAGGATTACAATTAATCGGAACTCAACAAATAGGCCTTCGGCACAGAAGTTATGGTCAGACAGCCTTTTCTCAGGACGGCAACTATTATGCATATTTTAATTCTTATTCCGGATTGGAAGTTTTTCGTTTTGACAGATGTAGTGGTACTTTTTCAGATCCCCAATTCTTAGGCAACATTGATACAGTGCAATCCGGATTTGGTCTGGCCTTTTCACCCGATTCTAAAAAGATCTATTTGAGTTTAGGGTTATTTATTTATCAGTTAGATCTCGATGCCACATCATTGGCAGCCTCGAAAAAGCTTGTTGGCATTTGGGATGGCTACTACGATCGGTATCCTTTTGGAACAATGTTTGGGTTGTTGAAATTGGCACCTGACGGAAAAATTTACATTAGTACGGGAAATAGTACACACTATCTGCATTGTATTGAAAACCCGGATATAATAGGTGTTGGTTGTAATCTCGTTCAGCGTGCAGTAAAATTGCCTACTTGGAATTTCAATTCTTTTCCGAATCATCCTAATTATTTTCTTGGCCCGGTCATCGGAAGTGTTTGTGATACTGTTACAAAAATTGCTGATTTCGAAATAAAAAAGAATGCAATTAAAGCCTCTCCTAATCCTGCCCTCAGTAATTCAGTGCTTACCATTCAGTATCCTACACTGGAAAATTCCGGAGCTAAGCTTCAGTTGTATGACGTAAATGGTAAATTAGTATTGGAAGAAATCCTTCCGCCATGGAGCCAGGTTCACAACCTAAGAATACCGGTTAATTCCGAGGGAATGTTCATGGTTCGTATCTTTTCAGATAAATATGAGAGTAGCAGTAAAATATTTATACTCTCTATTGAATAAAATGGAATAGTTATTTTATAGTGTTACAACCGCCGAGCAGGGATAAAGCTGCACACAGGTACGTCAAGTCCTCAGTTTAATGCTGAATGAAAATCTAATAAGGCTTAGCTTGTAAAACATACTTATGGTAAAATAAACTCTTGCCTATAAGCTCAGTGTATTTTAATACATCAGAATTTGACATATTATATAACGATTTGGCATTGCTATAGGTTGATCCGTAAAACGAATGATTTAAACCGGTGACAGAATAGAGATTTAATAAGAAAGAAGATTCAAGAGATTGCAACTCAATTATCGGATAATTCAGCTTGTTAAATTTTTTCGCTGCTACAGTAATTCCACCGTATGAAGAAGAGCCTTGATCGAGTCTGTATTTTATCCTATTATCCCACTTACCATAACCTGCTTGCGTGGATAAATAATCTGTTAGTGATACATAATTTGATAAAAATATTCCGTCACAATAGTATACCATCGAATCAACTGCTCGTTGCGGGTAGGCGTAATTTTTCCCCATCCAGCCTTCATAAAAATAAAATTTTGCTCCATATCGGTTGCACATTGCTTTAGTTAATCGCAACAGAGTGAAACATCCGGCATAATCATTTGTAACCCATGGTTCTTTTTCGGTAAGGGGTGCTACGACAGAACGTAAATCAGGATATGCAGTATAAAAGGCATCCCAAGTGGCTATTTCAGATGTTTCCCTGATATCACACGTAATTAATTTAATCCCGTAAGTACTCACTGCCTTCCGACAAAAAGCAGCGAACTTAGTTCTTTCCGAAGAGGATTTCATTGAGTTACGTGCATAACAGTTTAACATGTTTCCACCATTGTTCTTTAAATAACTTAGGACCTTATTTTCGCTGGTGCTATTTCCAATTGTTAAGTAATCAGGATGTGACATAAATCCAAATAGTTCAGTAAGCACTTGATTGTTTGTCCTTAGATCTGATGAAACAATTTCGGGTGAGACCGAAGGTTCAATGAAGGAATCCTCTTTTGTACATGAAGTTAATAACAGGGAAAAGCTTAATAGTATAAATACCGGAATAACATTAAATCTTTTGGAATGATGCTTTTTAACCATTTGTTTTTTTAATTTTTTTCTAGGGTACAAATATCTTATGAACGATGTGTAAAACATCTCAACTAAATAATTCGGAAATATTATGATTGTTGTAAACTAAGGATCAGCTTATTTGTTGGTCAACAATTCTATACTATTAATAATGACCCTTTGTGTTTTTCCGGTCATTTGGAGTATGCAATGGTAGTTTCAGAATTTGGGTTTTAGATGAATTTACGAATAGCCTGAATGTGGCGTCGATATTGGGAAATTGGCGCTATAAATTTTGACAGAAAGGTAAGAAAAAGATCGGCATACGACTACTTTCTTGCGCTGCTTATTTCAATGATACAAACGGCCTTTGCAGAAAATAAACTTAAAAATGTATAATTGGAAAATAAATTGCTTGGCAATTCAATTCCTTAAAACAGATTATGCAAATTTATTACAGAAACTTTCACTGATCCCTTTTCACCTGAGTAATCAATAGCAAGCTGCAATTGTAGTTTTCAGGCCTTCTCACGAGTACGGCTTCGACCGGGTTTTGATGAATGTACATGATCCTTTTTAGAATTATTTATTTCTATCTTTATTCTAAGGATGTGCATGGGTGGAAAGAGCCGGTAGAGGAATAGCCGGCTGTTTTTCACAAGAATTTGGAGTGTTCGCCACATATTGAGTATTTCAAAAGATGACGGAAGTCATATACTATATGAATACTTACTCCGAATTTTAATTCCAAAATTATATCTGACAACTAGTTTAAATTAATAATATTTATTCCTGCCATTCCTATTTCATCTGATAGCTATCGGATTGACGAAATAGTTTAGTATAGTCCCGCAGGGATCTTTTTAATTTTCTTCTGCAAACCAATTTGTATTTGGTATAAATTATAAAATTGCAACACATGACTTAGGTTAATTAATATTACATCCTGCAGCTCTGCAGCCCACGAATATGAGATGAATCCATAAACTAACCAGTGGCGTCTATATGAAAAGGCTTCTTTCTATTTTCTTGCCGGTATTAATTTCTCTTTCGGGGAATGCGCAGGATCTTGCTGTGCTGGGACAACAGAAGCCCTTTATTTTTTCAGGAAACCTCACAGCGCAGTACACATTTTTTAACACTACCGGAGTTTCCTACATGGAACCGGGATCATGGACGATCAGTGGATCTCCGACTATCAGCATATATGGCGTTGTATTGCCATTTAGTTTTGTAATCAGTGAAAAAGAGCGCTCCTTCCGGCAGCCTCTTAACCAGTTTGGACTTAGTCCAAGGTATAAATGGGCGACACTCCATCTCGGTTACCGCAATCTTCAGTTTTCGGAATATTCACTGGCAGGGCATCAGATACTCGGAGTCGGGGCAGAAATAAATCATCCTAAAAAAATAAATTTTTCAGTCATGTACGGAAGGTTACTGCGTTCGGTGAATGCCCGCCAACCTGAAAACACTGCATTTTTACAAACGCCTTCATATACCCGGCGATGCTTAGCATTAAAAGGAGGGTATGGTGATGAAAAGAATAAACTTAATATCTTTTATTTGATTGCTCAAGACGATGCTTCGTCTTTAAAAAATATTTCTGACACTTTATTATTAAAATCCGCATCCAACAGGGTGATGGGAGCCAACACATATCAGACATTCCTGAAGCATTTTATTGCGGACCTGGAATTTGCAGCTTCAACAACTGATTATAAATTACCTGGAGAAAGTACTGCCTCAATAGAAAAAGGAACCGTGATAGACTTTAAAACAGGATACTCTGCAAACAACAAGCGCTTATTGTTGAAATACCTGCGCATTGAACCCGGCTTTGAGTCATTCGGAAAATATTTCTTCCAGCGCGATGTGCGAAACATCAGCATCGAACCAGGCGTTGATTTTTTCAAACAAAAACTAAGTGTTGACCTCAGCCTCGGATTTCAGCGTGATCATCTTGACAACAACAAATCATCTAAAACCCAACGTAAAATTATTTCCGGTAAAGTCACTGCCCGTCCATGGAAATTCTATATGTTGAATGTATCCATTGGAAATTACAGTATTGAACAAAGTGCCGGATTGTACGAACCCGACACCGCAGTAAGGCTGAGCCAGGCCACCTTTAATGCTACGGTGATGAACCAATTCAACGTGTTAATGAAATCAATGTCACATAGTCTGAGCCTGCTGTATTCCGGCCAGACACTCTCAGATCATAATGTGAACACAAAACAGTTTGCAGAATTCGAAATGACTTCCATCGCTGCGATGTATGCATTGGGTTTTATGAAACTGCAACTTCAAACAACTGCTTCATGGATGCTAACCGATTACGCTCAGAATAATATTAACACAAGAGTTACCGGCCCCTTGTTTGCTTTGAGCAAGTCGTTCTACAAAACGGTTACTACCGGAGTTAGCTATGGGAACCGAATAACAAGAAGAGATAAAATCAACACTAATCGTACGACAACAATCGGGTTTAACGCAGACATCCGTTTGCATAAAAAACATAAAATAGGATTCCGCTACACATACAACGACCAGAAATCATATATAGAATCAATTAAATCATTTAAAGACAAGAGAGGAGATATCAATTATGCGTTCACATTCTAAATCTGTATGGCTTTGCCTGTTGGTAATGGCATGCACCATGGCAAGTGCCCAGCAAATTATACCCGTCACCACTCAGGTGATGCTTCCCGCTCCCCGGTTTCTCTATGACTTCTCCGGTAAGACACAGCTTATGATTTATCCGCAAACGGTAGAAGATGCCAGTCTCAGAATTTCGATCAAAGGAGATAACGGCATTGTCATATCAACGCTGCCAACTTATAATCCATTCAATATCGTACTTACCGGGTCGCCCATGATTGTAACGGGTTTTGCAATCGAAGATTATTTTTTGCAGCAAAATTTACTTTTCAGTGGCATCACATCACAGAGAATGAATCAAAACGGCTTGCCTCCCGGAAACTACCGGCTATGCGTTCGTGTTGTTAATAGTGATGGCACTTTTATTTCCGCCGATGATCCGGGAGGATGCAGCAATACATTTTCAATTCTTGAAGCCGAGCCACCCTATCTTATTAATCCTTCATGTGGCAGTAATATCAATACTGCTTTAGCAAACGGAATTGCTTTTTCATGGGCACCTTCTGCCGGTGCACCTCCGTTTACCACTTATACACTACGTATAACTGAATTTCCACAAGAAGGAATGAATCCCGCAGCAGTCATGAATGCTGCTACAACGCCAATGTTTTTTGAAAAAGAGATTCAGGGCTATACTTACTTCTACGGTCCGTTGGATCCACCATTGCAAACAGGAAAGAGTTATGCATGGGAAGTTGTTGCCCGCGATGCCGAAACGAAGACCTATTTTAAGAACAACGGTCGTAGTGAAGCGTGTTGGTTTAAATATTCACCTCCGATAGGAAATGTGATTGCAGAGCCTGTTGTGATTCAAGCAGTATCAGGAGGAGGATTGCTACAAACATCATTTTATCCTCTGTCAACAGTTAGCGGCAGGCTTATGTACAAATACAATGCAGGAACAGGCCAGGCAGTTTCCGTGAGTGCGCAGCAGGGTGGTGGCAATTCAGGCGGTGGCGTATTTATTAGCAATCCTACTGCAATTCCATTTGCCGGATCCCCTTCATCTGCATTTCAATATAACCAGGGATTGAGTTCTAGCGATGCGAAACCTCTTGCAAATATTAAAATCAGCCTTGTAAAAGAATACATCATCAGGAAGGGAAATTTTCTTTTTAATCCTGTGGAAAATCTTGTACTTAATGACAAAACCTATTTACAGGCTTCTGCTTTCAAAAGCGCATTTCCCAATAGCGGCCAGGTGATGAAGACAACAACTACTGATGTCAACGGAAATTTTTCATTTACATTTTTAAATGCCGATTCAATTGGTCAGGTTCGGGAAAATGTTTCCCATGGCGAACCTAAGGAGAACAACGACTTTTTCAACGGAACAATTTATAGCGCCTACAGAATTGTCGTGGAGTCACCCTATTATTGCAGTCCTGAAAATGACATTATAGTTCAGCCATGGGAGGCAAAAAATGCCGGCGATGTTGTTTCGCTGGTAAAGGACTATAATTTAAAAATTGTTGTTAAGTCGGTAAAAACTAATATTGAACAAATATACGGCGGGGAAAATCCTTTGAGCGATGTTGATGTAAACGTCGTCAGAAAAAATCATCAGCCGGAAGTGCCCGCTGATGAAGGCCAAGGATTAAATGCGCCAAATCCTAAAGGACAGGGCGTGATCATATCGAAAAACAAGACAGGGCAGGATGGTTCAGCATTTTTCACACGGATGGTGCGCCATCAAAAAAACTTTAACCCCGACCGTTATACCATACAATGCAGTACCAACAAGAAAGATGGAGCCTATAATTATCAGGACGAATCCGTCAGGTATAATGCAATTTATCCTTCACAAATGGCCAACTTTCCGACCACGGGTGACTTGTCAAGAACCACATGGAACAGTCAATATAATTTAGAAACAAAACAGTTTGATGTGGCGATGTGGCCGGCGAAACCGCGTATTATCGGCAAGGTAATCAATAGCCAGGGAAAGGTTATGGCCGGTGTAAAGGTTGTCCTCCTGTCCATCGACTCCGATCCGGCAAACTACAATCTGTCAAACCTTTTCAAAATGGTGTCAACGGGACCTGATGGCACCTTTGAATTCAATGATCTCTATGGTGAGTTTAAGGTGGTAGGCACCGGCTCTTCAATGAAAATAATTACGATCGGTCCCAAAAGGACACTGATGATAAAAGTCAACGGTTATAAATATTATGAGGATAGTTCTTTAAAGGTTTTGCAATTGGGCCAGCAACTTGATTTAAAAACTATCATGCTTGAACCTGATGGATTCGTATCAGGCAAAGTGATCGATGCAGATGATGGTTCAGCTGTTCCTGCCACTATTATTTTTAACAATCAGATATCGGAACATACTCAATCCATATTTACAATAAATCCTTTTAAACATTATGAGACTTTTTCTGCCCCGGTACCCTCAGGTAATTATAAACTTAAACTGATCGCAGATAACCCTGAGTATGAAATGAAAGAATATCCGATAGAAGTTAAGAAATCAAATAATGGAAGTGCGCAAGATCTTGGGTCACTGAAAGTGTACAGAAGCATGCACCGTATAGCTTTTACTGTGAGGGAAAAATCAAATAATAAACCGGTAAAAGGTGTAACTATTAAAATCAAGCAAAGCAATGTTCCTCCTTTTATTACCGGAGTTGACGGGAAAGTTTTGTTACAATTTTCATCAATGAATGAAAATTTCTCACTTGAAATTATTCCGCCTGACGAAAAGGATCTGCTGCCTGTCTTTACGATCGTCGCGAATACAAACAGTTCGACTCCAAAGGTGATTCCTGATATTTTCCTGGAGCCTTGTGCTCGCATAAGTGGTACTGTTACATTCGGTAATGATCATAAACCTTTGCCGGAGGCAGATGTATTTCTTGATCAGGGAAGCGGTGGAACTACATCATTGGTGAAGACTGATAGCAACGGGAAATATTCTTTAGGGAAGATCCCATTGAGCCCGGCGGAAGCAGTGATAACAGCGGGAAAGTCTGAACCCGGAATTACTATCATTGCAAAAACCAAAACGGTGGATATCACCAAAACCAAAATAGTAGATTTCTATTTACCGGTATTCGACAAAATGAGTATTTCGGAAATTTACGGACTGCCTGTTATTGTAGATTCTTTACTTGATGAAGGAGCCACGGCTACCATTTCGGGAAAATTTATATCGCTTCCGGACAATGATAATTTCCAGATAGACGAATCGAATTTCATGATGGGATTCTCCGGAATAAAAATGCTGAAGCTCGCTACGACAACTCCGCAAGGTGTTCCCCTAACCAAGCCGGAACAGAAAGATGTACTAACCGGCGTTCAATCAATGTCATTGAAAGTACACAATGAATTCTTCAGTACCCACACTTCAGCTACTGATTATTTTAGTGTAAAACCCGATGCAAATGAATCGGGCTATATAGAGGGCAACGTTGTCATCTCAAACAGTTCCTTTCAATTCAATGAATCGGTAATTTCATTTACGAAAGAACCAATTTATCTTTCTGAATCATCTCCGCCGACGAATGTGGTTAAAACGATTTTGGCAAAAGCGCCGGTCAAGAAACCATACCAGCTTACGGATGAAAAGGGTGGCTCGATTGATTTCAGCTTAATGAGTTTTGAGGCGACAGCAAAAGCAGGAAACTGTACTTTAAATGGCAACACGATTACGCTGAACACAACCATTTCCACAAGTCTCATCCCATTGATGAATCCTCAGAAATTTGAATTGAATATCGGTGATCTTATTGTAAAGAAAGATGGATTTGATCCCCTCTACAATCAACCGGGGTTTGAATTTAAACTTGAACAATGGACTGTAAAATGCGACAAATGGAATTTATCCAAACAGTTCAATAATATCCTTATCAATGGTGGCGTAATCAAAACAGGCATCGCCGATGCGCCATTTAATAGCTTAAAAATTCAGCCGAACGATTTAACTTTTAACGGGTTCCAGTTTGGAAGCATGACCCTTTCAGGAGTTGTTCCTCTGGAAGTTATATCTACCAATGCTTTTATGCTTTACGACAATAAAACAGGCAGCGATGATAAACCACACTGGCGAATTGCAGTGTTAGCGTCAGGTAGCCAGCCCGCAGCACAGCTTAAAGGTCTTCCCGGAATGGAACCGGGTGCATACCTTGAATTTACTGTATTCGAAGCACTGAGTAATAACGAAAACCAGGTGAGCTTTGGTAACAAAACACCATCTGTCACTTTTTATAAAGTTTATAAAATGAAACCTGTAAGCCTGCATAATTACAATAATTATTTTCAGCTTTCAGGATTGGTTGATTTGGGAATTCCAAGAGTCAATAATAATTACACAGGTGCTTTGGAATTTTCGAAAAAGAATGGTGCCATCGCTATGGATGTGAAAACACTTCCGTTAAATTTTGAGGCGCCTGGGAAAGTTAATTTTATTAATACACCATTGGCAGGAACGCAGAAGCTAGATGCTTCCGGCTTTGAAGCTAAAGGGAGGATTGTTGATATAGAAGGTATAGATCTTCAGGCGATTCTTTATCGGAAACCCAATGACATTTATGTTGAAGTGAAGCCACTTGGCCAGGTACTTCCTATAGGTGATGGTGTAATATCCCTCACCGATGTGAAAGGCAAAATGGAAGTGAAGAACAACGATTGGGAGTTTTTTCACTTTGATGGAATCATGACCGGCGCCGTAGGTGTTGAAGGTCAGCAACGACTGGCATTCACCATTCATGGTGCGATAGATGCAAACTCACAGCAGGTTTCACTTAAGAATGTCAATACACCATTCGGGGGAATGACTATTACCTATGATTTCAAGAATGGACGGATGACGGGAAATCTGCAAATCGATAAAAATATGGGAGGTATCGGCGTTAATGGCGCTGCCAATTTGCTTGTTGATGCGCAAGGCTACTACATCATTCTTGGCGGAAGCGCATTAGTACCCGGCATAGGTACCATCCAAGCAGGGGCTATGTTTGGTAATTATCCTTCCATTTCGGGTGATGCTAAGAATACCTTGATGCAATTCGCCTATAACAAGAATGTGCCTGCAACATTTGCAAACGGGATCGGCGGATTTTTCATTACAGGCACAAAAATGTTCCCAATTGAAATACCAAAAACAAAAATAGACTTAAAAGTAGTTTCGGTCGCCTTTGGAGCTGAAGTAGGTGCCGATGCAAGAGTGTGGATGAACTTCGCCGGACCGGGAACATCTTTTGGAATCGGTACGATGGTTTTTGCTCATGCCTACTTTGTTTGTAAATCAATGATCTGTACCAGCTTTGGCGCAGATGCCCGTGCTGAACTTGGAATGCAAGGTGATTACAATACTGCTTCAGGAACTTTTTCCTTGGAAGGCTGTGGAAGTTTTACTGTATCAGGTTATGGTGAACAATGTGTTGGCGCCTTCGATGCATGCATTCAACCATGCGTCGACCTTGGATTTGAAAAATCAATAAAGGTGATTTTGCTGCTTAATTCCAGCGGTGGCGCTTCCATAGATCTTGGTCTTGGAAATTGCAGCGGACAACCAAAATTAACAGGAGGATGGTAATATGAAAAAACTAAGCATAACTCTGATTGCCGGATTGATATTTATCTCTCCACAAATCTTTGCGCAAATAATACAAAGCGCGCCACAGGGAAACTTAATCTGGTTCTCACCTGAAACAGCTTCCATTGAAAATGGTTTTGTTTCCCGAAAGGGAGCCGCCGATAAAGAGTTCCGGAAAATCGGTGAAACCACGATACCATCATCGGCTGACGAAATTGAAAAACGAAATATCCGATGGCAAGAGGATTTTCCTCATCTGGCACCGCTTTCCACACAGGAGAAACAGGAATTGCTGGAGATGGCAAGAAATAAATCTGTTCCTAAAACTACTTCTTTGAAGTATCACCCTGTGGCAATGGGAATAATGGGACAGGTATGGTATGACAAACAAACACCACAGGGAATAAAATTAAGTTACCGTGTATTGGCAGGAGGCGCGGACAAAATTATTGAAGCCTCCGGCTGGCCGGCTGCAGTGAAGTTGCCCAAAGCAGTTTCTGCCGAAGCGAATGAATTTCCTGACCGTATTCACATCAAGTGGGAAATGAAAGGAGAAGCCAATGCAGAAGGATTCAGGATTTATAGAAGAACTGCTTTGAAAGGAAATTTTATGATTCAAAATGTTGATGGAGGCTATTCTCAAATTGACAAAACCTGGTATTTACTAATCACAGATACGATGGTTGAACCATTTGCGATGTATGAATATAAAGCCGCAGCTATTGACAGGTTAGGCAATGAGGGCGCCATATCAGATGTGTTCAGGGCCCGAACGCGTGGAGAAAATATACTTCCGTATTTCAGCGAAATCAAGGGCACATCGAATGATGCCGGAAGCATCATTGTGAAATGGAAGCTAATGATGCCACAATTGGCAAGAAGTATTAATATTTACAGAAGCAGATATTTTGATAAAGAATTTATCCTTGTAGGAAGGGCATCGGTGGGAGACAGCATTTATACAGATGGAACTATAGAGCCCAACGAAAACCAATATTATAAACTGGAGGTCTTAATGGATGAAGGCAGTCGGAACTCTGCGATTGTATCCGTGCTGGGTCGCTCCAATGAAAAGGCCAATGCCCCGAGGATAACGTCGGTTACTTCAGAAAAAGACAGCGTCACCATAACGTGGTTGCCGGATCCGTCTTCTGTGTATGGATACTATGTATATCAGCAGCATTCGATAGGCGATTCTGTAACACAGGTTAGCCACATGATTCCGCCTGACTCAGGCCGATTTGTGCATAAGGCTGAAACCAATGGAAACAATTTTACATTTTATTACTCTGTAAGTTCTGTCGGGCTCGATTATAAAGTGAGTGCGCATTCCATGCCGCTTGAAATCATGATTCGAGGTATGAGCAAACTGGATCCTCCTACAGGGCTAAAAGTAATTCGTCGTGAAGGGAGTGCCATAATTACATGGAAAGAACAGTTTTCACAAAATGAAGCTGTGATGGGATATAGCATTTACAGGAAAGCGGAGTGGGAAAAAGAGTTTGTGAAAATTAACAAAGACACTCTTAACCCGGCGCTAGGCTATTTTGCGGATGAAAATATTTTTCAAAATAGTGCATACTTGTACAGAGTGGAAGTTAAAGATTATTATGGAGGCATTGCCGCTATGGAAGTGCAGCTGTTAGCACATCCGATCACACTTATGGCACCTCAACAATTAGTCATTTCAAGGACAACAACAGGTGTATTCCTGAGATGGGAGCAAACCACCCAGCAAATTAAATCCATCCGTCTTTATGTTTCTGAAGGAAATCAAAAAGCGAAAATGATTGCCGAACTGAAACCCGGTGACACAACGTACGAAGACAAAACTGCCATGAAAGGAAAAACGTTGAATTACTTTATCAGGTATGTATCATCAATGGGAACAGAAAGTGAACCGGGTGTTGTCCGGAGCATTGTAGTAAGATAGATCTCGTAACCCGTATAACTATTTTTTATTTTAGGTGGCAATTTCAAGGCTCTGCGCCTTGCGGTAAGTTGTCCCTGATACATGGATTCGTCCTGAATTAGCCATTTAGTTTAGAGTTTGACATTATTTCGCATATTTCTTCGTGTGAAAACCCCAATTCGCGATTCGCGAATTGAGAATGAGTACCACTTTTAGATACAATTTAGACTGAAATGAAAAATACTTGGATAAATTTAAAAGTATATTAAATGATAGTGGTTTACAGGAGGCTGTTATAAGTAACCTTTTTTACGAGACGCAAGCTATTCGTTCTAAGAAGATAACTGATAAACTAAAAGAAATTGTGTCAGCATAATTATCGGAATAAAAACACTGATTTAGCTTATGGCTGAAAAACACATTCTAGAAATGTTTGATTGCAAAAGATTGGTCATAATACAACCTCATCGTTGTACCACAAACCGCTCTCTTGCAATTCTACTTCCATCTAAAGGAGTAAGTCTGAGAATATAAAATCCATTCTCAAAATTACTCAGGTCAAGCTCCTTCGAACATTTCGTATTA
>Ga0138256_10002394_pt1 | contig 20048 bp, 14 predicted proteins | sample KNB2016incub_MG_FD_105486 | JGI IMG/M metagenome (GOLD analysis project Ga0138256, IMG submission 105486) | Active sludge microbial communities from wastewater in Klosterneuburg, Austria - KNB2014incub_MG | ecosystem: Engineered > WWTP > Activated sludge > Unclassified | place: Austria... | reverse complement strand
CTATGCTTTGATTATGCCAAAGGCGAAGACTTTCGCCCACTTGTTCCGAGGCTCCTGCCTCAGAACACACTGCTCTGGAGGCTCCTGCCTCCCCTGTCAAAATGCTGAGGCAAGGGCCTCCGGGCAGTGCGTTCCAGGGCTAGAGCCCTGGAACGAGGATAAGGAATAATTCAATCGGAACTAAGTCTACATGACCCGTCAAATCCTTGTCACGGCCGCCCTGCCCTATGCAAACGGCCACATTCATATTGGCCACCTGGTGGAATACATCCAGACTGACATCTGGGTGCGATTTCAGAAGCTGCGCGGCCACGAGTGCCGTTTTTTCTGTGCCGATGATACGCACGGCACGGCGATTATGATCCGCGCTCGGAAGGAAGGCCGTTCCGAAGAAGCCGTCATCGCCGATATGCGAGACGCCCATATCCGCGATTTCGACGGATTTCAAATTGAATTCGACAACTACGGCAGCACGAACAGTCCGGAAAATCGCGAGTTATGCGACAAGATCTGGAGCGAAATTCGCAAGGCGGGACTGGTTAAAGAGAAAGACGTTGAACAGCTTTTCGATCCCGTTGCGGGGACGTTTCTCGCTGACAGATTCGTTCGCGGAACGTGTCCAAAATGCGGAGCCGAAGATCAGCCCGGCGACAACTGCAGCGTGTGCGGTGCCGCCTACACACCCGCAGATCTGAAGAATCCCAAGAGCACGCTGTCCGGAGCTGTCCCTGAAATCCGCACGGCCGAGCATCTGTTTATTGAACTTGAACAGCTGCGCGGATTCCTGAATGAGTGGACGCAGGAAGGAACGCATTTGCAGTCCGAAGTCGCCAACTATCTCAAAGGACATTTTCTCGGAGAACCACTTCGCGACTGGGACGTGTCGCGACCGGCACCGTACTTTGGTTTTGAAATTCCGGACAAGAAGGGACATTACTGGTACGTCTGGTTCGATGCACCGATTGGCTACATGGCCTCAACACTGGAATGGTGCAAGCGGAACGACCAGAATCTGGATGACTGGTGGAACGCGGATTCGAAGGCCGAGATTCATCATTTCATCGGCAAAGACATCACGTACTTTCACACGCTGTTCTGGCCGGGCATGTTGAAGACGGCTGGTCTCAATTTGCCAACGAAAGTTCACATCCACGGTTTCCTCACTGTCGGTGGTGAGAAAATGTCAAAGTCCAAAGGCACGTTCGTCATGGGCTCGACGTTCCTCAAACACTTGCCGCCCGCCGCTCTGCGATATTACTACGCCAGCAAACTCGGGCCGGGGCTGGATGACATCGACATGAACCTCGATGAGTTCGTGTCGCGTTTCAATACGGATCTCGTTGGCAAAGTCGTCAACATTGCGTCTCGCTGTGCCGGATTTCTTGCCGGGCAGTCGCTCTGCGATGTCTATCCGGATGATGGAGGTTTGTTCCAGGCCGCCGCCGATAAGGGCGACCAGATTGCCGCGTTCTACGAAGATTGCAACTACAACGCGGCGACGCGCGAGATCATGGCTCTGGCGGACAAGGCGAACAAATTCGTCGATGATCGTCAGCCGTGGGTGATTCGCAAGGATCCGACCAAAGCGGACGAACTGCGTGAAGTGTGTTCGATTACGCTCAATCTGTTCCGACAGATTGTGACGTATCTGGCACCCATTCTGCCGAGTCTCAAACTGCAAACCGAAGAACTTCTGAACCGACCGATTACAAATTGGTCGGATGCTCAAACTCCGCTGACGGGAACGCCTGTCAGTCCGTTTACTCACCTCATGAAACGCATTGAAACGAAACAGGTTGACGCAATGATCGAAGAAAGCAAAGACGCCATGGCCGCCGAACAGGGATCTGCTCCGGCTGCTCCGGAAACACCAACCGTGAATTTCCATGCGGCCGATACATGGAAAGATGCGGGCGGCGCTCTGGCCAACGAACCACTGGCCGGCGAATGCACGATTGATGATTTCGTCAAAGTCGATCTGCGCGTCGCCCGAATCATCGAAGCCAACCATGTCGAAGGTGCGAACAAGCTGCTGCAGTTGACGTTGTCACTCGGTGGCGGCGAAACGCGTAATGTGTTCGCCGGGATCAAAGCGGCATACAAGCCTGAAGATCTTGTCGGTCGCCTGGTAATCTGCGTCGCCAATCTGAAACCGCGTCAGATGAAGTTCGGTCTCAGTCAGGGTATGGTCTGCGCCAGCGGCAGCGGCGGAACGGAAGTCTTTCTGCTGTCACCAGATGCAGGCTCAGTGCCGGGGCAGCGCGTGCATTGACGTAAACTTGTTCCGAGGCTCCTGCCTCGGAACACACTGCCCCGGAGCCTCCTGCCTCCACTTTCCGCCCGGGAGGCAGGAGCCTCCGTACAGTGCGTTCCAGGGCTGGAGCCCTGGAACGAGAACAGAGGACTTGCCGTCAATCGAAATGCAGATTGCAAACGCATGATCGCTGGTCGATAATGGAACGATTCTTGGAAGGCGAACGGTGAATTTGGATTCACCCGCCAGGGAAGCAGATCTGAGGACAGATCTGCCTACGTAGCCCGACCTGTCCTCAGGTCAGGTTCCAAAACGGGCTGATTGTCAGCCATACATCACCTCCCGCTGACCGACTAAGGAATCAGACAATGCAAGTCATTTCCAACGCCGCTGTCGCCGGAAATTTTTCAGACATCCTGACTGAACTGGGTGGAATCTCTGCCGATCGAGTCCACCACACTCCAGGTCCCGGCAGTGCGACAATTGAAGACCTGCGATACGCGAACGAAAACGGTGCGTTATGTGAATTAATTGACGGCACGCTGGTGGAGAAAGCGATGGGCTGGCAGGAGTCTTTAGTTGCGGCATATTTGATTGAATTGATCGGCAGCTTTTCGCGTCTGCACAATCTCGGCCTGGTGACTGGTCCCGATGGATTTGTCCGCATCCTTGGTTCACTGGTGCGAGGCCCCGATGTGGCCTTTGTTTCCTGGGATCGCCTGCCAAACCGTCGGATGCCTGTTGCCAGCGTGCCCGAGTGCGTTCCGGATTTGGCAGTGGAAGTCCTCAGTCTGGGAAACACGCTGGCGGAAATGTCTCGCAAACGCCGCGAGTATTTTCATGCGGGCGTGAGACTCGTGTGGATGATTGATCCTCGCGAACGGACCGTGGCGGTCTACACGAGCATCACGAATGTTTCAGTCATCGGCGAGACAGGAAAACTCAGTGGCGGCGATGTGCTGCCAAGGCTGGAGATCGACCTCGCCGAACTCTTTGCGGAACTCGACCGCCAGCCTCCGGAATAGACGTGTCTTGGCGCACTGTTGGACTATTGGGTGGCCGGGGTTGGAGAGCGCATGGACGAAACTCCGCAAATGAGGAAGATACGCTGCACCCTCGTTCCAGGGCTCCAGCCCTGGAACGCACTGCCTGGAGGCTCCTGCCTCCTGCATTGAAACGCGAGGCAGGAGCCTCCGATGCAGTGTGTTCCGAGGCTGGAGCCTCGGAACAAGAACAACCAATCTACCAGAAACCAAACGATCATGTCCTCCGATCATCCTTCCCGCATGGGCCATCCACGGGAATCTTCCACGGCCCCCAGCTCGGCGCCAATTTATCAGACAACGGCCTTTGACGTCGGCGATCTGGATGTCTTGCAGGGAATTCATGCCGGTACAATCCAAGGCGACATCTACACCCGCGACAGCAATCCCAATCATTCGGCTCTGGCAGAATCCATCGCGTCCCTTGAAGGCGTGGAAGCGGGTGCCGTCTTCGCCTCCGGAATGGGAGCACTGGGAAGCATCTTTCTGACTCTGGCCTCAGCCGGTGATCATGTCATTCTCGCCAGCGCGCTGTATGGGAAGACGATCCAACTGGCGAACCGGATGCAGAAACAATTTGGCATCACCATTTCCACGTTCGACGCAACAAAGTCGGAAAGTCTCCGTGAGGCGATCAGCGACAAAACTCGCTTCGTGCTGATCGAAACCGTTTCGAATCCGTTGTTGGAAGTCGCCGACATCCAGGCCATTGCCAGCATCCTGCCACCGGATATTCCGCTCGTCGTTGACAGCACATTCACTTCCCCGATGCTCATTCGGCCCTGTCAGCTGGGAGCCTCCATCGTGATGCACAGCGGCTCTAAATACATCAACGGCCACGGCGATGTCATGCTCGGCCTTGCCGCTGGTTCGAAGGAATGGATGAAGCGACTCAACGGCACCGCCAGTGTCTTCGGGACAAATGCCAATCCATTCGAATCGTGGCTGTGTCAGCGCGGACTGAAAACACTCCCGCTGCGCATGGCCCACATCTGCCGCACCACAAATGAACTCGCGCAAGCACTGAGCGGTCATCCTGGCCTCCGCCGCGTTTATCATCCGTCGCTCCCGGATCATTCATCACACGAGATCGCTCAGCGATTGTATCCCTCAGGCACCGGCGGCATTTTGACGCTCGAACTGGCGGGCAATGGTCGCGGTGTCGTGAACGCGTTCATGCGTGCGGCATCTTCGATTCCCTTTTCTCCCACACTCGCCGACGCCCGCACAACGCTGTCTCATCCGGCAACGACGTCTCATTCCTTCATGTCCTCCCAGGCCCGTGCCGCGATTGGAATTCGGGATGAACTGGTGAGGATTTCAGTGGGACTGGAACCGGTTGAAATGTTGATCAAGGAACTGACGATGGCGTTGGATCAGGTCGCCGAGATTGGGATTCGCCGCGAATGCGGCGGCAGCGCGTAGCTGCGGGGTGAGCCCCGCAGTCAGACCTTGTTCCGAGGCTCCAGCCTCGGAACACACTGCTCCGGAGGCTCCTGCCTCCACAGTGAAAGAGGAGGCAGGAGCCTCCGGGGATGGCATTCCAGGGCTGGAGCCCTGGAACGAGAGTGGGGCAGATCGTGCTCGAATCCATCTCCTCTGGTCTTTAGCCAGTCGTCTCAAGACTTCTGCTACGGTGAACTGAACGGTATCGAATCGAAAGGCATTGCTGTATACAATGTCCGCAGTGGCATCGGCAATTTCCTGTGGTGCAAAACCTGGTGGTCGATCATGTCTCGCCATCCCGGATTTTACATATCCACACTCATCGTAATCGTTTCCGGACATGCCGCCCTCTGCTACTCGGTGGCAAATACTCGCGGATATCCTCTCAACGGACCGATCTGGCAAGTGATGGCACCTTACATCATGTATTGTGCAGTTTTCGTCGCCCCCTACTTCGACGATTTCCAGGACGCACCACCTGTTCGCAACACCATCCTTGCGATGTTCTCATTTGCCATGGCAGCGCTCCTTGCAATGGCCGGCAACAATCCCGAACTAATAACTTGTATAGTCATGGCAGCTCCCTTCACATTCTGCCTCGAATCGATTGGCCGTGGTGTTTGGTCAGCCGTCCGCAGATTCGAGCCAGGTGAATTCGACTAGGAAGCAGTCGGAATAATCATGAATTCCAATTCGAATCACCGCGAATCACTTCCCTCAAACAGCAGCCCGTAGATGTGGCAATCACGTATCGAATCGTTCAACCATGACACTGTTCACCACTATTCGCTTTCTCGTGACGGAACTGCGATTGCGTATTCGGATGTCCTGAAACGATGGCGTGACGATGAATCGTTCCGATCCTGGTTCATCAAATTGTTGGCCGACTCGCCGTTCAAGGCTTACCGCTGGGAGACGCCGGGAGTGACGATCGAGACGCTCAATCGGGATTTTGAGTTTGTGCTGTTGCGATACGATGCGCTGATTCGTCGCGTCGATACTAAATCGTTTGCCGAGTACTTCGATTCCAGTGTCGAGGTCGTCACCTTCCCGAATCTCGGCGGTGATGCGGTGCTCGTCGTGCCCTGCCCTGTTGCTGAGTCTGCCGTCTATGGTCACCTGGCGTCATTTGTGCGTGGGGCACCGGAATCTCAAGGGCATTCTTTGTGGCAGTCCACTGCAAACGCCATGCTGCAGCGTATCAGCGATCGTCCCGTTTGGCTCAGCACCGCCGGAATGGGAGTTTCGTGGCTGCATGTACGACTGGACAAGAGTCCGAAGTATTACGGTTATCAGCCGTATCGGGCAAAGCCAACCTAAACAACTTCGCTCCGGTCTGTTGGTTGACAATCCTCTGGCCCCCTCATCGGCCCTGCGGGCACCTTCTCCTCCGAATCGGGGGAGAAGGGACTCGTGAGATGGCGGCATGGCATTCCAGAGAACAACAATCGGCTGTTCAGCCACAGTTTCGCTTAAATCTTTCTCGGAGCCATCGCAGTTGTCCCGCGATGGCCTGGGTCGAAAAGCCAGTTTTGAACAGTTCAGCGATTGCAGGACTTTTGGCGTCGCCCGGCCCAGCTTCCAGCGCCGCAAGTTGGCGTACGATGCTTTCAAAGTCCGACGCCGTGACATGCAGCGAACAGAGTGGGCTGGACTTTGCAACGACCGAACCTGGCTGAGGGCAGTCGGCGATTCGGATTGGCAGGTACCGGAGGCTAGCGCCCAATGCCACTCGATTTGCGATTAAAGTAGCCGTCACTCTCTGAGTGACGAATGCCAAAGGCCGCGTTTTATGCCCCGCCTCACTCGGAGAGTGAGGTCTACTTTGTAAATCGAGTACCATTGGGCTAGCGCCTTGCGGCTCACGGTGTGGGCTGAATTCCACATCCTGTTTTGCCCAGAAGATCAATCTCGCAGACACGGGAGTCGGCACTTCAAGCAGGCGCGACTTTGGCATCTCCTTCGTGCGTCGTGTTTTCGATGACTTCCAGCCAAGTGCTGCCAGATGACGTTGCACCAGCAGGCCCGGCTGCTGCAATTCAAACAGCATGTGCGATGCGGTGAGCCGGGGATTCACTTCGAGCAACCAGACTTTTCCCTGTCGCATGATAAAGTCGATGCCAAACACACCGCGAATGCCGCTGCGATCGACAAGAACTCGCGCGATGGCCAGCACTTGCTTTGTGATTTCTTCGCCGACATCAACCGGACCCAGATTGCCGCAGAACAAAAAATTGGACGCTCCCAGGCAGGGCCAGCCAATCAGTTGCAGGCACATGCCGAGCAAATGAAGTCCCGATTCATCCGAGCAGAACGTCGCTGACATGGGCACACCGTCGATATATTCCTGAAGATAGACGTCGTGTCGTTGTAGTGGACTGTCACTCGTGCATTGATGGGTGGCCGGGGTTGGAGAGCGACCGCTCGAAACCCCGGGGCTTCCTTCGCTCCGCTCAGTCCAGCCCCGGCCACCCGATCCATCATTCCAACCCGGACGGTGCAGTAGTCCGATTCCAATTCCCCCGGAACTCGCCACGGATTTTCGCAACCATGAACAATTGGCATCGGCAGTACTTTCGGTCGCCAGTCGGGGAGATTCGATCACGGCCTCCGACAACCAACGTTGCACCGTCCACGGATCACGAAGTTGTTCGACGATGTCCGGATCGGCACCGATCACTGATCGTGTCTTTGAGATCTCTCGCAGCACGTCCGAATGGTTTTCCAGTCCCCCGGCCCACAGCAGCGGAATGGACTTGCGGACGGATCGAATCACGTGCGGAAGCTGCTGAAAGGATTCGATGCGACCGACAAAACGGCCTCGTCCGGAACTCAGCAAATTTTTCAAATCTTCGTCTTCAAAGAAGTCCGCGCACAGGGGATGGAATCCCGCCGCAATGGTCGATTCGGCAAGGCTGCGGACGCTGGCACCGCATAAAAGCACCGAACGAGCCGTTTTCGACCCCGACTCTGGTGCCGGTTTCGACGAAGTTGACGACATCTGTGGCGGGTGAGTTGAAGATAAACGCAAAAGTCGCAATCCTGTCACAGGATAAACGTGCCGAAAGTCGATTGGTTGCTTCTCCGGAAGCCAATCGCCTCCGGTATGTTCTACGTCACAGGCGACCCTGTCCACAACACAGGCACCTTATTGCAGAAGCAGCGGGATGCTGCTTCCGCAGACAACTGAAAAGTGTGGTCCTGAGAAAAGCGGGTTCTCGTTGAGTATTCGCAACCGGAGATTTGTCTGCGGTCGCTGGTTTTTAAGTTCCGCTGATTTTTGCAAAGAAAGAAGAAGAGAATGTCAATGTTTGTAGGCGAAGCACTGTGCGGCGATGGCAACGAAGTTGCTCACATCGACCTGTTGATCGGCGACAAGTGCGGTCCTGTGGGATCAGCGTTTGCTCATGCACTCGCAAACCAGAAAATGGGCCACAGCAATTTGCTGGCCGGCACCCCAAATCTATCCGTCAAGCCATCGACCGTGATGATCACAAAAGTGACCATCAAGGGCGCTCGCCAGGCCGTTCAGATGTTCGGCCCGGCTCAGAAGGCCGTTGCCGACGCTGTCACGGACTGCGTCAAGTCAGGCGTGATTCCAAAGGATCAGGCCGAAAGTCTGTGTATCGTTTGCGGCGTGTTCATTCACTGGGAAGCTGCTGACGACAAGAAGATCTACCAGTACAACTACGAAGCAACCAAACTCTCCATCGAACGCGCAATGAAGAATGAGCCATCGGTTGATGAAGTGATCGCACAACGCGATTCCGCTGCCCATCCGTTCTACGCGGGCTGAGTCTTGCTTTGCTGACGACCATATGCAGAAGTCCGGCATTTCAAAAATGCCGGGCTTCTTTGCGTCATGGCGCAATGCACTTCTCAGAACCTTCCCCGCCCGCCGAACAAAACAGACTCACGGGACAATGCATGTGGCGTTGCTTCTCACACGCAATGGCGAGTATGATTCGGTTCCATCTGACCGATCGCAAACCTTCGTCAAGACCGTTACGAGGAACAACAAGGCATGCCCGGCACATTTCGAGACACAATTCGCGCTGACCTCACTGCGAGCGTCGTGGTATTTCTGGTGGCGCTTCCGTTGTGTCTTGGAATCGCCCGCGCTTCAGAATCGTTAGCTGCTTGTATGATGTGACGACAGCACAAATTCAGTGGTTTGAATAAATAGCAATTACGCTCGATGCGACCCGATCTTGTTCCAGGGCTCCAGCCCTGGAACACACTGCCCCGGAGGCTCCTGCCTCCGGAATCGCAATTCTCGGCACATGCGACATCGATATTTGACTCCCGCAAAATGTTCGCCGACGTTTTAGAAGTTGCCGGACGTGTTCAGGGAACAGTTCGGACAACTGTTCTACTCTGGGGCATCATGATTTCCCGTGCCTGTTTTCCGTGTGCATTCAGCCAGCCGACCAGCGTGGCTGCGTCGCCATGAGTCACCAAAATTTGGTCAGCCCGCGTTTCATCTATGGCTTTCAACAACCCAGGCCAGTCGGCGTGATCCGAGAGTGGAAATCCGACGTCCACTGATTTCTGTCGGCGAGTTCCTCCGGTCAGAATCCAGCCGGATGCCATCGCGACCGAAGCGTTGCCAAACTGGCTGAGCCACGCCGAATGGGCCATCGATGGCGGCGCGACAATCAACACACCGCCCCAGCCCTTACGCCCGGGTGCCTGACTGGGAAGCCATGTCTTTGGCAGATCGATGCCGCTCGCGCGGTATTCGTCGTTCATCAACTGCACTGACGGATGGCAGTAGATCGGCCCGATTGAGGAATCAACACCCGCAATAATCCGCTGCGCCTTCCCGAGCGCATACGCCAGTATCACAGCTGGTCTGTGCTCATCGCGGCACTGCATCCACCAGTGATTGATCTCCGAAAACACCGACTGCTGCGTCGGCCAAACATACACAGGCTGTCCAAACGTGGACTCGGTAATAAACGTGTGACAGCGAACGTGTTCAAATTCCGCGCATGTGGCATCGAGTTCAATCTTGTAATCGCCACTGACGACCCAGACCTCACCACGGTATTCAAGTCTCACCTGTGCCGACCCAAGAATATGACCCGCCGGATGAAATGACAGCGTCACTCCATTAATCGACTTCGTCTCCCCGTATGGCATCGCTTCGATCTCAGCAGAAGATCCCAGACGACTCCGCAGGACTCGCCGCCCTTCTTTGGCGGCAAGATACTTTCGAGACCCCGGCCGCGCGTGATCGGCGTGAGCATGCGTAATCACAGCTCGATCAACACGCCGACACGGATCGACGTAAAAGTCGCCTTGCTCGCAGTAGAGTCCAGCAGGCGTTTCCTGAAGGAGGGGTGTTGTCATTTATGGGCCACGAGCGGATTCGAGCGATCAACTTGTTCCAGGGCTCCAGCCCTGGAACACATTGCCCCGGAGGCTCCGCCTCTCGGATCGGAATTCTGCAGGCTGGAGCCTGCGGGGCAGTGCGTTCCGAGGCAAGAGCCTCGGAACGAGGTGGAGAATCCTGCAGTGTATCCCAAATCCATGGATGCCAAAGGTTGAATGTGAGGAATTTAGGAGCTGAACACTCCTCCGACAAGAGTGTGATGAGACGTTTGACATGCGCCCGATCCAGTTGAGCTACCGGTGACTTGCGTGATCCGGTGAGATTCGAACTCGCAACCTCATGTTCCCGATGTAGTCCCATCGGCATTCGGATTTGTGTTTCGATAGTCGTCGTTCGCTCCGCGAACGAAACGGTACGCGCGACGATAGTTCAAAAGTGAAATTCTGTTCGTCCAGGAAACACACAACAAGTATAAGCCAACACTTAGGCAACTCGCATGAAATCATCTACCCGCAGCCACGTTTACCAGATGGTTGAGAATTCGCGTTCTGGGGAACGCAGCCACCGTGGTGGGTAGCGTATTCATTGCGAGTTGCCTTAGATGAATCGTTGTTGCTCAGCGAACCCGGAACGCGATTCTTGCGCGGACCGTTTCGTTCGCGGAGCGAACGACGACTCTCCCTTCAAATATCCAGTTGCTTCACATCGAGTGCGTGCTTCTCGATGAATTCGCGGCGGGGTTCGACGGCGTCGCCCATGAGGACGCGGAAGATTTCATCCGCAGCGGCGGCGTCATCCATGCGGACCTGCAGTAGTGTGCGTTTTTCCGGGTCCATGCTGGTGTCCCAAAGTTCCTCGGAATTCATTTCACCCAGTCCCTTGAACCGCGTTAGTGTCAGGCCCTTTTCACCCATGCGACGCAGCTCACCGAGCAGGTCTCGCAGGCTGGTCAGTCGCACACGTTCGTCGTCGCGTTCGATGATAAACGGATAAATTGGTTCCGCGTTGCGGAGTCCGGCGGGCGTGAAGTCGGCAACAAAGAAACCGTAATCCTTCAGCTGAGAGAAGACATCGTTGAGCGTCTTGATTTCGTGCAGATCGATGAGCTGAGCCAGCTTTTCGCGCGGGGCGACGGGGTCATCAAGAGCGGCTGGCTTTTCTGTTTCCGCATCGTCCGAAGTTGAAGCGGGGGGCTCAGCGGGGGCAAGTGATTTGAGAAAGGCATCCGCATCATCGCGTTCCATGAACCACCTTTCTGAATCGCCGAACAGCACGCGATAACGCGGCAGACGGGATTTTTCGCCGCCGTTGAACTTAAGCAGATATCGGACGTCGATTCCGCGACGTTCAAGCAACTCCAGCGGATGCTCCATGAGCGTCGCCAGATCGCAGACCTTTTGTAAGTTTTCATTTTCGAAGGTTGTACCGTCTGCTTTTACCGTCAGCCGTGAACCACTCATCCCGAGGCTGATCAATTCCGTCATCATCGCCTGGTGTGTCTGTACGTATCGGACCTGCTTGCGCTGGATGACGCGATAAAGCGGCGGCTGAGCGATATAGATGTGTCCGCCCTGCACAAGGTCACGCATGTGGCGAAACAGGAACGTCAGCAGCAGTGTCCGAATGTGGCTGCCGTCCACGTCGGCGTCGGTCATGACAATGATCTTGCCGTAGCGCCGCTTGCTGATATCCATTTCCTCGTCCACACCGGCCGGCGACAGTCCGATACCGCGAAAGAGGTTGCTGATTTCGGTGTTGTCCAGCACCTTGACGAGTTGCGCCTTTTCAACGTTCAGGATCTTGCCCCGTAGCGGCAGAATCGCCTGGATGTTGGAGTCGCGACCGGTATCGGCTGATCCACCAGCCGAATCGCCTTCCACCAGATACAGTTCTGTCGATTCCAGATCGCGGCTGCGGCAGTCACGCAGTTTTTCCGGAAGACCTCCGGTGGTGAGCGCACCTTTGCGGCGAACCATGTCGCGGGACTTGCGGGCTGCTTCGCGGGCTTCGGCGGCCATGACGGCCTTGGCGATCAGCTTTTTGGCGATCGGCGGATTTTCTTCGAGGTACTTCGTGAACCCCTCACTGACAACATTTGCCACCGCGCCATCGACTTCCGGGTTCGTCAGCTTCACTTTATTCTGCGAAGTGAATTTCGGATCTGATACACGCACCGAGACAATGGCCGTCAAGCCTTCTCGGAAGTCCTCACCCACCGGCGTGACATCCTTGAACAAATTGCCTCCCTTGGCATAGTTGTTCATTGTGCGTGTCATGGCGGTTCGAAAACCACTCAGGTGTGTTCCGCCGTCCGTATTGAAGATGTTGTTGGCATACGTGATGACGTTTTCTGTGTAGCCATCATTGTACTGCATCGCGACTTCGACGACGACGCCATCGACTTCACCCACGACCCGAAACACGTCGGAGGTCAGGGGCGATGACGTCCTGTTGAGATACTTCACAAATTCGACGAGGCCGTCTTCGAAGTGAAAAACTTCCGTGCGGTCGGCGCGTTCGTCGCGGAGCGTGATGCGGATGCCGGGTGTCAGGAACGCCAGTTCTCTCATGCGGCGCGTGAGTGTGTCGAAGGAGAATACTGTTTCCGAAAAGATCGTGTCGTCGGGAAGAAACGTCAGTCGCGTGCCGGTCTTATCGGTTCGTCCCAGCTCCCGAAGTTCAGAAGTGCGGTGGCCTTTTTCAAAGTCCATGACCCAGATCGATCCGCCGCGCTGGATTTCGGCAGTGAGCCATGAGCTGAGTGCATTGACGGCGGTGATGCCAACGCCGTGCAGACCGCCAGTGCCAACTCGGTAGCCACTTTCGCGATTGAATTTTCCACCCGCGTGAATCTCCGTGAGCACGACTTCGAGTGCGCAGCGACCGTCGCCTTTAACGGCATCGACGGGAATCCCGCGTCCGTTGTCCACGATCGAAATGCTCTCGTCGAGATTGATCTGCACATGGACTTCAGACGCAAAGCCGTTGACCGCTTCGTCAATGCTGTTATCGACGACTTCGTAGACCAGATGATGCAGGCCCGGCGCGCCAGTGTCGCCGATGTACATGGCCGGTCGCGTGCGAATCCCCTCGACACCTTTTAGATGCTGAATATCGGATCCGTCATATACTTTGCCGGGGGTCTCTTCGGACACGTTGTTTTCCTAAGTGTTCAGTTTTCAGATTCGTGTTTGATTTTGATTTTGATTTTTTGGGTGGCGTTTTTGATGATAGGGCGAGCGGAAGAAACAGGATTACCAGGGATCTCGCGTCGCCCGGGGAATCCGATCTGAGACAGGTCGGACTACGTAGGCAGATCTGTCCTCAGATCTGCTTCCTTTGGCGTGGCTCAGTCGCACGGGGCCGATCGACCCAATGACTCGCCGATGGTAAATTCTTTCCTGCCGCTCGCCTGGGAGGCGGTGGTGATCCCGACCTGAGACAGGTCGGGCTACGATTTTGAACAGCGAAAACTCCTATCTTGATCTTACGTAACGGATGGAACGAATCCCGGATTCCGGCAGACTTGCTTTCAACTGTTCGAGCACCGTCTCGTGCAGGAAACCCCGAAGTTCTTCCAGAGCCGCACTGTTGGTGACCACGACCTCGACAACTCCTTCGCGAATTCGGCGAGCCGTGCTGCGGCGACCAATTTCCGGCCCCACAATTCGAGTCCATTCGGCGTTAAGGGCTTCTGCAGCCGAACGATTTACCAAACCTTTGCGGCGAATCAATCGCGTTAATGCGTTTTTGAGTGACGATGGTGATGACAGTGTTTCGTCAGACATGAGCGAACTCTTTTTCTCGACACAGTCCCAAGCTCAGAGCCCGTCACCAACGCCTCCGTCAGCGGAATGTTGAATTCTCTAGCGGCAGTGGGACCGTTGATTAATGAGCGGCACGGCGCTCACGATCATGAATTAGATCAACGCTCCGCTACCGCTCCTGTGCCAGAGGCATGATTACGTAGGTGTATGAATCTTCAACACGAAACACGGCGGCGGTGTCCGAGTCTGTCAGTTGCAGATCGACCAGAGCCTCTGGCCCCAGCACTTTCAGGAAATCAGCGACGTATTTCGGATCGAATGTAATTTTCACTTCATCGTGATCATACTCGATCGGCAGTTCAATTTTGGATTCACCAATGGCGCTGGCCTGACTGCTGAGAGTCAGCATGGAACCGCCGAACGCAAAGTCCACGCCTCGGCTTTCTTCGTCGGTGATAATTTGAGACTGTTTCACGGCGGCGAAAAATGGCCCGACGGGCAGCGGCACGTTCACGTTGCCACTGCGAGGGATCACATCTCGATAGCGTGGAAAGCGGCCCTCGACGAGGCGACTGTAAACCGTGCATGCTCCGGATCGCATCATCACGTCGTTTTCATGCACGGCGATGTCCACAAATTCCGCCTGAGGATCAATCGATCGTTCCAGCAATGACATGGCCTTCGTGGGAACCACGGTCGCCTTCGATGGTGCCTCAGGAGAACCTTCCTTCTCATAGGCAGCCGTTGCGACCGCAAGCCGACGGCTGTCTGTTGCAGCCAGCGTAACCGTGCCTTCGCTGAACTCCAGCAGCAACCCACCTAAAGCGTATCGCGTACTCTCCGTATCCGTCGCGAAAGCCGTCCTGCGAATCATCTGACGAAAGACAGGTGCCGGAATGCGAAAATAATTCTCGTCGCTGAATTGAGGCACCGGGGGGTATTCACGGGGATCTTCAGAAGTGAGCCGAAACTTGGCCGACGCTGCTTTCAGAGTAATATTCTGCTCATCAATAATGATATCCAACTGCTCGTCCGGCAACTCGCGGAGGATGGACGACATTCGCTGCGTCGGCAGCAGCGCGTCTCCGGTGGAACTGGTTGTGACGCCGCTCACGGAGTAACGAATGGCCATTTCCTGATCCGTGCCGATCAATTCCACACCCGTACTGCCGACGGAGAGAAAAACGTTTCGCAAAATATCTTTGGGAGTTCGTGACGGCACCGCCGAGGCGGCAATGGAAAATGCGGCAGAAAATGACGCTCGATTGCATGACAGCTGCATGATTGACCCTGTTCCGGAAACCAACTTTGTACGCGACTGAGACCTTTGCGGACTTTGCCACAACCAGACACACCGAACTTGCGACGGCTCGACCTGGCACCGCTTCTGATACCTTTTTGGGAAGCGGGGAATCGTAACAGATTTCGCTCCGTTCCGGTATGCTCAGAGCCTACGGATTGTGGCCTTCCGCAAAGGTCCTGACAGGACGGAAAACCGGGCAGAAACGACGCAAAAACCGATGGATTTCGGCTCACCAATTTCCTGCCGCCGGGTCTGTCGGGAACCAGGATTTGTGGCGAACGTCAAGAGGCCCTAGAATTCGCACGGTTGTTCGCTGGACGCCCTGGGCAGACTGTCATCTTGATTGGCCGCAGGGCGATGGCCCGGGTTGGAATTATTTTGCGTACCGTACACCCGCCGCTCCGTCGGCGGGAGACCGCATTTCCCGTCGGCGGAGCCACGGGGCAACTGGACGCCGGAAACATAAACTCTAAAACACGTACCACGAGGCTCCAGCCCAGTTGCTGGCCAAAGCAACCGGGGCTGGTGCCCTGCGGCTAATAGCTCCACACATCCCTGAATTTCCCCTTAAATGAAAGTTGCTGTCGCGTGACTCGTCGCATTTGGAATTTTTCCGCCGGCCCTGCTGTCCTGCCCGAAACCGTCCTTGAGGAAGCTCGGGAGAACCTGCTGTCGCTGGGCAACACGGGAATCGGCATCTGTGAACATTCTCATCGTGGCAAGCCCTTCATGGCGGTCGCCGCTGAAGCGGAAGCGCTCTGCCGCGAAATCGCCGGTATTCCAGACGACTATGCGGTGCTCTTCCTGCAGGGGGGTGCGTCGCTGCAGTTCTCGATGGTCCCGATGAACTTCCTGGCGGCGGATCGCACCGCGGATTATCTCGTCACCGGTTCATGGGCGGAAAAGGCCGTAAAGGAAGCGAAAGCCTGCGGCAAAACACACGTCGCCTGTACTAGCAAAGACGCGAACTTCAACTACATTCCGGACACGTGTACGTACAGCGATAAACCCGTCTACGTACATTTCACGTCCAACAACACGATCTTTGGGACACAGTTCACGCACGAACCAGCGAACATCCCCGGCTCGGCGTTTCTTGTCGGTGACGCCAGCAGCGACATCTTCAGCCGTCCGATCGATGTTCGCAAGTACGGACTCATCTACGCGGGTGCTCAGAAGAACCTCGGCCCCAGCGGCGTCACTCTTGTGATCGTTCGTAAAGATCTTGTCGAAGCGGGCAACAAAAACCTCGCGACCATGTTGCAGTACCGGACCCACGCTGAAAATGAGTCCATGTACAACACGCCACCGACGTTCGGCATCTACCTGATGATGCTGGTCTTCCGCTGGATCAAAGCGAATGGCGGGCTGGCGGCGATGGAAACTCGAAACCAGGCCAAGGCTGGCAAGCTGTACGACTACCTCAAGTCGAGCGCGCTCTTCAAATCGACGGCGCGTCCTGGCAGCGGTTCGCTGATGAACGTCACGTTTGTTACCGGCAACGAGGACAAAGACAATGCATTCATTAAAGCCGCAGAAGCAAGAGGCTTCAGCGGACTGAAAGGTCATCGCAGCGTCGGCGGAATGCGCGCCAGTATCTACAACGCATTCCCGCCCGAAGGTGTGGATGCACTCGTTCAGTTCATGAAGGATTTTGAGGCGTCAACGTGAGTGACTCCGATAAAAAAGAGACCCCGAAAAAGAAAACCGCTGCGGACGAACCGGCTCCGGACCGTTCAACCGCCGACATCGGTCTTGTGTTTACGCATAGGGGCGAAGTTAAACCGTTCCTCAAACGAATCGATCGGCAGCGAAGGTACGCGGAGGGCAAGATCCTTGTCCGAGGAGGCTTTTTAAGCGAAACGACGCGCGTCGTGCTGGCGGAGGCTGACGAAGGCTTTGCGGCGCATCACGCGGCGACGTTACTGCTGATCTCGGAGCACAAACCGTCGTGGATCATCTCGATCGGATTCAGTTCCTCACTCTCAGACGAAGTTCAGCCCGGCGATATCGTCGTCGCCAACGAAATCAGCGACACGCACGTCAACAGTCTGCCGGTGAAGTGCAATATCCCGGCCCGCAAACGCATTCATGTGGGGAAACTCATCGTCGCGGATTCGCATCCCGTGACGCCTGCTGAAAAGAAAGCTCTTCGAGACCGCTTTCCTGGGCTCGCCGCCGACACCAGCAGCCTTGCCGTCGCGCAGGTTTGCCAGGAACACAACGTCCGCTTTCTGGCGATTCGAGTGGCGGTCGATTCGATCGACGAAGAGATTCCCGAACAGGCCGCATCGATGATCTTCCATCCCACCAGTCGAGCCCTCGGTTCGGCATTGGGAGCCATGTTCAAGGGTCTGCGAAAGATCTCCGTGATGAACGCCTGGCGTGAACGCACCAACAACGCCGCCGGCCATCTCGACAGATTCGTGACCGGCATCGTGGAGCAGATTGCAGAGTCGATTGAACGGCAGCGACTGAAATAAACAGGCGAGCGGCAGGGCGTCAGCCCTCCGAGAATTCCGCGCCCCATCATCTAAGTTGCGGTTTGGCCAACAGATTAACCACAATGATTCAGAGTTTGAAGACTACGTCTGAGTCCGCAGCGCTTGCGGCTTGACTCGGAGGGCTGCCGCTCGCCAACGCAAACAGCCCCGTGGTTTTCACCACAGGGCTGTTGATTTGAGACTACAAATGCAGCAACGCCTTACTTCGCAATCACTCGAGCCATTTCCAGAACCTTGTTCGAGTAACCCCACTCGTTGTCGTACCATGCGACGAGTTTCACGAATGTGCCGTCGAGAGCGATGCCCGCGTCGGAGTCGAAGACGCTCGTGCAACTTTCACCGACGAAGTCAGTCGAGACGACCTTGTCAGTTGTGTAGCCCATCACGCCCTTCATTGGACCGTCTGCGGCGGCTTTCACAGCGGCGCAGATTTCTTCGTAGGTGGCGGACTTGTTCAGTTCAACGGTGAGGTCCACAACCGATACGTCTGAAGTCGGCACGCGGAATGCCATGCCGGTCAGCTTCTTGTTGAGTTCTGGAATGACCTTGCCAACGGCCTTCGCGGCACCCGTTGATGACGGAATGATGTTTTCCAGAATCCCGCGACCGCCGCGCCAGTCTTTCGTGCTTGGTCCGTCAACAGTCTTCTGAGTCGCCGTAGCGGCATGCACGGTCGTCATCAGACCGCGTTTGATGCCAAACGAGTCGTTGATAACCTTGGCCAGCGGAGCCAGACAGTTCGTTGTGCAGCTGGCGTTGGAGATAATCGCCTGGCCAGCATAGGACTCATGATTCACACCGTAGACGAACATCGGAGTGTCGTCTTTGGAAGGAGCCGACAGGATGACTTTCTTCGCTCCGGCGGCAATATGAGCCTTCGCGGTGGCTTCATCAAGGAACAGACCCGTCGATTCCACCACGACGTCAGCACCGACTTCGTTCCACTTCAAAGTGGAAGGATCTTTGACGGCAGTCAGACGGATCTTCTTGCCGTTGACGATCAGATTACTTCCTTCGGTCGATACTTCGCCTTTGAAGCGACCGTGGACAGAGTCAAACTTCAGCAGGTAGGCGAGATACTCAGGGTCCAGCAGGTCGTTAATACCCACGACTTCGATGTCTTTTGAAAAATTTTGGACTGCCGCGCGGAAAACCATTCGTCCGATGCGTCCAAAGCCATTAATGCCGAGTTTAATCATGAAATTGCCGTAATTCTTGAGACTTGTGACAGGAAGAAACGAGCCGTCAATCTAGCGGTATCGGCTCTCAGCGCCAATCGCTGATGCGAGAGGTGCCTCAATGCTCTCAGAAATGCGTTCTATGCTGTCAAAAATGCGATGGAACCAGAGGTTTCCCTTAGAGCCTGTCCAAAATCAACTACTCAATCCCGAATGCGAGGAAGATCGCGCCGCAGAACTTTCCCGTCGGCGGAGCGACGGATGTACAGTACGCACGTCGCTCCGCCGACGGGATTTCCACGGCTGGCAGAACAGAATCAGGCGTCGTCCCATTCACGAATTTATTTGCGGACAGGTTCTTAGGCCAGCCCCCGGCCACTCAATCCGTCAGTGCGGCAGTAACACAGCCCTCATTCCGAGGCTGGAGCGTGGTAAGAAGTGAGAGGATTCTGCCCCGCGTGAAGTTTGATTCGGAGGACTGCGATACCCGTCCGTCAGCGTTTTCAGAAATGCGATGATCGCATCTTCGTCGTCACCGCTGAGCTGAAGATCCCCAAGCTCGTCATGGTTGACCGTTCCCGGAATTTCGGCCGCTGGCCAGGGCGAATTGTTGAGATCTCGCGCATTGTAGAAATGAACGATCTCCTTCAGCGTCGGAAAAAAACCGTTGTGACTATAGGGAGCCGTCAAGTCAATATTTCGCAACGTCGGTACTTTGAACTTTCCGTCCTGAGCCTTGGCCCGTGCCGGGTCAATCCCGGCGATAGTCGTGGCGAGTCCATGATCTACGAAACCAGTTCCGTCGGGGTTGAGATCTTTCGGAAGATTGAGGAACGGGTTCTTGTCGTTTTTTGGAATCCCCACGTTGTCGTATGTGAAATCCGTAAACAGCGGCCCCGGTTCTGTGCCCATCACGGTACTCGGATGACATGCGGCGCAATTCGCTTTTCCATTGAACAGCTCAAGTCCCTTTGCCTCCTGGGCCGTCAAAGAGACTTTCCCTTTGAGAAACGCATCGTACTTCGAACTGAACGAATTCACTTCGCTGCTGGCCTCGAACGCGGCCATCGCATCGGCTAACTTATCGTAGTCACTGTCGGTGCTGAGATCGCTCAGAATCTGCGCACCGTGGAGTTTCCGAAAGACGACCGACGTCGGAGAAGCAGCAACCTCGGAAAGCACCATCTGCTTATCCGTGTTATTCATTTCCAGAGG
>Ga0138256_10002393_pt1 | contig 20048 bp, 15 predicted proteins | sample KNB2016incub_MG_FD_105486 | JGI IMG/M metagenome (GOLD analysis project Ga0138256, IMG submission 105486) | Active sludge microbial communities from wastewater in Klosterneuburg, Austria - KNB2014incub_MG | ecosystem: Engineered > WWTP > Activated sludge > Unclassified | place: Austria... | reverse complement strand
GCGCCGACAGCCGTGGCGATATTGAGCCACAGCGCACCTGCCAGCAGCGCGGCCAGCATGATCCAGACGAAGGTGTCGGAGTCGGCGATCAGGTCCGGATTGATGATCCCACTGCGAATCGTGCCGACGACCTCGCCGCCGGCGATCAACGCACCGGCAGCTTCGAACACCGCTGCGATCACCAGCGCACCCGCCAGGCTGAGGGCCTTGGAGCCTACCGCCGGACCCACGTTGTTCGCCACGTCGTTGGCGCCGATGTTCATCGCCATGTAGCCACCGACCATGGCGGCCATCACCAGGATCAGCCCACCATCGCCGCTGCCGCGCATTGCGGCGTAGAACATCACGCCAACGATGAACAGGAGCGCGACACCGAATCTCAACAGCTCACCCCGTCCGCTGTGCGCGGCACGTTCAATCTCGCTGATATGCTGCAGGTCCACGTTACGTGTCCCAAAAATAACAAAGACAATATTGTTTCAGAAAATTGACGCGCGCCCAATCAGCTTCGCGTGGCGAAGCGATCATTTCACGCTGCGGCGCAGCATCAACACAACAGGCCGCGCCCATCGTAGCGCGCAAGCCGCACTACAGACCACTGTATTTTTCTGCCCGCCCCCGCGCCTTGTCCACTGGATAACGCCCGGCGTTGATACGCAACTTGCGCTGCGCAGCATCCGCCAGATCGACATCCAGTACATCGGCGAGCCGCACCAGATACATCAGCACATCCGCCAGCTCCAGCGCCACCGCCTCACGCGCTTCAGCACCCAGCGCGGCCGACTGCTCGGCCGTCAGCCACTGAAAGTGCTCGATCACCTCACCGGTCTCGCCAGCCAGCGCCATGGCAAGATTCTTGGGGGAATGGAAGGGCTCCCAGTCGCGCTCGGCGGCGAATCGTCGCAAGGCGTCGCGCAATTCAAGCAGCGTATCGGCACTCATTCGATGTGATGCTCGAGATCGAAACCGGCGCCGTCATCGCCTCCCAGCGCGCTGACCAACCACGGCATCGTCTCCTCCAGCCGCGCCGGAAGTACCCAGGGCGGATTGATGATGAACATGCCGCTGCCGAACATACCAAAGCCGTCCCGTGGCGGCTGACGCACTGCAAACCGCACATCGAGCCAGCTCTGCGCGCCCAGATCGGCAAGCTGCTTGGGCAACCTGCGCGCCTCGGGCCTTGCCAGCATCGGGTACCACAGCGCATAGGTCCCGTTCGGGAAGCGTCGCATCGCATCCCTGAGACAATCGATGACATGACGATAGTCGTCCTTGATCTCATAGGGCGGATCGATAAGCACCACCGCGCGCCTCGAAGGCGGCGGCAACAGGCCCCTCAGCGCACCAAAACCATCGGCCTTGCGACACTGCACACGCTGTGTCTCACTGGCAAAGGTGTGCTCGAGGGACTCGAAATCGGCCGGATGGAGCTCGAACAGACGCAGTCGATCCTGCGGCCGAGCCAGCGTCATCGCCAGCGCCGGCGAACCTGGATAGAACAGCAGGCGTCCGTGAGGATTGAACTGCGCCACCGCCGCACGATAGGCCGCCAGCGGTTCAGGCAGATCCTTCCGATCCCAGATACGCCCGATGCCGTCGACGTGCTCGCCCGTTTTGTCGGCCTGGTCGCTGTCGAGTGCATAACATCCGCCACCCGCGTGGGTGTCGATATAGTGCCAGGGCTTATCCTTGCGATTGAAATAGGACAGCAGCTCAAGCAAGATGGTATGTTTCAGAACGTCGGCGTGATTGCCGGCGTGGTAGGCATGACGATAACTGAGCATGAAGGATTTCCGGTTACGGCCCGCATGCTAGCACCGAGCTTGCCAGCACGACCAAACATGGCATCCCTGCCTGCGGCAATTCCTCTGGCAGATCAGCCACATCGCCTCACCGCGCGAATTGTTCGCCGTGGTTTGCAGGGCATGACGCACTTGTTATGATGCGCCCCCGATCGTCGGTAAACACCGGCAGACAGAGACAGCGAGAACAAGCATGAGTATCTACGCCCTGGGCGAACGGACGCCCCGCTTCGGCGAAGGGTCCTGGGTCGCGCACAATGCGACCGTGATCGGCGCGGTAGAGGCCGGTCGCGACGTCAGCATCTGGTACAACGTCGTCATTCGCGGCGACAACGACCCGATCACGATCGGCGACGGCACCAACATCCAGGACGGTTCGGTGCTGCACAACGATACGGGCGTTCCGCTGCACATCGGCGCAGGCGTCACCGTCGGCCACATGGCCATGCTGCACGGCTGCAGCATCGGCGACGGCAGTCTGATCGGCATCAATGCGGTGATTCTGAACAAAGCGGTCATCGGCCGGAACTGCATCATCGGCGCTAACGCGTTGATTCCGGAAGGCAAGGTCATCCCCGACCGCTCATTGGTCGTCGGCTCACCCGGCCGCGTGATTCGCGAGCTGTCAGAGGCAGAAATCGAGCACCTGAAATGGAACGCCAGCCACTATGTCGACAACGCGCGCCTTTATGGAAAGGAACTGCGCGCAATCGATCCCGCAACGGTGCTGGCAAAGCCCTCGGTCTAGGCGCTGAGCCCTTCGTCTAGGTGCCACGCACCGGCGGCCCAGCGCGTGTGAGCCAGATGACCGCAGCAAGAATGATGGCACCACCGAGAAGCTGCAGCGGTGCGAGCGGCTCACTCAGGAACACCGCGGCGAGCGCGATCGTGACCGCGGGCTCGAGCGTTGACAAGGTGGCGGCATCGGCCGCGCCCAAGGCTCGAATGCCGACGAAATAGGCCAGCATCGCCACCACGGTGCAGACGACGGCAATCGCAAATATGGCAACCCAGGCAGCCGCCGTTTGCGGAAACGCGGGCCGCTGCCACCAGGCCAGGCCAGCGAACACCGTGGCCGCCGCAATCATCACCACCGTGGCAGACGACAGCGGATCCTCATGCGCCAACACACGTCCACCGACGAGGGTAAAAGTCGCGTAGATCAGCGCTGCCGCCAGCCCAAGAACCACCCCCAGCGGTTCGCCGACAAAGCCCCCGCCGAGCGTCAGCGCCGTGCCGAACAAGGCGGCAAGCACCGCCAGCACCCGCCCCCGGCCCAGCGGCTGGCGCAGGATGAGCGCCGCGAGCAGGGTGACGATAAAGGGATACAGATACAGCAGCAGCGCCACCAGCCCGGCCGAGGCATGGTTGAGCGCCGAGAAGAAGCTCATCGACTGAGCGACGTAGAACAGCCCGCCCATCATCAACAGCAGCGCCAGGCTGCGGCCGCGCGGCCAGCGCCGCCCGGTGCCCAGCATGAAGCCCGACAGCAGCACTGCGGCAATCACAAAACGCAACAGCAGCACCGCGATCACGTCGGCGCCACCGGCGTAGGCCTGGCGCGCAAAAATCGCCATCGAGCCAAAAGCGGCGGCAGATAGCGTGACGTAAAGTGCGCCGGAAAGACGTGGATTCATGGATCGGGAAGAGCAAGGAACGGCAGAGCATGCCTTCGCGTTTCGATAGGGTCAATTGCTTCACCGCAATCGAACGGCAAGCGCGATAGCGCTGCAAACCGCAAGCAGAAGGCGAGCGGTACGCTGGGAAGATGGGCCGGCTTTCGCGCCTGTCTGTCGCCACCACCCGAGCCGAAACGCTATTCATGCGATCACCCCGCCAAAGTCCCCAGACGCAATACGGCGACACAGGCACAGGCCCCTCAGGTCAGAGCGCAATGCACGCTTACAGCTTGCTCCCCCCGTGCCTGCGGACTACGGTATAACTCGCAAACATTTCGCGGCGGCCCGGTACGCCAGTGCCGCGCCCCAACCCCACTCCGGAGTCCATCCATGTCTGTTCGAATCTGGCCCCGCCTCGCGCTCAGCGCCGCTCTCCTCTCACCGCTGGCCGCGCTCCCGACCCTGGCCGCGACTGGGCAGGCGACTTCGGACGCAGTGATGCGGCAAACCATCGAGTTTTCGGCGGAAGCCAGCCAGGGGGCAGCCAACGATCTGGGCGTTGCAACGCTCTACGCCGAAAGCAGCGGCGCCTCTGCGGCCGACCTTGCCGGCGGAATCAACCAGCGCATTGCCAGGGCGCTCGAGCTTGCGCGCGGCTTTGCCAGCATCAAGGCGCAGTCGGGCGGCGTGTCGACCTGGCCGGTCTATGCCAAGAACGCCCAGGGACGCATCGAGTCCTGGCGCATGCGCTCGGAGATCCGTGTCGAAAGCCGGGATCTGGGCGCCCTCTCCGAACTGATCGGCAAGCTGCAATCGGACCTGGCGCTGTCGCAGGTCGCCATGCAACCGGCACCGGAAACCCGGCGCAAGGCCATCGAGGCTGCCACGGTCAACGCCATCCGCGCGTTCGAGCAACGTGCAGCTTTGATTGCGGAGACGCTGGGCAAGCCTTATCGCATCGCGCACATGTCGATCAGCGACAGCGGCTTTCACCCGCCCATGCCGGTCCGCATGCGCGCCGCACCGGCCATGATGGTCGAGTCCGCTCCGGCACCCCTGGAAGGCGGCGAGAGCCAGCTTGGCGTCAGCATCAGCGGCCGCATCGAACTGCTCGACTGAGTGGAAACGTTCGGCGGCGAGATTCCAGCTTCGGCGTCAAAACTGGCCACATCGGTCCGGCGTCGGGCTGGACGCATCACGGGCAGTCACTTATCTTTGCGCATATGAAGAAATCGTGCAGATCCCGCCTGCCCATACGTGCGAACCTGCGCCACGCTGCGCTTGCCGTCATCGCAATCACCGCCACCATCCTCGCCGGTTGCAGCACGGCACCTGCGCCGGGTTCGCGTGCACCGGCGGACGCACCGCTCACGCAGCCCCGTGGCGGCTCGTATTTCGCCCTCGAGGATGAGACGCACGCACGCGAGATGGTGCTGTTCGCGCTCGGCCTGCTCGACACCGGCTATCAGTTTGGCGGACGCAATCCCGAAGCCGGGCTCGACTGCAGCGGCATGGTGGCGTGGATAGTCGAAAACATCAGCGGAAAACAGCTACCGCACAACGCCGCCCAGATTGCCGGGCGCACGCGGCCAATCGAAGTCAGTCAACTTCAGCCGGGCGATCTGGTGTTCTTCAATACGCTCAAGCGCCGTCATTCACACATGGGCATCTATATCGGCGACGGCCGCTTCATTCATGCCCCATCGAGCAAGGGACGCGTCCGGATAGAGCGCCTGGACAACCGCTATTTCGCTCCACGCATCGACGGTGCGCGGACGCTAGTCGCGACCAGCTAGGCCACACAGGGTCGGAAATACGCCGCACGACCCTATTTCTGCGGCACCTGCACATAGATCTCTTCCGGCCGGGTCATGCGTAGTTCGAAGCGCGCCCGCTCCTCGATCGCCTCATTGCCGGACTTCAGGTCACGCACGTCGGCCTCAAGGCTCGCATTGCGCTGTTCAAGCCGCAGGTTTTCCTCGCGTTGCGCCTGCAACTGTCGATCGACCTCCCATACCCGCAGCCAGCCGCCCTTCCCCAGCCAGAGCGGGTACTGCAGCAGCACGACGAGCGCGAGAAGAATCAGGATGGGCCAGCGCATGGTGTCTTTTCAGGGCTTGCATGGACGGCAAAGGCCGGCGGATTGCCCGCCGGCCTCGCACGTACTTCTGCTTGGTTCAAACCCTGGCTCAACGCAGGTTGTAGAACGCGCGCTTGCCCGGGTAAAACGCGGTGTCGCCCAGATCTTCCTCGATACGCAGCAACTGGTTGTACTTCGAGATGCGATCCGAACGCGACAGCGAGCCGGTCTTGATCTGCATCGCGCGCAGGCCGACCGCGATGTCGGCGATGGTCGAATCGTCGGTCTCGCCCGAACGGTGTGAAATCACCGCGGTGTAACCGGCCAGCTTGGCCATCTCGACGGCGGCGAAGGTCTCGGTCAGGGTGCCGATCTGGTTGATCTTGATCAGGATCGAGTTGGCCACGCCCTGCTCGATACCCTGCTCCAGGATCTTGGTGTTGGTGACGAACAGGTCATCACCCACGAGCTGAACTTTCTTGCCCAGGCGATCGGTCAGCACTTTCCAGCCCGCCCAGTCGCCTTCGGCCATTGCGTCCTCGATCGACACGATCGGGAACTTGTCGCACAGCGTCGCCAGGTAATCGGTAAAGCCTTCGGCCGTCAGCGACAGGCCTTCGCCCTTCAGTTCGTACTTGCCGTTCTTGTAGAACTCGGACGCGGCGCAGTCCAGCGCCAGCAGCACGTCCTGGCCAGGCACGTAGCCGGCGGCGATGATGGCTTCCTGGATCAGGTTCAGCGCCTCTTCGGTGCCCGACACGTTGGGGGCGAAACCGCCTTCGTCACCGACCGTGGTCGGATAGCCCTTGGCGTCCACGATTTTCTTCAGATGATGGAATATCTCCGCACCGCAGCGCAGGGCCTCGCGGAAGCTGGTCATCGACACCGGCATGATCATGCATTCCTGGATGTCGAGGCTGTTGTTGGCATGCTCGCCACCGTTGATGACGTTCATCATCGGCACTGGCATCACCATCGGGCTGGAACCACCGAAGTAACGATACAGCGGCAGACCAGCCTCTTCGGCTGCGGCCTTGGCCACGGCCATGGACACCGCCAGCATGGCGTTGGCGCCGAGGCGCGACTTGTTCTCGGTGCCGTCGAGCTCGATCAGGGTGTGATCGATGAAGGCCTGCTCTTCGGCGTCGAGGCCGATGATGGCCTCGGCGATCTCGGTATTCACGTTCTCGACCGCGCGCAGAACGCCCTTGCCGAGGTAGCGCGACTTGTCACCGTCGCGCAGCTCGATGGCTTCGCGCGAGCCGGTGGAGGCGCCCGAGGGCACCGCCGCACGGCCCATCACGCCGGATTCCAGCAGCACGTCGGCTTCGACGGTGGGGTTGCCGCGGGAGTCGAGAATCTCGCGGGCGATCACATCAACGATTGCACTCATGTAGTGTCCTGTTGCAGTTACGGATGATTCGAATCGATCACGCGGGGACGTGAACCGGAGGTAGGAATGCTCGCGCCTGCCGACCACCTCGTGAGCAGCGACTGGCGATAGTGCTTATCCGTGCGTCCGATACCCCATCCCCCCAAAACCTGTTCTCAGAGCGTCGTCTCGAGAAAGCCCTGGCGCTTGACCAGCGCATCGATGTCCTTGAGCGTCGTCAGCAGCGCCTTCATCTTCGGCAACGGCCAGGCGTTGGGGCCGTCGGACAAAGCTTTGGCAGGATCCGGGTGAGTTTCCATGAACAGCCCTGCCACCCCGACCGCGACCGCCGCACGTGCCAGCACCGGCACGAACTCGCGCTGGCCACCGGAGGCCGTGCCCTGCCCGCCGGGCAGCTGCACCGAATGCGTGGCGTCGAACACCACCGGGCAGCCGGTGTCGCGCATGATGGCGAGCGAACGCATGTCCGAGACAAGATTGTTGTAGCCGAAGGACGCGCCGCGCTCGCACACCATGATGGTGTCGGCACCACCATTGGCCTCGCGCGCCTTGTCGGCGACATTCTTCATGTCGCCGGGAGCAAGGAACTGGCCCTTCTTGATATTCACCGGCTTGCCGCTGGCTGCGACCGCGTAAATGAAGTCGGTCTGACGGCACAAGAAAGCCGGCGTCTGCAGCACGTCGACGACCGAGGCCACAAGTGGTATTTCTTCGATCGAGTGCACGTCGGTCAGCACCGGCAGACCGAGCTGCTGCTTGACCGCCGCCAGGATCTTCAGACCGGCATCCATGCCGTGACCACGGAAGCTCTTGCCCGAGCTGCGGTTCGCCTTGTCGTAAGACGCCTTGAAGATATAAGGAATGCCGAGCTCAGCGCAGATTTCCTTCATCTGCCCAGCTATGTCGATGCACATCTGCTCGGATTCAGCCACGCAGGGGCCGGAAATGAGGAACACCGGCTTGTCCAGACCGACTTCAAAGCCACACAGCTTCATGCTTTGCTCCTTCAGGCCGCTGCCTGCTTGCGCGCAATCGCCGCCTTGACGTAGGCGGTGAATAGCGGATGACCCTTGCGCGGATTGGAGGTGAATTCAGGGTGAAACTGACAGCCGACGAACCACGGATGCATGTCGACGGGAAGTTCGACCATCTCGCACAGGTCGGTGACCGGCGCACGGCCCGACACCACCAGACCGTTCTCCTCGAGTTTCGCCAGCAGGGTGTTGTTCACCTCGTAGCGATGGCGGTGGCGCTCCATGATCTCGGCTTCACCGTAGATCTCGCGCGCCAGGGTGCCTTCCTTGAGCTGACAGATCTGGCCGCCAAGGCGCATCGTGCCGCCAAGGTCGGACTCCTCGGTACGCTTCTCGACCTTGCCCGTGCGGTCCTTCCATTCGGTGATGAGGCCAATAACAGGGAAGTTCGTGTCGCGCTCGAACTCGGTCGAGTGCGCACCTTCCATACCCGCCACGTCACGGGCGAACTCCACCACCGCAAGCTGCATGCCCAGGCAGATGCCCAAGTAAGGCACCTTGTTCTCGCGCGCAAAGCGGATGGCGGCGATCTTGCCCTCGGTACCGCGCTTGCCAAAGCCGCCCGGCACCAGGATTCCGTCCATCGTCTGCAGCACGTCGCAGCCGTCACGCTCGATGTCTTCGGAGTCGATATAGTGGATCTTCACTTTCGACTCGGTGTGCATGCCGGCGTGGTTCAGCGCCTCGATCAGCGACTTGTACGACTCGGTGAGGTCCACGTACTTGCCAACAAAGCCGACATTGACCGTCTGCTTCGGATTCTCGAGAGCATGGATCAGCTTCTCCCACACCGACAGGTCGGCCGCGCGGGCGAGGATGTCGAGCTTGTGGCAGACGATCTGGTCCAGCATCTGATCGTGCAACTGGCTCGGGATCTTGTAGATAGAGTCAGCATCCAGGCACTCGATGACGGCTGCAACCATGCCGTCGCAGAACAATGCGATCTTGCGCCGTTCGTCGAGCGGGACCGGACGATCGGCACGGCACAGCAGGATGTCGGGCTGGATGCCGATCTCACGCAACTCCCTTACCGAATGCTGGGTCGGCTTGGTCTTGAGCTCACCGGCAGTGGGAATGTAGGGCAGCAGCGTCAGGTGGATGAAGCAGGTGCCGTTGCGACCTTCTTCGAAACCCATCTGACGAATGGCCTCGAGGAAAGGCAGCGACTCGATGTCGCCCACCGTACCGCCCACCTCGACGATCGCCACGTCGGCGCCCTCGGCGCCCCGCTTCACGTAGGCCTTGATCTCGTCGGTAATGTGCGGGATGACCTGCACGGTCTTGCCCAGATACTCGCCGCGACGCTCTTTCTTCAGCACCGACTCGTAGATCTGGCCGGTGGTGAAGTTGTTGCGCCGGCTCATCTTGGCGCTGGTGAAGCGCTCGTAATGGCCGAGGTCGAGGTCGGTTTCGGCACCGTCTTCAGTAACGAAGACCTCGCCGTGCTGAAACGGGCTCATCGTGCCCGGATCGACGTTGATGTAGGGGTCGAGCTTGAGGTGCGTGACCTTGATGCCACGGGACTCGAGAATGGCCCCCAGAGAGGCCGCCGCGATGCCCTTGCCCAGAGAGGACACGACACCACCGGTAACGAAGACGTATTTGGTCATGAGTACAGCACTGCGGGAAAGCGCGATGATAACCGATCCACCCGCCCTAAGTCAGCAGGAGCGGCGTGCGCACCCTGGCCATTGAGGCATCACTCGCGCGCACCACTCAAAGATACAGGGGGCGCAGCTTGCACGGCGCCCCCTTTTCCACCTGCCGAGCAGATCAACCCATGCCACGCAGTTCGCGCAGCAAGACCGACACCATCGCCATGTCGATTGACTGGCTGGCGCGGATGTCTGCCAGCAACTGCCGATAGCGATCCAGTCGCACCCCCTGGCGCAGCAGCCAGGATGACAGCACGCGTTCAGGCTCGCTTTCATCAGCGGCCATCTGCAGCGCATTGGCCGTCAACGTACGGGCCAGACCCGACAGGTCGCCGCGCAGGGCACCGCGTGCAAGCACCTGCCAGCGGCTGTCTACCGGCAGTGCCGAAATTTGCCGACCCAGCCAGTGCAGCTCGAGCTCGCCCCCCAGGCCGAAATACACCTGCGCCACCAGCGGCTCGGTGCGCTGTGTTTCCACGGCGACTTCAACCAGATCGAGTGCCGAATACAGCTCGTCCAGCGCCGCCACGCGCTCGGCCAGGATCTGCGGCACACCTTGCTCCACGCGCCGCGCAACCGCCGCCTCGAGCTCGCTGCGATAGCCCGTTCCAACCAGCTCCGTCAGGCTGGCAGCCAGCGTGCTCACACCGGGCGAAAAGTGCCCCAGTGTGGCCTGCAGGTCGGCGAGCCATTCGGGATGACGCAGGAACCATAGCGTGCCGCGCTGCACGAGGCGGTCACATTCACTTGTCAGCTCGACCTGAACGACATTGTCGACCTGATTGTCCAGCGCCTCGATCTGCACCCACACATCGACCAGGCCAAAGACCTCGCGCGTTGCCATGTAGGCACGCACCACGTCCGGCGCTGGCACACCGAGCTCGGACTTCAGCCTGCTGACGAAAGTCGGGCCGACGCGGTTGATCATGCTGTTAATGACGTGAGTCGAGATGATCTCGCGGCGCAATGCGTGCTGGCCGATCTGCGCCGCAAAGCGCTCACGCAGGGGTGCCGGGAAGTAGCGCTCGAGCGCGGTGCGGATGTAGGGATCCTCCGGCACATCGGAGGCCAGCACCTCGTCGTAGAGTTCGATCTTGCTATAGGCCAGCAGCACGGCCAGCTCCGGGTTGGCAAGTCCGATACGCGCCGCCTTGCGCTCGGCGAGCTCCTCATCCAGCGGCAGGAACTCGAGCTTGCGGTTAAGCCGGCCAAGATGGCTCAGACGACGCATGAACTCCGCCTGCTCATCCAGCTGCCCCACGCCACGCGATCGCGTCATCGACAGAATTTGCGTCTGTGCGTAATTGTCACGCAACACCAGCGTTGCGACTTCGTCGGTCATGTCCGCCAGCAGCTGATTGCGCTGCTTCAGCGTCAGCTCACCTTCGGCCACCACGCCGTTGAGCAGGATCTTGATGTTGACCTCGTGGTCCGAGCAGTCCACCCCGCCGGAGTTGTCGATGGCATCGGTGTTCACCCGACCACCTTTGAGCGCGAACTCGATGCGTCCAAGCTGGGTGGAGCCCAGGTTACCGCCCTCCCCCAGCACCTTGCAGCACAACTCGCCGCCATTGACACGCACCGGGTCGTTGGCGCGGTCGCCGACCGCGGCATCAGTCTCACTCGCCGCCTTGATATAGGTTCCGATGCCGCCGTTGTAAACCAGGTCGACAGGGGCCGTGAGGATGGCACGAATCAGCTCGACCGGCGCCAGCGCCTCGGCTTCGATGTCGAGCACGGCACGCAACTGCGGCGACAACCTGATCGACTTGGCGCTGCGTGGCCACACCCCGCCACCTTCAGAAATCAGCGATTTGTCGTAGTCATCCCAGCTCGAGCGCGGCAGCGCGAACAGCCGCGCACGCTCTTCCCACGAGCGCGCTGTATCCGGGTCGGGGTCGATGAAGATGTGACGGTGGTCGAACGCCGCCACGAGCCGGATCTGCTTTGACAGCAGCATGCCATTGCCGAACACGTCGCCCGACATATCGCCGATGCCTGCCACCGTGAACGGCTCGTTCTGGATGTCCGTGCCCAACTCGCGGAAATGACGCTTGACCGCCTCCCAGGCGCCGCGGGCGGTGATGCCCATCTTCTTGTGGTCGTAGCCCACCGAACCGCCCGAGGCGAAGGCGTCGCCCAGCCAGAAGCCGTATTCCGCCGAGATCTGATTGGCGTAGTCAGAGAAGGTCGCCGTGCCCTTGTCGGCCGCCACCACCAGATAAGGGTCGTCCTCATCATGGCGCACCACATCGACGGGTGGCACCACTTGGCCTTGCACCAGGTTGTCGGTCAGGTCGAGCAGGCCGCGCAGGAAGGTCTTGTAGCAGGCCACGCCTTCAGCAACCAAAGCTTCCCGCCCGCCCTCGGTCGGCGGGCTCTTGACCACAAAGCCGCCCTTCGAGCCGACGGGCACGATCACGGCGTTCTTGACGATCTGCGCCTTCACCAGCCCCAGCACCTCGGTGCGGAAGTCTTCCATCCGGTCCGACCAGCGCAGCCCGCCGCGCGCCACCTTGCCCCCGCGCAGGTGCACGCCCTCGATCCGCGGCGAATAGACGAAGATCTCGAACATCGGCAGCGGCTGAGGCAGGTTGGGAATGCGCCCCGGTGCGAACTTGAACGACAACCAGGGTTTGAGCGAGCCGTCCGCTGCGCGCTGGAAAGCATTGGTGCGCAGCGTGGCCTGGATCATGGCGAGGAACTGGCGCAGGATGCGGTCCTCGTCGAGGTTGGCCACCTTGTTCAGGCCGTCCTCGATCGCCGCGATGATTTCAGCGCAGCGCGCCTCGCGCCCCGCCTCCAGCGCGGGATCGAAGCGGGCGCGGAACAGTTCGTAGAGCTGACGCGTCAGCTGCGGATAGCAGGCGAGCGTCTGCTCCATGTAGGCCTGGCTGAAGGTGAAAGCCGCCTGCCGCATGTGTTTGGCATAGGCACGCAGGACGCTGACTTCACGCCACGACAGCCCGCCCAGCAATACCAGGCGGTTGAAATCGTCGTTCTCCACCTCACCGCGCCACACCCGACGGAAGGTGTCATGGAACAGCGGGCGAATGTCATGGATGTTGAGCGCCTCCGCCGCGCTGAAGCTCAGACCAAAATCATGCAGCCACACCACGCTGCCGTCCTGGCGCACGATCTCCGACGGGCGCTCGTCCATCACCTTCACGCCCATGCGCTCGAGCATGGGCAGGCTCTGCGACAAAGGCACCGACGCATCGAGGTGATAGATACGGAAGTTGATCCGGTCTGCGGAGGCTTCGAGTGGCCGATACAGGTTCATGCCCAGATCGTCGGCACCGGCAAGCCCTTCGATCTGCTCGATGTCGAACACCGCCATGCGCGCCGAATAATCTTCGCGGTACCCTGCCGGAAAGCCGCTACCGTAGCGGCGCAGCAGCGCCAGACCCCGTTCCTCACCACATTGTTCAACCAGGGCTTGCTGCAGGTCGTCTTCCCAGCGCCTGGCAGCACGGACCAGGCGCTGCTCGAGCTCCCTGGCGTCGAACGGCGGAATCACCGAATCGCGCGTGCGCACGATGATCAGAATGCGGGCGAGCGCCGAGTCGGAGAACTGCACGTCGAACTCGGATGAGGTGCCATCGAAAGCCTCAAGCAACACCGCCTGCATGCGCTGGCGCTGATCGGTGTTGTAATGCTCGCGCGGAACGTAGATCAGGCAGGAGACGAAGCGCGCGAAGGGATCACAGCGCACGAAGAGCCGCGTCCGCAGACGCTCGCCCAACCGCAGGATGCCCATCGCCTGGGTGAAGAGTTCGTCGGGCGATATCTGGAACAGTTCGTCGCGCGGATAGCGCTCGATGATGGTCTGCAGCGTTTTCGCGGCGTGCCCGCCAGGCAGCAGGCCGGCGCGCTCGATCACCGCCGTCACCTTGCGCCGCAGCAGGGGAATCTGCTCAGGCGAGGTGCCGTATGCGGTCGATGCCAGCAGGCCAATGACACGACGCTCGCCACTGACCCGGCCCTCTGCGTCGAAGGTCTTGATGCCGAGGAAATCGAGATAACCCGGGCGGTGCACCGTGGACCGGGTGTTCGACTTGGTGACCGTCAGCACGCCCGGCAGGTGGGCCTGAGCCCTGAGCTGCGGCGGCAGCGCGGCAAACGAACGCGACTGCCCGTCCTCTCCATCGCCGCGCAACAGCCCCAGACCGGAGCCGGACACGATGCGCAGTTCGTCCCCCCCTTCACCACGGGTCAGCGCATAGTCGCGGCAGCCGAGCAGCACGAAATTGTCGGCCGCCAGCCAGTCGAGGAAGTCCCGCGCCTCGGCAAGCTCATCGGCTTCGATGGATGCAGGCATGTCCACCAGACCGCCAATGATGTCGCGCATGCGATCGCGCATCTGCGGCCAGTCGCTGACGGACGCACGAACGTCGCCAAGGACCTGTTCAAGCCCTTGTTGCAGCGCGAGCAGCTCAGCCCGGTCGGTTCGCCGGTCGACCTCCAGATGCATGACCGATTCACGTCCCGCATCCGTATCACCATTCCTGGCCAGCCGCAGCAAGACGCCTTCGGCGTCGCGCACTACCATGAGCACCGGGTGAATGATCAAATGCAGGGTGAGTCCCTGACGGTTGAGCTCCATGGTCACGGAGTCAACGAGGAAGGGCATGTCGTCACCGACGATCTCGATCACGGTGTGGGCAGATTCCCAGCCGTGCTCGTCGAGACGCGGGTTGAACACCCGCACGGCACCGGCCACCGTGCGCCGCGCAATGAAGTGCCACTGGCTAAGGACCGCCCCGTACAGATCGGCGACCGACAGTGACTCAATATCCTCGGGATCAACCTGGGCAAAAAAGCACTTCGCGAAGCCGGTCAGCTCACCCGCCTGACTCGCCGGCAAGCGCGCAGCAATCTGCTCTACGACTGCGTCAACCTGCGCGGCCAGCCGCTTTTGTTCTGTTTTTTCCATCTCGCTCCCCTGCTGTCGATCGGGTCACGGCAAGACGCAGACAGACTCCGACGGTCGGTGTGCCGAAAATCCGTCTCGCATCGCCGTGGAACAAACGCTAAGGCTAGGCGACGGAGTCGGAAAGCGGAACCCGCGTTTTCCCTAGGTCAGGTGTGTTCGGTGCGGACCTGGACGGCGTGCAGGTGATGGCGGGCGGGCGCCCAAGGCGATTTCTCCAGCCAGGCTTCAAGATCGGCGGCTGCAAGTGGCCGGCAGATGAAATAGCCCTGAGCCAGATCGCAACCCAGCACGCCAAGGCGCTGCAGGACGGCTTCGGTCTCCACACCCTCGGCCGTCACCATAAGGCCCATGTTGTGCGCAAGCTCGATAGTGGAACGAACGATAATCTCATCGTCAGGCTGAGTGGTCAGGTTCATGACGAAACTGCGATCGATCTTCATCTCCTGCACGGGCATCTGACGCACGTAGGACAGCGAGGAATAGCCTGTGCCGTAGTCGTCAATCGACAACTGGCATCCGATCGCGCGCAGGTGCTCGAGGTTGGCAAGCGCCTTGGCCGGATCATCCAGCACCGCGCTCTCGGTGATCTCGAGCGTGATCCACTCGGCCCGGCAGCCGTAGCGCTCGAGCATGGCGCGGAACTGCGCCGGCAGATCGGGCTGCAGCAGGTCGCGCGCCGAAAGGTTGAGGCCGACATGGACCTTGCGCCCGCCACGCTGCCATTCGGCGCACTGGCGAATGGATTCGTTCATGACCCAGTGCGTGATCGTCTTGATATAGCCCGTTTGTTCGGCGAAGGGGATGAACTCCATCGGCGGAATGAATCCGCGCTGGGGGTGAATCCAGCGCACCAGGGCTTCTACATGTACTTCGTCGCTGGCATGGAACGCATATTTGGGCTGGTAGAACAACACCAGTTCGTCGTCTTCCACCGCCTGCCGAAGTTCGGTCAGCAAGGACAGGCGTGCGGCGTTTCGTTCGTGATGCGCGGGGTCATAGACCTCGACGCCTTCGGTGCCGCGCTTGGCCTTGTACATGGCGACATCGGCGCAGCGGATCAACTCGGCGGCGTCGGCCGCATGCTGCGGATACAGGGCCAGGCCGATGCTGGCCCGCAAATCGACGATCTGCCCCTGTACGCTCATCGGCTGTTCGAGCGCATGGGCAACGCGCTCGGCCACGGTCAGCGCTGTTACCAGGTCGACCGCCGGCAGCAACACGGCAAACTCGTCACCACCGAGGCGGGCCGTCGCATTCCCGCCTGCGGCACGCTCGCCATCGCCACAACAGCCTTCCCCGCCACACCCGCCTCGATCGCTACCGCTGAGGTCGAGCGCCAATAAACGCCGGCCGACCTCCTGCAGCACCCGATCCCCAAATCCGTGACCGAGCGTGTCATTGATGAGCCTGAAACGATCGATATCAAAACTCAGCACGGCCAGCGGTTGACCGGAAACACGCGCGGCTTGCAGCGACTGCTCCAGCCAGGCCATGAAGCGCACCCGGTTGGGCAGGCCGGTGAGCGCATCACAGTAGGCAAGCTCGGAGATGCGCGCCTCGCGGCTGGCAATCGCATCGGTCATGACACCGAAGGCATCAGCCAGCTGACCAATCTCGTCACCACTTTCAATGGGCGGGGGAGCCGCATAGTCGCCGCTTGCGACCCGACGAGCGAACTGCGCCAATCGGCTTACTGGCGATGCGATCGTGCGCCCCATCCAGACACTGGCGAACAACATGAGCAGGGTGGCAGCAATCGACAGGCCGGTCCAGTCGCGGTAGAGCTTGTTCCAGGGTTGCAGCGCGCGCGCCAGCGAAAGCTGCAGCACGGCGGAGACACGCCCGGCATCGTTGGCCTCGATGACCTGCGAACGACCGGCGTATTCGACACCGTCCAGCTCCATCGACTCCAGAGACGGCGCCTGCAGCAGCGCGGACTGCAGACCGGACGGCAGGGTGCTGGTGATCATGGTCGACGCCCGCTCGCCCGCCTCGAACCTGAGGCTGACGTCCAGCCCGGTGAGCCGCTTCAGGTCCTGCACAAAGACCTCGTCCGCAGGAAACCCGATCACGACCCAGGCCACCGCCACTGGCGCCATTACAGGCACGACCACCAGTTGGTGAAGTGCCCCATCCAGGAACTGAAAGCCGTTGGCGCTGCCTTTTTGTCGCGCCGCATCGATGAGCTTTGGCACGGTGCCGAGCTCTAGTGTGTCGGAGCGTGGCGGATGGGCGCCGATCACGCGGCCATCGAGACCGACCAAGAGCATCAGCGTGGCCCCGATCCGCGAACCATGGTTGTCGAGCGCCGATTCGATTGTCGCCCTGTCGCGCGTCAGCAAGGCCTCACGAAACCCGTAGTCCGCTGCGAGCACACGCGCCGCCTGCGCCAGCTGTGCGCTGCGCTGCTCGACCAGGCGTGCGAAGACACGATTGCCCGTCTCGAGCTGGATGCCGACTTCAGCCAACGCACTGGCACGCCCGATCTGTGCGAAAAGCAACAGGCCACCAATCTGCACGGACAGCAGGATCAGCGCCGTCCATGCGGCAATGCGCCACTTCAGGCTACGGAAACCAATACGCATCAAGGCCGGCTCTCGATCTTCAGGGTGTGGGCCGTGTCGCCGTTAACACGTATGGTCTCATGCGCAACGTCGCCCTTGCCCACCCAGTGCGGATGCCAGTATTCGAGTCGATAGTCGCCCACCGGCAAGCCCGACAACCGCACCCGGCCGTGGGCATCACTCACCCCCAGCCATGGCGTATCGGCCACCATCACGTAGGCGACCATATGGTCATGGATGTTGCAGCCCATGACGACGATGCCGGGCTTGTCGAACACGACGGGCACGGCAGACCTGCCCAGGTAGAGCTTGAGTTCAAATGTTTTCGCTGGCGAAAACGAATAGACATGGTGACGAACGGTGTCACGATTCGGAAAGTCGACGGCTGAACCGGTCTGCACGGCCGACATCAGGGGGGTGAAACGCTTGTCCTTCTGCACGATCTCGGCCCGTTGGGACGGGATCACCGGCTGCCCCTCATTCGGTATCAGCGCGACGGCAGCATGCTCGAGCACTGCGCCGCTTTCGTCGGTCACCGTGAACGTGAGCGAAGCCGCCGTGGCAGTGCCAGCAAGCGCGAGACCTAGCACCGCTACGCACAGCGGCCCGAGCAGATGCCTCGCCCCCCTGCCAACTCGGTCACGAGGTGTCGCACGCCGACTGATCTATCTTGCACAACATGCTGCCGCCGCGCAGACAGCCTTTTGCAAGGCGCGCTTTTTCGAACACTCATCATCAGGACTTCCAATGCGATCACTCGTCTCCCGCCTTGCCTTATCGACTCTGGGCGCGGCGTTTGCCGGTTTGGCGACACCCGCTGTTGCCGACGCCAATGCCGAGCTGGGCAGGATCACGCTGCATGCGGTCACCCTGCATGCCGACTCAGACTCGCCTCAGCTTATCGCCATTTCCGCAGCAGAGCCGGGGAAAATCGTCCGCAGCGTGACGCTTTTCGGGCTTGGCGAAGGAGAGCGCCTCCTTGGCATCGACTACCGCGTTGCCTATGGCGTGATGTTTGCGTTGGGCAGCAGCGGCAGGGTGTTCACGGTGGATGTCGATAGCGGAGCGCTCACACCGGTCGGGGCATCGGCTTTCGTCTCAAGGCTCGAGGGCGAGCGCTTCGGCTTTGACTTCAATCCGGCCGCAGATCGCATCCGTATCGTGTCCGACCGCGGCCAGAATCTGCGCGTCCATCCTGAAACCGGTGCGCTGGTGGATTTCAAACCCGACGAAACCGGTCTGCAGCCCGATGGCGCGCTGAGCTATGCAACTGGCGACCTTCATTCCGGCCAGGCGCCGCGCATCGTCGCAGCCGCCTACACCTACAACACGGAAAACGAGAAGCTGACGACCAACTTTGCCATCGACGCGGCGCGCGGCACGCTGGTGCGTCAGGGGTCGATCGAAGGCCAGCAGCCGGTGGTTTCGCCCAACTCCGGACAAGTGAGCACCGTGGGTGTGCTGGGTGTCGAAGACATCGTCGACGCCCATTTCGACATTTCGGATGTCACCAACACCGCGCTTGCTGCGCTGGTTACCGCCGGAGACGGCAAGCCGACCCTCTATCGGATCGACCTCAAAAGCGGCAAGGCCGAGCCAGTCGGCATCATTGGCACGGGTGAAGGCCTGCTCGGCCTCGCTATCGAACCCTGAAACAAATGCGGCCGGGTCTGCACCCGGCCCCATGACGTGCAAGAACTCAAGGGCCTCAGCGAATAAAGTCGCGGTTGACCTCGCGGAACAGATCCGTACCGCCGCGCTGCAGCCACTCGAACGCGACCATCTCACGCGACACGATTTCGATGCCGTGGCCGCGCATACGCTCGAACGCCAGGTCGCGATTCGCCGGGTCGCGCGAACCTGAAGCATCGGCCACCACGAATACCTGCTTGCCCGCCCAGCGCAGGCTGAGCGCCGTCTGTTGCACGCATACGTGTGCTTCGGTGCCGCACACGATCACCTGACGCTGCCGCTCGACCGCAGTGCCGTCCAGACAACCATCGTCCTGCGCGGAGAAGCACTGCTTGCCAACGTAGTGCGCAGCCTGTGTCGCCGCGCGCACCGAATCGAGCGTGCCGCCGATCTTCTCGGGGAAGTGCTCGGTGACCACGACCGGCACGCCGACACGCTCAGCCACTTGCGCCAGCCATGCGCAATGGGCCGCGACCTGCTCGCCGTCATGGATGAAAGGTGCGAGCTTCGCCTGCACATCGACAATCAGCAGCACGGACTGCTCACGGTTCATCAGCATCGCATTTTCTCCTTAGCCAGCAAGTTCAGTACGGTCGCGGAAATAGGCCAGCGCCTCGGGATTGGCCAGCGCCTCCAGGTTCTTTACCGGGCGGCCATGAACGACGTTTCGCACCGCCAGTTCGACGATCTTGCCACTCTTGGTGCGCGGAATGTCCGCCACCTGCAGGACCTTGGCCGGCACGTGGCGCGGCGTGGTGTGGTCGCGGATGACCTGGCGAATGCGACGCACGAGTTCATCGTCGAGTGCGAGCCCTTCGCCCAGCTTCACGAAAAGCACCACGCGCACATCATTCGGGCTCTGTGGCGGCCAGTCCTGGCCGATCACCAGGCTCTCGAGGACTTCGGGCAGTTTTTCGACCTGACGGTAGATTTCCGCCGTGCCGATGCGCACGCCGCCGGGGTTGAGCGTGGCGTCCGAGCGGCCGTAGATGACCAGGCCACCGTGGGCGGTGATTTCACAGAAGTCACCGTGGCACCAGACGTTGGGGAAGCGATCGAAATAGGCGGCGTGATATTTGCTGCCATCGGCGTCGCCCCAGAAGCCGATCGGCATCACCGGGAAGGGCCTGGAACACACCAGTTCGCCCTTTTCCCCGCGCACCGGCTCACCGTCGTCGTCCCATACGTCCACCGCCATACCCAGGCCCCGACACTGGATCTCGCCGCGCCACACCGGCAGCACCGGACTGCCAAGCACGAAGCAGGAGGTGAT
>Ga0138256_10002392_pt1 | contig 20055 bp, 18 predicted proteins | sample KNB2016incub_MG_FD_105486 | JGI IMG/M metagenome (GOLD analysis project Ga0138256, IMG submission 105486) | Active sludge microbial communities from wastewater in Klosterneuburg, Austria - KNB2014incub_MG | ecosystem: Engineered > WWTP > Activated sludge > Unclassified | place: Austria... | reverse complement strand
CCTTCGCTTCTTTATATTGATCTGCATTTGATACACGAGGTAACGTCGCCGCAGGCGTTCGAGGGGTTAAGGCTGAACGGCCGAAAGGTGCGTCGGCCCGATCTTACATTTGCGACGGTCGATCACGCCATCCCGACGCTCAACCGGCACCTTCCGTTCAAAGACCCGATCGCCGCACAGCAGGTCGAAACGCTTCGTCAAAACACGCGTGATTTTGGTGTGAAATTTTACGATCTCGACGCGGTCCAGCAAGGCATTATTCACGTTTTCGGGCCTGAGCAAGGATTGACCCAGCCGGGCATGACGATCGTTTGCGGCGATTCGCACACCTCCACGCATGGAGCGTTCGGCGCTCTTGCATTCGGCATTGGCACAAGTGAGGTCGAACACGTTTTTGCAACGCAGACGCTTCAGCAGAAAAAGGCAAAGAATTTACAGATCAACGTCGAGGGCGAATTGCAGTTCGGCGTGACCGCAAAAGATGTGATACTTGCGATCATCAACCGCATCGGCACCGACGGCGGCAACGGACACGTCATCGAATACACCGGTTCCGCCATTCGCGGCCTATCGATGGAAGGCCGAATGACCGTCTGCAATATGAGCATCGAGGCCGGTGCAAAGGCTGGCCTGATCGCACCGGACGACAAGACATTCGAATTTTTAAAGGGCCGGCGATACGCACCGTCGGGCGAACGCTGGGAGCAGGCGGTCGAAGCTTGGTCAGATCTCCCGACAGACGCAGGAGCGGCATACGACACGACTGTCGAGTTCGATGCCGCGTCGATCGAGCCGTTTGTAACCTGGGGAACGTCGCCGGGAATGTCGGCACCGGTAACACGGACGGTCCCTGATCTACCGGATAGTTCGGACGAAAACGACAGGAAGTCGTTCGAACGTGCCCTCGAATACATGGGCCTCGAACCGGCGCAGAAGATAGAGGATATCTCTATTGACCGCGCTTTCATTGGATCATGCACAAACTCGCGGATCGAAGACCTGCGCGAAGCTGCCAAGGTTGCGAAGGGGCATAAGGTCAGCAGTAAGGTCAACGCGATGATCGTCCCCGGCTCGATGCTCATAAAGCAACAGGCAGAGGATGAAGGCCTCGCGCAGATCTTTCTCGACGCAGGATTTGAATGGCGCGACGCAGGCTGTTCGATGTGTTTGGCAATGAACGACGACATCCTTGCCGAAGGCGAACGCTGTGCATCGACAAGCAACCGCAACTTCGAAGGCCGCCAGGGCCGAGGCGGACGAACGCATCTCGTCAGCCCCGCAATGGCCGCGGCCGCCGCGATCGCCGGACATTTTGTAGATGTGCGCGAGTGGAGTTTTAAGCAATAACGGAGAGAGGCCTTTCGCAGTTTCTCCTTTCACTTTTGAGTTTTCAGTTTGTTCGGATGGGTCCGATCCGAAAAAACTGAAAACCTAAAAGGTAGAAACAAAAAATGTCGATCCGTGAAGTTCTTTCAAGTCCTTTGATCGGTATCAGAAATAGCTAACAAAATGAATACCTTTACGCAGCATTCCGGAACGCTTACTCCGCTATATCGGCCTAATATCGATACCGATCAGATAATCCCGAAGCAATTTTTGAAGCGGATCGAGCGTTCGGGGTACGGCGAATTTCTGTTCTACGACTGGCGCTATCAGTCGAACGGCGAACCGATACCGGAATTTGTCCTAAACGACCCGCGATTTGCCGGTTCGTCAATTCTGGTTGCCGGCCCAAATTTCGGCTGCGGCAGTTCACGCGAACATGCTCCCTGGAGTTTGATGGATCATGGATTTCGGGCAGTCATAGCTCCGAGCTTCGCCGATATCTTCTACAACAACAGTATGAAAAACGGACTTTTGCCTATCGTACTGCCCGAGGCAGATTGTTCGCAACTTGTTTCTTACGCTGATACCTCGCCAAATTTTTCGCTTGATATTGATCTGGAAAGTCAGTCAGTTTCCGGCCCCGACCGCTTCTTCCGCCGGTTTGAGATCGACCCGTTTCGTAAACACTGCATGATCAATGGACTTGACGATATCGCCCTTACATTGGAACATGCGGATAAGATCGATGAATACGAAAAAGCAATAAACGACGGCCTGCGATTTTCATTAACTTGCGGCTGACCACTTCCATTCTCTCAGACCAATTGTGTTTGCATTTTTCAGACTGGCAAGTTACCATAAATCCCAATAAAATGAGTGATTTGTTCACCGAGGCCCCGCAGCTGATCTTGGACCGGCATTCGTCATTTTACTTTCTTATCGCTTCATATGGGATTTTCGACGATAGCCATTCATGCCGGCAATGAACCTGACGTTGCCACCGGCGCTGTAAGCGTTCCCATATACCAGACTTCGACATACGCACAGGAAGCCCTGGGCAGGCACAAAGGATTTGAATATGCCCGTACGCAGAATCCTACGCGGCTTGCTTTAGAAACGAATATTGCGGCCCTTGAGAACGCACGATACGGTTATGCTTTCGCATCGGGCATGTCGGCGATCGATGCGGTATTGAAACTTGTCAAAGCCGGTGAACACGTTGTTTTGGGCGATAATACCTACGGCGGTACATATCGCCTTTTTAATCGGATCCTGTCAAATTACGGCGTCGAGTTCGACCTTGCGGACACGTCGAACATTTCAAGCCTTGAGTCGGCGTTCCGGCCGAATACAAAAATGGTGTTTGTCGAAACTCCGACAAATCCCGTAATGACGGTTACGGACCTCAAGGCTGTTTCGGAACTTGCCCACGCTCACGGGGCCAAGGTGGTTTGCGACAACACGTTCATGTCGCCATATTTTCAAAGACCGATCGATTTCGGCGTGGACATCGTTGTACATTCGACCACGAAATATCTGAACGGACATTCGGACAGTGTTGGCGGCTTCGTTGCATTGAATGGCCAAAACGATGCAGAATGGATTCAGTTCGTGCAGAATAGCGTCGGGGCGATCCTTTCGCCTTTCGATTCATTTCTTGTGCTGCGCGGAACCAAAACACTGGCAGTTAGGATGGAAGCCCACGACCGTAACGGGCGTGTCGTAGCAAATTTTCTGGCCGAGCATCCAACCGTGCAGAATGTATATTATCCGGGGCTGGCCTCTCACCCTCAGCATGACCTTGCAAAACGGCAGCAAAGCGGGTTTGGAGGCATGGTTTCATTTGAAACAGGTTCACTGGATAATGCAAAAAAGGTTTTGGAAAACGTCAAGTTATGTATTCTGGGTGAAAGTCTCGGCGGGGTTGAATCGTTAATATCGCATCCGGCCTCGATGACACACGCATCCGTGCCATCGGAAACCCGGGCGCGGCTGGGGATTACCGATGGTCTTGTGAGAATTTCAGTTGGGATCGAAGACGTTGAAGATATAATTGCAGATTTAGACCAAGCACTTAGCTAGTTTCTGGTTCCCGGTTTCGAGTTCCACGTTCAAGAACTTGGAATTGTGAAACTGGAACCTGGAACTATTGACCTATGTTGACTGTAGAGATACATGCTACTTCGCACATCGGCCGTGTTCGCCGGGGTAACGAGGACAATTACCTTATTTTGAACGTTTCACGTTCAAAAGCATGGACCGGAGCGCAGGCTGACGGCGAGTTCGTGATCGAATCGCAGAATTTTGAAGTGGACGACAATGGAATAGTTCTCGCCGTTTCAGACGGAATGGGCGGAGCACTGGCCGGCGAGGTCGCCAGTAAGATGGCGGTTGAATCGGTTTGCGAAAAGATACTCACTGATGACCTTGAGGCAACCTTGACACCCGAGGCCTACGAAACCCATTTGATCGGTAAGCTTTATAATGCAACAGTTTACGCAAATTATCTGATTCATCAACAGGGCCGAAGTGATGCTCAGTTTCAAGGCATGGGAGCTACCTTTACAGGAATGGGCGTCACTCCCGGAGCGGTCGATATCATTCAGGTCGGAGACAGCCGCGCCTATCTGGTCCGTAACGGCAAGATCTACCAGGTCACTAAGGACCAGTCGCTGGTCCAGCAGTTGATAGACGCACAACAGATCTCGCCTGAAGAGGCAGAGACGCACACGCTCAAGAACGTAATTCTCCAGGCGCTCGGTGCCCAGAACGAAATATACCCGGTGTCGGCCCGGCTCGCCCCGAACAAAGATGACGTCGTTCTTCTCTGCAGCGACGGCCTGTCAAACAAGGTGACCGCCGCAAGCATGCAGCGGATCGTAACGGACAATCTCGACCAGCTTTCAAACGCCTGCGCTGAACTTGTGACCGAAGCCAACGAGAACGGCGGCGAAGATAATATTACTGTTATATTGGCTAAACTTACCGGTGACGGATTGCCCGGGCCTGAAGGTGATGAGGTCCAACTTGAGCTCATTGACCTCGGAAATATTCACGACACGGCCGATCAGACGACAGCCGAAATTCCCTAAAATTCATCCTTGCGACCGCCACTCGGGCAACTCGTTCGTCACTCTGCGGACGAAGATGGACGATCCTTTTACCGATACGACTTCTACTTTTTCTCCTTCCTCAAGAAGCGATTCACCGTCGATCGGGAACGCGGTCCATACTGAACCATAAACCTTGACCGCACCCTCGTTCAACGCGCCTTTGCTGGCCAGCGTGACAGTGCCAATTTGCCCGGGCAAAGCATCCATTCCCATTTTTACAGCATTCTCATCGCCGTGAGACAAATATTTGGCAAAGATGGTCCGCGACATCGCGGTCAACGCAACCGACAATACAGCAAAGATCGCAAACTGAACAATAAACGGAGCGCCAAGGGCCGCCGCAAACGCAGCCGCAAGTGCCCCGATCCCGAACCAAAGGAGAAAAAAGCCAAGTGTGAATACTTCGGCAATTATCAGCGCAACGCCCAGGATCAGCCATCCTATCCAGATCAATTGGTCCATTAGTTTCCTCTAATCATCTGCGCCAATCATAACATAGCCATTGCCTCAGCCAACCCGTCATATAGCCAACCTCCTTTGATGCCGTTTTGTTATATGATAATCTTCAGAAGCACGCTGGGGTGGCGGAATTGGTAGACGCCCAGGACTTAAAATCCTGTGAACTAAGGTTCGTGCGGGTTCGACTCCCGCCCTCAGTACCAAGCTAACTCATTTGTTTTTAGAGACTTAGGGACGAGCCCGAAAATTGGCTGGTCCCTTTTTTTGTCGGAAATGTCCTTCGGGGGGGAATTTGGGGGGGAATTTTCGGCGAGAACTCCTTCCATATGTGACTGAAAGTGACCGATTCCGACCGCAGGTGACCCGGCTTTTGCTCTCGGGATTATTCAGTAGTTTTTTCGGCATAACTTTTGCCATCGATGGTCTAGAAAGTTGGAGGACGATACCCGGATGAACAATGAAATACTTGATAACCAGCAGCTCGCAGAAAGATGGCACCTCACGGGATCCGTCGATGCTATTGCGAAGAGGTTCCAGCGCCTTCGAGCCTTGCCAAAGTCGAACCCTCGCCATCTAAGAGCGATCAGGATTGGCAATCAAATTCGCTACAGAATCGTCGACATACTGGAATATGAAGACCGGATCGCCGGAAAGCGGCGCACTTATGTAGGAGTTGCTGCATGACCTGCCCTCTCTCGAATGGCTGCGCAGCTGACGAGTGAAGTGATCGGTCACTGTTTAACCTCGTGCCGTCTCTCAAAGAATGGTTTCTTTTCTAACCTATCGGTTGATTTTCGAGCCAGCCAAGTGCCGCGGTTGAGCTTCGATCAATCCACGCGGGTTCAAATCTGAGCGATAAAGAGGGCACATTCTTGCCGGCGTATCCCGAATCTGTCCAAGTTTGAAATGAAAACTGGGTCCGCCTCGAAAGACGGACCCAGCTTGAATCGCCGCTGTGTAACGGCGGCTAATTTTTCTTCGTTTTATCGAGGATCTGTTTCAAGTCTTCTGCGATCGGCATCGGTCGGAAAAACCAGACATTCGAACCACCAGTGTTTCCCGTCGGATAAATGCCAAAGGCCGTTTTGGTGGCAGCTCCGACGATGCGAACTAACTGCCCAAATATCTCCCGCGCGTCTTTCCTTTTCCAACCAATTTTCAACATCCGCCAATGAATACGGGTGTGTTGATAAGTTATGGACTGTCCCAGTACATGGGCCCGTTCGAGATGTTCGAATGCAGGGGCTATATCGCCGTTCTCAAGGGATCTGTCAGCACAAATAATCTCTGCATCAATATGTTCGCTAAGCTTGTCCATACCCAATGATTGTAAACCTCGCCTCGGGCCTCGGCCCACGAAGCTCATTTTGCCTACCGCTTCGTTTTTCGCTGTGAACGTCTCCAAAAGAAAATTCCAATTACTGCTAGAAGAGACATCATCAAAAAAGCACCGATCAGGAATAGCACAAACGGATGTTCCGACAATAGATGAGACAAACTCCTTTCCGTTTCCATATTCCGCTTACGCTACGCGATGCGCTTCTAGCTTATTGTCGAGCGAACATTCTGCAATGAGCAAACCCCAATTTACAAATGCGTTTCGTGGCAGCCGAAACCTTCGCGCTCGGTTTGGGCGGTGACGTGAGTGATCTTAAATTCCGAAGTGCAGCATTTATGAACTCGTTCGAGAACCTCGTCGTGCTCCGAGCCCCCGGCAAGTACGGCGTGAACGCTCAATGCATTTACACCGGACGTCAATGACCAGACGTGAAGATCATGAATATCGGCGACGCCCTCAAGTTTGGAAAGCTTATCGCGCAAGGTCGCGATGTTTACGTCTGACGGCGTGCCCTCGAGCAGAACTCCGACCGCATCCTTTAGCAGGGCCCAGGTGCGAGGCAAAATGAATAAGCCGATGCCTGCAGAGATCAGCGGGTCAGCATAATACCACCCAGTAGTCAGCATAATAATGCCGGCGATGATCACACCTACGGACGTAAGCATATCCGAAAGAACCTCGAAATACGCTCCCTTCATATTCAGGCTTTCTTTTGAACCCGCTCGCAGAATAAATACTCCGACGAGATTTATTACCAGGCCGATCGAGGCGACCGCGAGCATTCCACCGCTCTCGACTTCCGGTGGATTCTTGAAACGCTCGTAGGCTTCGTAAAGAATGTACAGCGAGATAAAGATCAGTACTATCGCGTTCGTCAGCGCCGCGAGAATCTCAACGCGGTAGTACCCGTAGGTTCTCTCAGGCGAGGCAGGCTTTTCAGCAAACCAAATAGCCAGGAGAGCGAGGCCCACGCCGGCGACATCGGTTAGCATGTGCCCCGCATCGGCAAGCAACGCCAGACTTCCCGTCCACAATCCGCCGATCACCTCGACGATCAGATAGGTCAGCGTTAAAAAGAAAACTATCGTAAGGGGTTTCTTGTTCTTGGCGGAAGCAGATACTTGATGCGTATGTCCTTGTCCCATATATCTTGGTGAACTCTTGCTTGGTACAGATTCTTTTACAGTCAGCGGCGGCGCTTATGGATCCTATGTTTTCGTCTAAATGCCGCCCGCCACTCACGCCTCTGCTGATGGTTGAGCCCCGCCGCTTTTAGATCGGCCGTTTTGAATTTGTGCCGCTTCAACCCGAACTTGGCAATCAAGAGAATAATCACAGTCAAAGAGACCGCAACCATGGCCCCTAACCAAAACAAGTTGGACGAAAATGAAAAAGCTAAACTCATGTCCAGCGTCTGTCAGATCAGCACAGCCTTATCGAGAGGAATCACGAGAATGATCCCGTCACCCTTCTTGCCGGTGTGTGCGTTCTCCCGGATCGCCGCAACAATGCGGTCAACCATCTCGTCATCTGCCCCGATCTCGATCCGTTTGTTCGGTTTGAAAGGATCGAGAGCGTCGTAAGTCGTCGTCAACAATCTTTGCCCAAATCCTTCTGAGTCGCTCAGCGTCATTCCGGGAAAGCCTTCGATCTGTTCGAACGCCGTTACGATCTTTTCTACCGTGAACGGCCGCACAATCGCGATAATTAGTTTCATTTTCTAATCCTCCGTGAATTCGCCTTCCACGTCTTTTTCGAACCACGCGTAGAGCGTCGGCAATATCAGGAGCGTGAGCAGGGTCGACGTTATAAGCCCGCCGATGACGACGGTGGCCAGCGGTCGTTGCACTTCGGCCCCGGCGCTTGTGGCAAGGGCCATCGGGATGAAGCCGAGACTGGCGACGAGGGCGGTCATCAGAACGGGACGCAGGCGTGTCATCGCGCCTTCGTTCACCGCATCCACCACCGACTTGCCTTCTTCCCGGAGATGGTTGATGAAGCTGACCATTACGACGCCGTTCAATACCGCGACGCCAAATAGAGCGATAAAACCAACACCCGCTGATATTGAGAACGGCATTCCGCGTAAAGCCAGCGCCACAACGCCGCCGACGATCGCGAAGGGGATTCCGGTATAGATCATCAACGCTTGCTTTGCGGACCCGAAGGTGGAGAACAGCATCACAAAGATCAGGAATAGCGCGATCGGTACGACGATCAACAGTCGATTGGTCGCGCGCTCCAGATTTTCAAAGGCCCCGCCCCATTGCAAATAATATCCGGGCGGCAAGGTCACTTCCGTTCCGATTTTATTCTTCGCTTCGGCTACGAAACTCGCGATGTCGCGGTCACGGATGTTGGTCGATACTACAATTCTTCGACGCGTAGCCTCGCGGGAGATCTGTGCGGCTCCCTCGACCAGGGAAATATCCGCTACCTGTGCGAGCGGCACACGCTGGCCGTTTGGCGCGGTGAGAATCAAGTCGCGGACCGCTTCCACTGACTTGCTGGCGTTCTCGTCCAAACGCAGAACTATATCGAAACGCTGTTCGCCCTCGAAAACCTCGCCCGCTTTCTGGCCGGCAAAGATCGCCTCGACGAGTTCATTCACGTCCTCGACGTTCAAGCCATAGCGGGCCATCGCCGCACGGTCGGGCTTGATCTGCAACTGCGGCAGGCCCGTCGTGACCTCGACCTTTGTCTCTTCGGCACCGTTGACCTTCGCGAGCGCCCTTTCGATCTCTTCGCCTTTTTCGGCCAGAATCTCGAGATCGTCACCAAACAGCTTTACGGCAAGATCGCCTCGGGTACCCGCGATCAGTTCGTTAACGCGCATCTCGATCGGCTGTATGTATTCAAACGAAGCCGCGACGGGAACTTCCGATTCCAGCTTTTTCGACATTTCTTCGATCAGTTTTTCCTTCGACCAACCCGATTTCCAATCGTCTATCGGGTTTAGCATCACGAATATATCGCATTGGTTCAGGCTCATCGAATCTGTCGCGACCGCGGGCGCTCCGCATTTTGAGACGACAATCTTAACCTCGGGAAACGCCTTGAGAGACTTTTCCACCTCGGTCGTCGCAACCATCGATTGTTCGAGCGACACGCTGGGCAAAAGCTGCATTCCGACCAGAATGTCGCCTTCATCAAGACGCGGAATAAATTCGCCGCCGAGATATGGGAAAGCTATGCCTGAAATGAGTACCGCAGCGACAGCGATCGCAAGAACTTGTGCCCGGAACTTCATCACAAACGCGAGTGAGGGCCGGTAGATCTGCTTCGCCCAACGGATCAAAAAGCTTTCCTTCTCCGAAACATTGCCGCGAAGTATCAACGCGAGCATCGCCGGGACGTAAGTGAGCGATAAAAGCAGCGAACCAAGTAGAGCGAAGATGACCGTCAAAGCCATCGGTACGAACATCTTCCCCTCGATGCCCCGAAGGCTGAGGATCGGCAAATATACGATGCCGATAATTGCCACGGCAAAGACAACGGGACGCGCGACTTCGAGACAAGCTTCGAGAATTGTGCGTTCAGCCGGTTCGCGTGATTTTTCGTGTTGTGCCTCCGCACGGCGGCGCACAACGTTCTCGACCATTACAACGGCTCCGTCAACTATCAACCCGAAGTCGAGAGCTCCGAGGCTCATCAGGTTTCCCGAGACATTGAAAAATCTCATCAGGATCGCCGCGAAAAGCATCGAAAGCGGGATGATCGTTGCAACAAGTAGGGCTCCACGCCAATTTCCGAGAAGGACTAAGAGAACCAAGATCACGAGTGCTGCGCCTTCGAGCAGATTAGTTTCCACCGTCGCGATCGCGCGTTGGACGAGAGCCGTCCGGTCATAAAAGGGCTCTATCGTCACGCCTTGAGGCAGCGTCTTGCGTATTTCGTCAATTCTTTCTTTGATCCGTTCGGAAACTACGCGAGAATTTTCGCCTTTCAACATGATCGCAGTGCCGGAAACGATCTCGCCTTCACCGTTGGCCGAGGCTGCTCCTTGTCTGATACTTTGCCCCTCGACAATTTCGCCCAGATCGCGGACAAAGATCGGTACACCTTCTTTGCCGGTTTTGACGACGACGTTGGTGATGTCGTCCATCTTTTCGATCAGACCGACGCCCCGCAACAAATATTGCTCCGCGCCTTTCTGGATATAACCGCCGCCGACCGTGCCGTTATTTGCGGTCACCGCCTCGTGGACATCGTGAAGGGTTAACCCATACGACTGCAGCTTTTCAGGTGAGAGACGGACTTCGTACTGTTTGCCATAACCTCCGTGGGAATTAACTTCGGTCACGCCGGGAACGCCCATCAACTGACGCCGAATATTCCAGTCGTGGATCGTTCTGAGATCGGTCGCGGTGTAGTTGCTTCCCGGTTCTGCACGAACTTCGTATTGATAGATCTCGCCCAAACCCGTCGCGATCGGCCCCATCTCCGGCGAACCGATGCCAGGCGGAATATTTTCGCGGGCGGTCGCCATGCGTTCGAGAATTAGCTGGCGTGCGAAATAAATATCGGTTGATTCTTCGAAAACGATTGTGACGTTTGAAATGCCGAATTTCGACACCGAGCGTATTTCTTCGACGCCCGGAATCCCGGACATTGCCACTTCGACGGGGAACGTGATCTGCCGTTCGATCTCGAGCGGCGCGAGGCTCGGAGCACTCGTCAGAACCTGAACTTGAACGTTGGTTACATCAGGCACGGCGTCAATTGGTAGATTTATCAGGCTGTATGCACCCGCGGCGGCCATTATTGCGACGAGCAGGAGCACTACCAGTTTTTGTGCTATGGAGAAGCGTATAAGTGCGTTAATCATTAATTTATGTCTTTCTGAGCCAAAGTTCCGACGCCGATGATGAGGTCGTTCAAGAGCCAGAATTGTCTATTGTCCCCGACCACTATTCCCTTTTTTCCAAGCTCAGTAACAAAGGCATCCCCGCTAAATCGGTTCTCGTTCGGATGCTTTAGGAAGGTTCGGTAAACCCAGCCCTGACCGATGTCGGTCATTATTGGATAAAGCTCAAACACATGAATCTCATCGGCTCGGAAACGTTCAAGATTATCTCCGTGCCGACTCTGCGACCGGCGCCGATCTCAAGCGCCTTCTTGCCCTCACTTCATGGTGCCCGTGAACGAAAGCATCGACCGGATTGTTCATCAGTGCTTTTTCGATACGAATTAGTTTCATCTTCCTAGTCGTAGAATCTTAATTGCCCCGCGTATAACCACAACGAACACGACTGTCCCGATAATCAAGTCGGGCTTGTTTGAACCGATCAGATTGACCAAAATGCCCGCCGTGATGACGCCCAAATTGATGATCACGTCGTTCGAAGTAAAGATCGTGCTCGCCTGCATGTGGGCATCCTTGCTTTTCGACTTTTGAAGCAAATAGAGACAAAAGCCATTTGCCGCCAGTGCCAACGTTGAGACTATTATCATCGTGAGAAAGTCCGGAAGTTCCTCAACCCCTATGAACCTTCGTACAACCTCAATAAAGCCAACGACGGCTAGAGTGATCTGGAAATATCCGGCAAGCCTTGCAACATTCCGCTTTCTCGCGAGAGTTCCACCGACTGCGAACAGACTAATGGCATATACGAATGCATCGGCGAGCATGTCGAGGCTATCGGCGATTAGTCCCATCGAGCCGGAAATAAACCCGGTAGTCATTTCAATCGCAAAGAAGCCAAAGTTGATCGCCAGCACGATCCATAACAATTTCCGCTGGCTTCGTCGGTCATCGTCAAATGGGATATCGTCGACTTCCTCGGTCTTAATTGTTTTGCTGTCAAGATCAAGCTCGCCTATCCGAAACTCGATCTGATCAAGCTGTCCGTCATGAAAAACCGTCAGCTGACGATTAGGAATGTCGAAATCGAGATGTCTGATCCCCGCGACTCCATCGAGCTTCACGCGCACCAAATTCTCCTCCGATGGACAATCCATCCTGTTTATCTGAAAGAAGGTTTTCTTCATATCTCGACTGCTTTCCTCAGTTCGTGAGCGGCACTTGTAAATACACGAATCGCAGAACGCAGAAAAAGCCCAACCAAACAGAGAGCTATAACGATGTCTGGCCAGCCCGACTGAGTGAACCACACAGCACCAGCGGCGAGGAAGACGGATATGTTCGATGCAAAATCGTTACGTGAGCACTCCCAAACGGAACTCATGTTTACATCGTCTTCGCGATGGCGGGTCAGAAGAAACAGACACACGGAATTTGCGACGAGCGAAAACAGGCTGACAACCCCCATGATCTCAAAAATAGGTAGGGTCGGAACGATCAGCTTATAGATGACCTGACCAAGAACGATCAGGGCCGCGAGTAATATCAATCCGCCCTTGAAAAACGCCACCTGAGCCTTCGCCCGAGACGCCTTGTAAACGACGTAGAGACTAAGCCCGTACGTCATAGCGTCGCCGAGGTTATCAAGGGAGTCGGACAGGAGCGCGCTAGACCCTGCGTAGATGCCGGCTCCGATCCCCGCCACAAACATTGAAATATTGATCGCGAGAACGATCTTAAGAGTCGAGCTCTGCCGTTCCCGTAACGCATCGATCGCATCATCTTTTTCACAACAATCGCCCATATCTTTCCCTCTTAATGGTCATCGCCCATCGCACCCTTTTCGAGTTGCGTCTTTAGCGTAAAGCTGCCCTTCGTCACGACCTTTTCGCCCAATTCTAATCCCTCGATCACCTTTGTGTAACCGTTGATGTCAGCCCCTGCTTCGATCTCCCGGACCTCAAAAGCCCCGGGCTCATCTTCGCGTGGAACAAAGACAATCGTCTTGTCGCCGGAGCGTTGGATCGCCGTCGATGGCACGACCAGCTCCTCGCCCGTCGTCTCGTTCGTTCCGGTGTAGAAGCCGACTTGGGCGAACATACCGGCGCGGAGCTTGCCTTGAGCGTTCGGCACCTCAAGACGGACCCGCCCGGTACGTGTCGTCTCGTCCAATTTGGGATCGATATAAGACACTCGACCGCTGACCGTTCCGATAGCGGGCGAAGTGATCTCCGCGATCGACCCGATACGCAAGCGTGCCATGTTTACCTCCGGTACATTTGCGATGACATAAACCGTGCCGAGATTCGAGATCGAAAAAACCGGAACTCCCGCCTCGATCCCGGCTCCTGCGTTGAATTTACGCTCGGTGATCGCACCTGACAGCGGAGCTCTTAGCGAAACGAGCGACGAATCCTCACGATGGTCATCGGGTTTCCCCGATTCGACCGGAACGCCCAGCGCCCGCAGTTCGTCCTCGATGTGCCGCAGATCCACCCGTGCGGTTTCGACCTCGGCTCTGGCCTCCTGAAGTTCCTTGTTAAGGGCTATGTTCGATTGGAAATCGTGATCAGCCTTTGCCGTTTTGTAAGCCGTCTCCGCGGCTATAAGGTCCTTGCCTGCCCCCGCACCGAGCTCAATTAGCCGTCTCGTCCGTTTCAAAGTCGCGTCGGCTTCGTCAAGTTTTGCTTTTGCCTGAAGCACCGCGACCCGGTTTTCAGTTCGCTGAACACGGGTGAGGTTTCTCTCGGCCAGTTCGTACTTCGTCTTGGCCTCATGCATTTTTCCGTGCATCTGCGCCAATTGGGGACTTGAGATAATCGCCAGGACAGCTCCTTTGTTTACGCTGTCACCGACACCGTAGAAAACCCTCTCTATCCGCCCTCCGACCAAAGGTGTCGCCATCTCCGTCGTCTCCGGATTCAATTCGACCGCACCCGTCACCATGAGCCTAGCGATCGCCGGCCTTTGCGTGACGGCTTCCGTCACAATACCGGCGGACTCGAGCGTTTCGGGATCGAGTTTCACTTCTTTACCCTTCTCGTCGTCAGAATGCCCCGCCTCTTCTTTGTGCACTTCGACGGCAACCTTATCACCAGTCGCCGAGCTTCTGCTTACTATCCACACGATTCCGATCAGCGCGATGAGACCTACGACCGCGACTGTGACTATCCACGGCAGGGCTGCATTGGCCTTTCGGGCCGTGGCTTCCCGCTCGGCCGATTCATGGCTGTCCGGATTGGATTCGAGACGAGCCGGTTCTGCCTCGTCGATGCGGCCGTGTTCAACTTGGTCTGTGAATTTTTTGTCAGACATCTTTCTTTTCCTCAGTTATCAAATGTGAGTCCGAGTGCGATAAATAGATCGGCCTGCGCGCGATATCGCTCCGTGAGTGTTTCGGTTAGGTCCCGGCTCGCCTCCAGGAGTTTGCGTTGTTCCGAGATCAGGTCGGTGATCTTTAATTCGCCGATCTCGTATACGCGGCGAATGGTCGCGATATTCTCACGGGCACGCGGCAGTACCGCAGAATCCAATATCGTGATCGCTCGCTTTGCGGCCTCGATACGTTGGAACGCCGTGACGATCTCGTTCTTGACGACCTGTTCGGCGAATGTCCGGCGTTCTTGAGCCTGCCGAATCGCTATCTCGGCTTCGGCCTTGTCACCTTGCTTGCGGTCGAAGATGGGCAGTCCGATCGAGACGCCAAAGGTAAGGCTCCGGTCGTTCTGAAAAAAAGGGCCGCGTGGATCATCGATTCCGGCTCGTCCCTGCGTGTAGCGCGAGTAAGCTGTAAGATCTGGTTTGCTTTGAGAGCGGATCAGCCGCAAGCCCGCGCTTGCCAACTGCTCCTCCAGTTCGGCCAGGCGAATCTCCGGACGATTTCGCAGTCCTACAGAGACACTCGTTTCAAGCGTCGCCGGGAGAAGGGGCAACGATGCCGCGGAGAGCTCTTCACGGAGTCTGAAGGGTTGCTCGAATGGCACACCAGCATAGAACTTTAGCTTCGATATCGCCGCCTGGAGCTTGCCTTCGACGAGAAGCCGACGAGCTCTGAGCCGCTCGACCTCGGTTTGGAGAAGATTCAGCTCCAGCGGAGACGACTCGCCTTCGTTAACCCGAATTTGTACGAAGAGAACCGCTTCAGTGTCCAGGCCGAGCAGCTCTTCGACTATTGAGAGTTCTTTCAGGGCAGCAAGAGCCTCGGCGTAGTTAACAAAGATCTGACCCGCTAATTCTCTTTGTCTGGCCGTTACTTCCGCCTCTCTCAGTGTTATCTCAGCTTGGGCCAGATCGATACGACGGCGACGCTGTCCATACACATCCAACGGGACTGATACGCCCACGCTCAGCTCGCGTTCGCCCGACGAGCCGACTAGACTCCCGGTTGACTGTTCTACCTCAAGAGTCGGATTCGGCCGCACCCCGGCTTGCCGTAGTCGCGCGCGAGCCTTGTCCACTTCAAGGCGGGCGATCTTTATGTCACCGTTGTTTCCGAACGCACGCTTTACGATCTCCGCAAGCGGAACGCCGTCATCCTGGCTGTGGTAATTTGCTAAAACCGAAACTACAAGCGGTTTAGGTTCGCTTGCCGTAGCCCGACTTCCATTCGGGCCAGTGTCGGCGGACGCAATCGCGCCCTGCGCGTGGACTGCGGCCGCGCCGAGGCCGACTAAGCTCAATGCGCAAAAGAAGCGCATCGGATACTTCAAAATCATTTGTATATTTCCTGATCAAATAACGCCTGAGGCGCCCGCTTCAGCTTCTGTAGAAGCACAAACAGCGGAATCCGCAGACCAATCGACAGATCCGGGTTCAGACACGTTGCCCGAAACCAGACCTATCTAAAAGCCAGATCGATCAGGAAAATTTTGGAGGCAGGTAAGGAGGGGGGAGCGAACTAGAAAAAGCGTTCGCATAACCGATGGTCATCGCTTCCGCCCGGAAAGCGGAGGGCTCAGTGCCTGTTACTACGCAGGGAATCGCCGCTGCATGACAAAGACATTCGTCGTTGCAGTAAGCAGATCCGTCGTCCGTACGACCGGCAGACTGTTCAATAGAAGCTTCTTCTGGGTCAGATGATTCCCGGAATTCAGAAACGACCGCCGTATCAGAGGAGCGTAGATTTGCTGCAACGGCCGAAGGTTCATCACAGAAAACGGGGCATAAAAGTTCAATCGCGACAAGGCAGATCCAAAAAGCGACAAATCGCTTTTTCACTACTCGTCTGCGGAGCGATCGAAAAATCCCGTTCATAAGTTCGTCAATTCGAAAGAGGAATCTTAGATTCCAATCTTAAACGGTAATCTTTCGGCTCTCTCGTTGTCAATTTCTTTCTGGCGGACCACAGGAGACGATCGCGAAAAGATTCCAACGTCCCGTGGCTTCTAGAAAAAAATATAAAACTTTTGCCGTACGACGATTTTGCATTTAATTTTCCTGAATCAGGACGAATCAATGCGAAACCGCTGGCGGAAGTCTGGCAGGTTATTCGGATCTAGTCCTTTGCGGTCGCTGTTAAATGGCGTCCCGAGGAGTGAGTTCAAAAACGTTAAGTTTATTCTGAGATTGATGTTCGTACTAAGGGTACGGTTATTCGCGTCTTTCTAAACTACCCCTTGCTTGTCTTTGGTTTATATTTATTGGTATATTCGTACTATGAGTACCGATACTCCGACTAAGATAAACCAGCTTCTCCGGTCACAACCGCCCGGCGTGGTGTTTCAGTCACGCTGGCTAACAACGCAAGGCTACAGCCTCGACCTCCAACGAAAATATCGAACGGGAAGGTGGCTAGAGTCGATAGGTAGCGGTGCAATGATCCGGGCCGGTGATAGCGTTGGCTATGAAGGCGCCATCTACGCTCTACAAAAACAGACAAATATGTCAGTGCATCCGGGTGGGCGAACTGCTCTTGCCTTACTAGGAAAGGCCCACTATCTAGACCTCGAAACCCAACGAATAATAATATTTGGAACACAGGGCGAAGGTCTGCCGGCATGGTTTCGACATCATGACTGGGGCTCAAAAGTGGAATACTATCCGACGACGTTCCTGCCGCCTGAGTTGGGTCTGACCGGAATCGAACTAAAAACTTTCTCGATCAAAGTTTCGAGCGCAGCGCGCGCGCTCATGGAATGTCTTTATCTTGCGCCGGAAAAACAGGATCTGATGGAATGCTACGAGCTGATGGAGGGACTAAACAGTTTAAGGCCTGATCAAGTGCAGTCTCTGCTTGAGAAAAGCACATCAATAAAGGTTAACCGGCTGTTTCTCTACCTTGCCGATAAAGCCGGACACCGCTGGTTCAATCAATTGAAACCGGAGCTTGTAAACCTGGGAAGTGGCAAGCGAAGCATAGTTAAAAGTGGTATCTATATCGACAAGTACCAGATAACAGTACCGAAAGAATTGGGAAATGGAACAAGCATATAGACGACAAGTTTCACTTCTTTTAAGCGTACTACCAGAGGTTGCCAAGGAGGAAAGCCTGGCCCTGCACGGAGGCACCGCGATCAATCTTTTTGTGCGGGAGATGCCGAGGCTATCCGTGGATATCGATCTAACTTACATTCCAATTGAAGATCGACAAACATCGCTCGCAAACATTAAGGCCGCACTGCTGCGGATCAAAGGGAGCGTGGAACGAGTCGTAAAAAATGCAAGGATAACCGATCGAACCGATATCGGGAAGCTTTTGATCTCTTCGCAAGGCGTCATCATCAAGCTGGAAGTGAATCTTGTGAATCGCGGCTCAATTGTGCGCCCGGAACCCATTGTTTTATGCTCAAGGGCACAAGAGGAATTCGACTCATTTTGCGAGATCTCAGTAATGCCGATCGGACAGCTTTATGGCGGTAAACTTTGTGCTGCACTCGATCGCCAGCATCCTCGAGATCTATTCGACGTGAAATATTTGCTCGAAAATGAAGGATTTTCCGACGATGTGAAAACGGGGCTTCTTCTCGCAATACTTTCCAGCGATAGGCCAATTCACGAGGTACTCAACCCAACGAAGCTAGATCAGAGAAATACGTTCGAAAATCACTTTGTTGGAATGGCAGTCGAAGAGTTCACATACGACGAATTTGAAGAGACTCGCAATACACTAATCGAAACGGTCGATAAAGATCTCACGGATGAAGATCGCGAATTCATCCTTAGCGTAAAGAGATTAGCCCCTAGATGGGATATTTACGACTTCGAATCATTCCCGTCCGTGCAATGGAAAATGCAGAACTTGCGAAGACTCCACGAAACCAACTACGCAAAATACAACGAGCAGTTAGAGAAGCTTGAGAAGGTGCTAGGAAAGGGACAATAGAAGGTGCCTTCTACCAGGCTTGGGGGTCGAGTCGCCCGAACAACGCCCATCTAGTGTTTACTCAATCGCCCAGGATCAAAGATGAGCCTTTGATTCCGTGACCCGCGATACTCACTCGCCCGATCGGACACGCTTGCAACGAACGGCCCGTCAATGAGCAAGTCGATATGCGTCAATATGTAGTCAATACTAGGCGTCTTCCGCTGCATCAGTACTTCCATCGTATACCCGGAATAGACCGTTATGTGGAAACCCAGAAGGTTCAGTCTCGATACAAGTTCGGCGACCTGTTCCGATTGGTCGAACGGCTCGCCGCCCAATATTGTCACGCCGTCATGTTTAGCGCGATTCGCCACTACCTCGTCAACTATCGTGGAAATCGAAATCAACGTTCCGTTCTCCCGTTCATGTGTTTGCGGAACGAAACATCCCTTACAACGAATTGAACATCCACTGACCTGAACCACAGTTCTTCTTCCCGGACCATCAACTGTCGAATGATGATAAAGACGGTAAAGCCAAATTGAGAATTCGTCTGATTCGGTTTGCTTGGATGAAGTGCGTTGACGAGGTAGAACGGGCAAGGTTCTTCGCGAGCTTTCCGCAGGCTTAGCGCAGTTAAGGCTCACTCGCGTCCCGAGGTCAGCGGCAAGACCGTCAACGGCTTGTTTCGAGGCCTGCGAAATCTCAACCGTAACGCGTCCTAAGTCCGGTTCGAGCACAAAGACGAGCTCCTCATTCATTGGATCCTACCCGCCGCTTTGTTCGGGGTCTGATATGGAATTCGGCAGTTTTAAGATCGGTTGCAGGCGTTCCAAGTATCTGCCTTAGCTGTTGTGCCGTCTTCTCGCACGCTGGCCCCTTAATGCCGTTTATCTGGGTTTCGCATTTCCCGCTTTCGGTGTCGATGGTGAATTCGATTTCAGGCATATTCTCTCTCCTTAGAGTCAGAATTTCACTCTGATCTTGATCGTCTTTCCTAACCGCTCTTTGATGAGAGTGCCGCCGAGTCTCTTAGCCATCTTTCGGGCCGCTGCTTCGTGATAGCCGTTTTGTAGCCTGATGACAAAGTCTTTTCCAAGACGGTGCGCAAGATCCAAATCATCGATAATGGCTACATACCCGATTGCTGTTTTCTGGAACCCGATATCGCCTAAAAGTGATTGGCCCATTACATCTCGACGGCGGATGACGATATCGGCCGTCTGAGGATTTCTTTTGTCCCAGCCTTCCAGAGGTAAATTGCTCCCCTGAGTGGGTGATGCGAATCCGCATTCGGCCAAGGCTTCGAGAAGCAACTCCCGATTCGGAAATGACTGAGAGTCGAATGTCATGTATTTGCTCATTGAGATTCTCCCTTCTTAGAGTTCATAGATTCGATCGGTCCGGTTTCCGGCGAGGCCGGTGTTCTCTGTCCGGGAGCCGACGCCTTTTATATTGTTCCGCGCCCATTTGCGGATCTCTTCGATCTTCTCGCTCATCATCTGTGCCGTGGGTGTGATGTTCTCGGCGGCTTTAATAATGTCGCGGGTTTCCGCCGGCCGGTCGCCGTCGATAAAGGCTTCAAGAACTCCGTCTTTCACTGCACCTTCGATTTCGGCACCTGAAAAGTCTTTGCTCTTTTCTACCAACTTCTCAAGGTCGAAGTGCTCAGCATCGAGTGTTCTCTTAGTCAGATGAACCCGGAATATCT
>Ga0138256_10002391_pt1 | contig 20057 bp, 18 predicted proteins | sample KNB2016incub_MG_FD_105486 | JGI IMG/M metagenome (GOLD analysis project Ga0138256, IMG submission 105486) | Active sludge microbial communities from wastewater in Klosterneuburg, Austria - KNB2014incub_MG | ecosystem: Engineered > WWTP > Activated sludge > Unclassified | place: Austria... | reverse complement strand
GCCCAGAACATCGGCCTGCTCACCTCGACCGACTTCACGTTGATCGACCGGATCGAGCGCGGCGAGACCATCGCCATCTCCGAGTTCACCAAGGGGCTCGATCCGATCAGTGCGCAGATCGTCGAGTGCGGGGGGCTGTTTGCGTACAACCGCAAGCGCATGGCCGGCGAAATCGCTCCCCCGGCGCTCGACACCCCCCGGCGCCCGATGAACCTGGCGGAGAAGATCATCGCTGCCCGCGCCATCGCCGACGCCCGCAGCGGTGTCTTGGGGGTCGCGTCGGTGCGCCCGGGTGACGCCTTGTTCGTGCGGACCGACGTGCGATTCAGCCACGAATACGTCACGCCCATGGCCGAGTCACTGTTCCGCGCAGGCTTCGGCGAGGGCGCCAAGGTGAGCGAGCCCGAGAGCGTCTTCACCTTCCGCGATCACCTCACCTTCTTGGACGTGGTGATGCCCGACGCGCACAAGCAGATGGGGCTCGACGCCCAGGCGGCGTCGCTGGCGACCGTGCAAGAGTCGTTCAGCAAGAAGCACGGCATTCGCCTGTACGGCGAGGTGACCCGCGACGGCCGCACCGTGGGGAGCGAGGCCATCTGTCACAACAAGGTGATTGAAGAGCTGGCGCTCCCCGGGCAGGTCGTCGCCGGGACGGATTCGCACACCTGCATGGGTGGCGCGCTCGGCTGTTTCGCGTTCGGCGTGGGTAGCACCGACATGGCCAACGCCTGGTTCACGCGCGACGTGCGGGTGAAGGTGCCCGAGACGGTGCGCTTCGTGCTCAGTGGCGAGCTGCGGCCGGGTGTGTGCGCCAAGGACGTGATGCTTCACATCTTGGCCATGGACCACTTCAAGACTGGGAAGGGCATCGGTCAGGTGCTCGAGTTCTCGGGCGAAGGCGTGAAGAAGATGTCGCTGGACGAGCGAGCCACGCTGACCAACATGGCGGTCGAGGCCGGAAGCTTCACCGGAATCATCGAGGCCGACGAGGTGGTCGTGGCCTATCTCACCGAGATGCGCGGCCTTCCCGCCGACGAGGTCCGGCAGCGGATCGTGCGCGCGGATCCCGACGCCAGCTACGCTGCGAGCTTCGAGATCGACCTGGGAAAGGTGGTCTCGATGGTCGCGACCCCCGGCGACCCGCGCAACGGCGTGGCGCTCACCGACCTCGGCGAGGTGAAGATCCAGATCGCGTATGGCGGCTCGTGCACCGGCGGCAAGAAGGCCGACATGGACATGTACGCCGCAGTCCTCGAGCGCGCGCTCGCCCAGGGGCGCAAGGTGGCCGACGGCGTACAGCTGTACATCCAGTTCGGCTCGCAGCACATCCGGCAGTACGCCGAGCAGAAGGGCTACCTCGAGATCTTCCAGCGGGTCGGCGCGAACATCGTCGACCCGTCGTGCGGCGCCTGCATCCGTGCCGGCCCGGGCGTCTCGTTCCGAGCCGACGAGGTCACGGTCAGCGCCATCAACCGCAACTTCCCGGGGCGCAGCGGGCCAGGTCAGGTCTACCTGGCGAGCCCTTGGGTCGTCGCGGCCAGCGCCATTGCCGGTAAGATCGTCGCCCCCGAACAGATCTGAGCCGGTGCCCGCTTCATCCCAGTACCAAGTCGGCCCCGAGATCGTCGTCACCCTCAGCTACGAGGTGTTCGACGCCGACGGCGAGCTCGTCGGTGGCAGCGACGGCCCTTGCAGTGTCGTGTTCGGCTTCGGTGAGCTCTTGGCGCAGGTGGAGCGAGCCGTCGAAGGCGCGGTGCCCGGCGAGTCGCGGACCGTGCGCCTGTCGGCCCAGCAGGCCTTCGGCGAGCGCGACCCCAAGGCGGTGATCGAGTTCGACCGGGCAGAGTTCCCCGCCGACGTGGCGCCCGGCGACAGCTTCGAGGCAGAGGGAGAAGGCGGTGACGTCGTCGTCCTCACCGTGCTCGACGTCACTCCGGACGCGGTGGTGGTCGACCAGAATCACCCGCTGGCCGGGCAGCCGCTGCGGGTCGAGGTGCAGGTGCTCGAGACCCGCCCCGCCACCGCCGACGAGCTGACGGCGGCGGCAGCCGAGCTCGAGGAGCCGGCCGATACCGCCGACTCCCAGCTGATTGTCGCCGAGCGCTTGCTTCGTGGCCCCACCCAGCGCTAGGAAACCGACGCCCGAGCGCCGACGGACCCACTCCCCCCGACGCGCCGCGTGGAGACCATCACGATGCCCAATTCCGAGCTCTTCAAGTACGACATCCGGATTCGCGAGCGCCTGCTGCGCCGAGGTCTCGTGACCGAGGCCGAAGTGAACAAGCACCTGGACGGCCTGGCCGACGTCGAAGCCAAGGGCGAGATCTTGGTTCAGCACCAGCCGGCCTTGGGCTATGGCGACGACGACGACGAGGACGACGAGGAGGCTTCGTGAGCGCCGACGGGGTGGACGGGCCGAGCAGCGGTCAGCAGCGCGACGCCCAAGAGGCGTTCGACGCAGCGAACCAGGAGAGTGCGCGCACACGCGAGCAACTGCCCCCCGTCGACTTCGTCACGTTCGTGCTCTCGCTCTACCATTCTGCTCGCATGCACCTGGGTGACGCGCCCGGCCCCGAAGGGGGCACGGTGGTGGAGCTGCCGCTCGCGCGCCAGACCATCGATCTGATCGGGCTGATGCAAGAGAAGACCCACGGCAATCTCAGTGGCGAGGAAGAGCGCATCGTCGAGCAGGCGCTGTACGACCTGCGGATGCGCTACGTCGAGGTCGCGAAGTCGAAGTGAGAGCCGCCACCGTCATCGCGCTCTGCCTGCCGCTTCTGGTCGGCTGTCGGCGTACCAGCTCGACCGGCACCGACGCCGGGTCGCCGGCGTCGGCGAGTACCCCGACGGTGGCTCCGCCGCCCACCAGCCCGCTGCCCGTTGCCCCACCGCTCGAGGCACCGAAGAGCTTTGCGGATCTGGCGGCCAAGGCCGACCCCGCGGTGGCGTTCGTCAAGACGCTGCAAGAGCAAGAGGGGCGCACCGGGCGCCGCCGGGTGATCGGTGAGGGTCTGGGCAGCGGGTTCGTCTACGACCCGAGCGGGCTCATCTTGACCAACAACCACGTGATCAAGGACGCGACCGACATTCGCGTCATCGTCCAGAAGAAGGAGCTGAAGGCCAGCGTGGTGGGGCGCGATGCGCCAACCGACATCGCCGTGCTTCGCGTCGAGTCGAAGGACCTGTCGCACCTTCCACTGGGGGATTCGGATGCTTCCCGGGTGGGCGACTGGGTCGTGGCCATCGGCAACCCGTTCGGCCTGGCGCACACCGTCTCGGCGGGCATCGTGTCCGCGAAGGGGCGAACCGGGTCGGACGTACGCGGGCTGGGCGACGGCTCGGGGTACTACAACTTCATCCAGACCGATGCCGCCATCAACCAGGGCAACAGCGGCGGCCCGCTGCTGGACCTGGGCGGGCGGGTGGTCGGGATCAACACGGCGATCCGGGCCAACGCCAACAGCATTGGCTTCGCCATCCCGATCAACATGGTCAAAGAGCTCTTGCCGCGCCTGATCAAGGACGGAAAGGTCGTTCGCAGCGCCATCGGGATCCGCGTCTCGTCACTGGTCGACGAAGACACGACGCGGCTCGGGCTGGGCGACGGCGCCGGTGCGCTCGTTCGTTCAGTGGTGCCGGGCGGGCCCGCCGACAAGGCCGGTGTCCAGGTCGACGACGTGATCACCGCGTTCGAGGGCGAGCCGGTACCCGGCCCGGAGAAGCTGCGCTGGTCCGCCAGCCTGGCCGGGGTCGGCAAGGCCGTGACCGTGCGCATCAATCGGGGGAAGCGGAACCTGGACCTGAAGGTCACGCTCGCCGAGCTGCCCGATCAGGCGCAGGCCGCCGAAGAGCCCGAGCCGACGCCGGGGCTTCCGCCTGGGCACCCCTAGAATCGGCCCTGGCCTTTCGGCCGGGGGCACCCCGCTTGCAACGGGCGTAGAGTGAACCGTGATGACGCAAGGCTCCCGGCCGGATGCAGCGACCCCGCTTCGGGCCGTAAGCGCCGTGCCCGGGCCGCGTTCCGCACCCGTGAAGGGCAACGGTGCCGCCGCCCAAGCCGAGTCGGCTGCCCCCCGAGGGGCTGACATCCCTGTCGCGGCCGACGTGAATAGCGGTGCGCGGGCGGCGTCCAACCGATTGGTTAGACAGGCAGAAGCCGAGGAAGACCGTGCCCTCATCGACCGCGCCCGAACCGGAGACAAACGCGCTTTCCGTGAGCTCGTGGAGCGGCACCAGCGTCGAGCGTTCGCCATCGCCCTGGCGCTGGTCCGGGACGAGAACGACGCCCGCGAGGTGGTTCAGGAGGCGTTTCTCCGGGTGTACCGCGGCATCGACTCGTTCCACGGCGGCTCCAGCTTCTTCACCTGGCTCTACCGCATCGTCACCAACCTCTCGATCGATCTCATGCGCAAACCGGCGCGGCGCGACCAAGAGCTGGACGAGTCCCGCGAGATCAGCGACGAGCTCGACATCCCGCTCTTGGCGCGGATCGACGGGGCCGACCCCGCGGACGTCGTACGTCGCGGCGAGATTCGACGACGCATCCAGAGCGCGCTGGACGCGCTCCCGGCGTATCACCGCGGCGTCATCGTCATGCGCGAGGTCGAGGGCATGAGCTACGAGGAGATGGCGCAGGCCATGGGCGTGTCCAAGGGCACCATCATGAGTCGGCTGTTCCACGCGCGGCAGAAGCTGCAGCGAGCGCTCGCCGACTGTTACCAGGAACAGATTGGCATGCACCCCGACAGCTCGGAGGGAACGTGAGCCGCCACCGCGACCTGATGCGCGCGTACGACGCGGAGCTGACTCCGGAGGAGGCCGCCGAGCTCGAGCGTTCTCTGTCGGATGAAGACCGCCGAGTGCTCGCCGGGCTCGAACAGGTGGGCGATGTGGTCCGCGCCTGCGAGCCCGAGGCGGTGGCGCGCTTCGCGGGCGTCGCGGATCAAGTGATGGCGGCGCTGGGTGAGTCGGACGTTGCCGAATCTTCCGGGCCCGAAGTGGTGATCGACCGCGGGCCGGTGCGGCCGGTGCGAAAGCGCACGACCAGCACGCCGGTGGTGGTCGCCGGGCTTTCGCTGGCCATTGCGGCGGCGGTGGCGCTCTGGGTGACCACCCCGAAGGCCCCCGCACCGAGTGCTCCCGCGCCGTTGGCCGCGAGCTTTGCGTCCCCGACCGCGCCGGTGAGCCCCAGCGCACCGACCGAATCGCTGCCCGAGCCCCCGGACGAGGACGCTGATCTGGCGGCCACGATCGAAGCCGTGGACTTCGGTAACCAGCCGGGCTCGATCTTCATGGTTCCGGCGGGCGAAGAGAGCACTCCCGTGGTGTGGTTGGAGGACGAGCCGGCGGGCGCTAGGATGGAGCCGCTATGAGAGCTCGCTGCTGGTTCTTGCTCGTGCCGGCGCTCTTGCTCGCGCTGCCCGCGGTCGCAGAAGGCAACAAGGGTGGGAAGGCGCCTCCGGCCCGAACCGAGAAACCGAAGGACCCGAAGGCGAAGGACGAGAAACGGCCTGCAGAGGTCGAGCTCGCCACCGAGGTGATGGTGCTTCACGCAACCAACTCGGGCAAAGGCATCGACTCGGCCATCGGCAAGATGCCCGAGCTGAAGAAGCCGCCGTTTTCCTCGTACGACAGCTACGCGCTGCTCTCGAAGACGCGCCTGCCGCTGTCCAAGGACGACAAGACCATGACCCTGCCCAACGGCAGGGTGCTCAAGACCAAGCTGCTCGAGGTGATGCCCGACAAGGATCACCTGCGGATCAGCGCGAGCATCAACCAGCCGAAGGGCAAGACGTTCTTGCCCCTGCTCGAGGTGAAGGCGAAGGTTGGCCAGGCCTTCATCGTGGCCGGGCAGAGCTACAAGGGCGGGATCTTGGTGCTGGTGATCCGCGTGGTGAAGTGAGGCGCGGTCACGCCCGAGGCGGGCGGGCCGAGCCGCGATGGGCGGCCACCGGAAGCTCGACGACGAACGTGGTGCCGACGTCGAGCGTGCTGGTGGCGGTCACCCGGCCGCCGTGGGCAGTGACGATGTCGCGCACGATCGAGAGACCGAGGCCGGTGCCTCGCCCTTCGGTCTTGGTGGTGAAGAAGGGCTCGAAGATCTGATCCAGGTGCGCCGGATCGATTCCGGCTCCGTCGTCGTCCACCGTGATCGAGACCCGGCCGGTGTCGGGATCGAACGCGCTCTCGATGACCAGCTGACCGCCGCGACCCGTCATGGCGTGTGAGGCGTTGGTGAACAAGTTGACGAACACCTGGGCGAGCTGGCCGCCGATCCCCAGCACGCAGGGCAGATCCGCGTGCCAGCGGCGCTCCACGCGGGCGCCCGACCGTTCGAGCTCGTGCTCGCAGAACACCAGCGCGCGGTCGATCACCTCGTGGAGCTGCACCGGCGCGGGCACGTCTGCCGTGGGGCGCGCATAGGCGACCAGGTCGCGCGAGAAGCGCAGAATCCGCTGCGCCGCCTCGCCGATGCGCCGCGCGCGTTCCACGTCGTCCACACAGTCGTCACGAGCCTCGAGCCGCCGCTTCAGGTAGTCGGCATAGGCGACGATCGAGGTCAGCGGGTTGTTGAGCTCGTGCACGACGCCTGCCACGATCTGGCCGAGGGATGCCAGCTTCTCGGTTTGGATCACCTGTGCTTGAAGCCGCTTGAGGGCGGCCGCGCTCTGGGCCTTGCGCTCGAGCGCACGTGCCCGCTTGATGCCCGCCTCGAGCAGCGGCAGGGCTCGGCTCAGCACGGGCTCGGTGAGCACGTTGGCGCGCGTGGTGTCATCGCTGCCCACGTGGAAGGTGGACCCGGTCAGGCCTTCGGAGAGGTGGGTGATCTCTTCGTGGGCCATGCCGGGGAACAACCGGCTGGGATCGTGGCCCGTCCCCGCCAGGGCCCCGTCGGGCAGGCGCAGCTCCACCAGCTGCTCGCCCTGAGCCGGGTCGACGACGCAGACCCCCAGCGCCAGCTGCGGCAAGAGCGGCGCCAGTCCGTCGAGGAACACCTGCACCACCCGGGCCGCGCCTTCGTCCACCGGCAGGTCGATCGCCAGCTGATAGAGGCGATCGAGCGCCCGCGGATCGATCGGGGCGCGTGTGCCCGAGGCCGCCGGCCCCAGCTCGCGCAGGTCCGAGACCTCGGCGCCGGGCCGCTCGGTGGTGCGATCGGTCTTCTCCTGGCTCATCGCCCCATCCGCCCCTCGCCGGGCTCTTCCGTGGCCTTCTCGAGATCCAAGATCTTGGCCGCGCCCACGTAGCTCTTGGTTTCGTACCTGGTGATCTTGCCGATCTTGCGCACGATCTCGGCCATGCGCTCGGCCTCGGACATGATCACCTCGGCGGCCTTGCTCTGGCTCGAGCCGGGTTCCAGGCCGCGACGCAAGAGCTCCGCGTAGCCAATCACGCTGGTCAGCGGCTGGTTCAGCTCGTGGGCGGCCGCGCCGGCCAGCTCGGCCACGAACGCGGTCTTCTCGCGCAGGCGCAGCTCGTCTTGCGCCCGGTTCAGGCGCGCCTCCATCCGAAGACGATCACGGATGTCGGTGAAGACGCCCACCGAGCCCACGGCCTTGCCGTCTTCCACGATCAGCGCCGCCGAGAGCGTGACCGGGATCAGCTCGCCGGTGGCGCTGATCATGTCCACCCGGCAGTCCTCGAGCCGGCCCGGGCCGCTCACGTTCGGATCGCGGATCTTGCGCATGATCTCCCGGGCCACCCCCGGGGGGTAGAGCGTCTCGACGTTCTTCTTGCCCACCACCTCGCCGGGGGAAAACCCGAAAATGCGCGACGCAGCGCGATTGAAGAGCAAGAGCGTGCCCTTCATGTCGGCCGTCACGATGCCGTCCACCGAGCTCTCGATCACCCGCTCGAGGAACTCTTTGGTCTGCTTGAGCTCGATGGCCGTGCTGCGCTCTTCGGTGACGTCGCGGAACGAGAAGACCACCGAGTCGTCTTCGTGCAGCACCGAGCTGAAGCTGACGCTGGCGGTGATCGCGGCGCCCGACCGCGTGCCGAGCTGAATGTCGATTCCGCGGGGGAACTCGCCGCGAGTGAAGCCGGCGAGCAGGCGGTCGGCACGGGTGGGATCTTCGGCCAACAGGTCGCGAAACGCCCGTGCCATCAGCTCGCTCTCTTCGAACCCGAGGATCTCGCGAGCCCGCGGGTTCGCGAACACCACGCGCCCAGAGCGGTCGATCACCACCATGCCGTCGGCGGCGCTCTCGAAGATGTCGGCGTAGCGCTGGAACAGCCGCACGCGACGCTCGGCCTCGACGCGGGCGAAGGCGCTCTGCATCGACTCGTCGCGCAGCAATTTGAGAATGCGCGCATTGCGCAACGCAATGGCGGTGGCGTTGGCCACGGTGTGGACCAAAGAAATTTCGTGGTCCGCGAACGCGGCCGCCCCGCGCGAGCGCAAGAAGATCACGCCCATCGGCCGCTTTTCGTGCGTGATCGGCACGAGCGCCAGCGAGGCGAACCCCAGCCCGGGCTCGGCCTGACGCACGACTTCGAGCAGTGGGTGCCGGTTGACGTCGCGGATCACCAAGGTGCTTCCGGTCCGAAGCACCTCGCGGATCTCCGGGTACTTGCTCAGCTCGATGGTCAGATCGCGCATCTGTTCGTCGTCGCTCGAGGCGAGGACGTGACCCATGGTCTCGTCCTCCGAGACCAGGACGATGCTGCACCGATCGACGCTTGCGACTTCGGCGACGCGCCGTACGACCGTGAACAAGATGTGGCGGATGTTGAGCGTAGAGGCCAGCGCCTGGGTCAGCTCGAGCACCGTCTGCGAATCGCGCTCGCGACGACTCAGGCGCTCCACGTATTCGCGCATGCGCAGCTGCCCACGAATGCGCGCCACGAGCTCGGCCGGGCGGAACGGCTTGTGGACGTAGTCATCGGCGCCCGAGGCGAAGACGGCCCGGATTTCGTCGTCCGAGTCGAGGGCGGTCAAGACCAGCACGGGCGTGTCGGCGATGCCTTCCTTCTCGCGGATCTGCCTGAGCACCTCGAAGCCGTCGGGTGCGGGCATCACCAGGTCGAGCAAGACCAGGGACGGCGCGTGCTGTTCGAGCCAGGCCAGGGCCTCTTGGCCCGACCCCACCGCGTGGCTCGCCAGGCCCGAGGCGCTCAGGGTCTCGGTCAGGACTCGGCGGCTCACCGCGTCGTCGTCCACCACGAGGATCGGAGCCAGCTCGGCCACTTCTCGGGAATGTACCACGCCGGCTGCGGCACTCTGAAAAGGGCCGCCACTTTCGCTATAGTTGGCGGGCATGCCCCCGCGCGACTCCGACGACGAGCCCCTCGAAGAGATCGAGGACGACGCGATCGTGGCTCAGCAGGCCGCCGCCCACGCGCCCGCGCCTCGAGTCCCCATCGCCCAGGACGCGCGCACCATCGTGGTCGACGAGGGCGCCGCCCCCGCCGGTGACACGACGCGCCTGCGGGCCATTCCCCGCCGCCCCATGGACCCGACGCTGGTCGTGCGCGCGGTCCGGCCGCCGGTCTTCCAGGCGGCCCCGCCTTCTTTGCCGATGCCCGCGCCACCGGCACGGGGCACGCCGAGCTGGTTGCCCTGGGTGATCTGGGTCTGTGCGGGCGTGGTGGCGCTGCTGCTCGGCGGCGTGCTCGCGCTGGTCGCCAACCGGCGCGACGCGCAGCCCACGGTTCAGCCGGCGCCGCCCCCGAGCGCGGCGAAGCCCATCGTCACCAAGTGAGCTCGGCCGCGGCCTCTCGGACCTCGAAGCCCGCGGCCTCGAGCGCAGGCTTCACGCTCGCCTGGTCGCCGACGATCACCACCACCAGGCGCTGCTCGTCGATCCGCGCCGCCTCGGCGGCGACGGCGGCCGTCGACTGCGCGGTCAGCCGCTGGGGCAGCTCGCTGCTGGTGCTGGGGGGCAGACCCAGCGCGAAACTGGACCCGACGTCGGCCGCGAGCCGGTCGACCGCGATCAAACGGGCCCCCAGGCTGCTGATCAGATCGGCGCGTGCGCGGGCGACCTCTTCATCGGTGATGGGCGCCCCGCGCTTCGGATCGCGTGCGCGGGCGAGCTCGCCCACGAGCTCTCGGAGTGCGGGGGCGGTGACGGCCGATTCCACGCGGGTCGTCACCACCAGCGCGCCCCAGTGGCGCGTGGCCACGGCATCGGAGCGGGCCCCGTAGGTGAAGGCGTTCTTCTCGCGCAGGTTCTGGTTGATCCGGGAGGTGAACAGGCCGCCCAAGAGCGAGCTCATCAGCTGTCGCGCTTCGTGGCCCGCGTCCGAACGCTTGGCCAGCGGCTGCGCCACGAACAGGGCGCTTTGCACCGCACCGGGCCGGTTGACCATCACCACTCGGGTCTTGTCGGGCGGCGCAGGGGTCGGGGCCGGGGCGGTGGTCGGGGCCGGGGCCGGCTTCCAGCCGCCAAACGCCCGCTCTGCCGCGTCGCGCACACCGGACAGTGACACGTCCCCCACGACCACCAGCGCGCTCTCGCCGGGGACCCAGTGCCGTCGGTGGAACGCCGTGAGATCTCGGACCGTGAGCTTCTTCACGTCGGGCACCGAGCCGCCCACCGGGGCCCCGTTCGGTTCGCCGAGCAGCAGCCTGAGCCCCGCGAGCGAGGCCAGGCGATCCGGCGTCTGGCGTTCGGCCGCCAGCCCGTCGAGCCATTCGCCGCGCACACGCTCCAGCTCTTTGGGGGCAAATGCGGGCTTCTGTGCCACCTCGGCCAAGAGCGCGAGCCCCTGCTCCACGTCGGCGCTCAGGGTCTCGATGCCCACCATCGAGTAGTCGCGACCGGCGTCGTGCTCGAGCGCCGAGCCCAGGGACTCTGCGGCCTCGGCCAGGGCCGAGGAGGAGCGCGTCGTGGTCCCCTCGGTGAGCATGCGCGCCGTCAGGGCGGCGACGCCGCTCTGGCCCTGCGGTGACGAGCTGGCGCCGTGTCGCACGACCAACGACAGCGAGGCGACGGCCGCCGGCCGCTTCATCACCAGGAGCGTCAGCCCATTCTTCAGCTGCTCGCTCTCGGGGACGGGATAGACGATCGCGGCCGCCGGCCCCGCCTTGGGGATCTGCTTGCGCCAGCCATCGACGTCGGCGCTGGCGCTCGCGGCGGGCGTGGTGGCGGGGGGTCGTGGCGGATGCGCTGGGCCGGGCGCCGCGCAGGCGCTGGCCAGGCAGAGGGCTGCGCAGGCGACGCGCCTCATGGTCGTTTCCCCTTGGGCTCTGGGAGCGTGGTGACGATCACCCGACGCGTGAGATCGAGCTGAGCCGCGAGCACGCGCCGCACGTCGTCGCGGGTCACTGCCTCGATGCTCGCATGCCACTGCCGAAGGTGCCCTGGGTCGCCCAGGTAGTGGTTGAGCCGCTGCAGCAGGCCGGCGCGACCGGACTCGCCGTCGGGCCCGTTCAGCTGTTGGAGCTGCGACATCAGCCCGAACAGCACGCGCCGGCGCGCTCGGTCGAGCTCGGCCTGCGTCGGGCCTTTGGCCGAGAGCTCGACCAGGACCGCATCGATGGCCGCTTCCACCTCTTTGGCGGGTTTGCCCGACGCGGCCACGGCGCTCACCGAGAAGATCCCGGCCAGAGAGTTGGGATCGAGATCCGCCTCGACCTCCGAGGCGAGCTTCTTCTCCACCACCAACCTCCGGTAGAGCCGCGTCGCCTTGCCACCGGCGAGCACGGCTGCAGCCAGCTCGAGCGCGGCGGTCTCACGGCTGTAGGCCGGGGGGGTGAGCCAGCCCATGCTGACCTTCGAGAGCTCGACCGGTTCGACCACGGTCTTCCGGACGAGAGAGGTCAACGCTGGCGTGGGCGGGTGCTTGACGGTCGGACGCGGTCTCTTGGGCAACGGCCCGAAGTAGCGCGCGATCCAGCGTTTGGCCGTGTCGGGTGCGAAGTCACCCGCCAAGGTCAGGGTTGCATTCGACGGCGCGTAGTAGGTGCGGAAGAAGGCCTCTGCGTCCGAGAGCCGGGCAGCGTCGAGATCGCTCATCGAGCCGATCACCGCGCCGTGATAGGGGTGCCCCTGGGGGAACAACGTATCCAGGAGCTCGAGGCTGCTCTTGCCGTAGGGCGCGTCTTCGTAGCTCTGACGCCGTTCGTTCTTCACCACGCCGCGCTGGACCTCGAGCGCGCCGGCCGAGAGCGTGTCGAGGAAGAAGCCCATTCGGTCGCTCTCGATCCACAGGCAGAGCTCCAGCTGCTCGCGCGGCACGGTCTCGAAGTAGTTGGTGCGATCCCAGCTGGTGGTGCCGTTCACGTTGGTGGCGCCGGCGCTCTCGAGCAGCTTGTCGAAGCCCGTGCCGACGTGCTTGCTGCCGGTGAACATCAGGTGTTCGAACAGGTGCGCAAAGCCCGAGCGCTTCGGCGGCTCGTTGACCGGGCCGACGTGGTACCAGAGGTTGACGGCCACCAGCGGAAGGGCTGGGTCGCGGTGAAGAATGACCTCGAGCCCGTTGTCGAGCGCATACTTCTCGAACGGGATCTCGGGGACCTTGGTCGCCGGTGCGGCCCGAGCGGGCGAGGTGGAAAGGGCCAGGGCCAGAACGAGCGCACCACGGAAGGTCACGCCCGCACGTTACGCCGCCGGCCGCCCTCCCGGAATAGAGCAAGAAGTCGGACAGATGGCCTGGGGTCAGATGCGCCCAACTTGCCCGGCTGCCAGACTTCGCTACTCTCGGCCCCGAGCTGCGGGCACGCTCGGTCGGGGAGAGGTCACCATGTCGAGTCGGAGAGTAGCGCTGATCTGGATTCTGTTGGCGTCGGCGCTCGGCCCGGCGGTCGCGGTGAGCACCACCGCGGGGGTCGCAGAGGCTGCGCCCGGCGGGCAGTACCGACCCGGGATGCGCGTCCGCGCGAAGCGCACCTGCACGGTGCAGGGTTACGAAGTGAAGAAGGGCGTGGTGCTCTCGGTGGTCGCGGTTCAGACCGGCGACAAGGGCAAGACCGTCGCCGTCGACCTGAGCTTCTCGGGGATGACCATCAGCAACGTCCCGGCCGCGGTGGTCGACGGCTTGTTCACTCCGGCGTGAGCTTGGGCGTGGAGCCGGTCGGGACCGGGTCCACGCCGCCGAGCTCGCGCCACACCGCGTCGGCCCAGCGCCAACCGCCCGTCCAGCTGGGGTGCCGGCCATCGGCCATCCGCGGCAGGTCGAGCCGTGACGAGTCGAAATAGCGGCAGTGGCCCAGGTGCTTTCTGAGCACGTCGACGAACCCGGCGTCCTTCTTCCAGAGCGGCGGTCCGATCCACAGACACGGGCGGCCTCGGGTCTCGGTCACCATCTGTTCCACCGCCGCGCCGCGTCGCGCCGGTTTCGGGTCGAACAGCTCGTTCGAGCCGAGTGAAATCAGCACCAGCTCGGGGTCGTACTTGTACATCGCCTCGCGCAAGAGGCCCTTTCCGGCCCACTCGAGCGTGCTCGACGAGACCACCGTCTCGATGAAGTAGCTGCGACGGCTCGCGTCGAAGATCGGGCGAAGGTAGTTGCCCACCAGCGGCGCCATCGAGTCGCCGACGTGGAGCACCCGCAGCGCTTGCGCGGCCGGCACCGTCCCTCCGTCGCGATGAATGGCCAGCGGGCGGGCAGCCGCCGACGCGGGATCGGGCGCGGCAGTGGGGGCTGCTGGTGGGGCGGCGTCGCCGGGCGAGGCGTCGGGGCCCGCGGCGGCACGCGCGGTCGTCACCGGGCTCGCCTCGGGGGTACAGGCGGCGAGCAGAAGCAGGCCAGGCAGGGCGCGATGCACGTCGCCGGCATTGTCCCCCAAATCGCCGGACGGCGGGCAAGCTCCGAGCCGACGATTCCGCTATGGTCGCCCCGTGGAGCTGCAGAGGCTACCGAAGGTGGACCGGGTGGTGGACGCCCCAGAGCTGTCGGGCGTCCGCGGGACGCTGGGCAAGAAGGCCGTCACGGCGCTGGCGCGCAGCGTGATCGCCGAAGCGCGGAGTGCGGCGCTGGCGGGTGGCTCGCCGGCGACCCTGGCCGAGGTCGTGACCCGCGTGCGAGAGCGAGCCGAGGCCAGGCTGCGGGCCGGGCTCACCCCGGTGATCAACGCGACGGGCGTGATTCTGCACACCAACCTGGGGCGCGCGCCCCTGCCCAAGGCCAGCATCGAGCGGATCGCCGCCACCGCCGGGGGGTATTCGACCCTCGAGCTCGACCTCTCGACCGGGGTCCGCACGCGCCGCGGGGTCCACGCCGAGCTCGGCCTCGCGGAGCTGGTCGGCGCGGGAGACGTGGTGCTGGTCAACAACAACGCCGCCGCCGTCATGCTGGCCCTCTCGACGCTGGCCGCCGGGCGCGAAGTGATCGTGTCTCGCGGCGAGCTGGTGGAAATTGGCGGCGGCTTCCGCATCCCCGACGTGCTGGCGCGCTCCGGCGCGCGCCTGGTCGAGGTCGGCACGACCAACCGGACGCGAGTCGACGACTATGCCCGCGCCATCGGCGAGCGCACGGCGTGCCTGCTCCGGGTCCACCCGAGCAACTTCAAGATCTCTGGCTTCGCGGAACGGCCAGCGCTGTCGGAGCTGGCGAGCCTGGCCCAGTCGCGCCGCATCCCCCTGGTGAAGGACCTGGGGGGCGGCCTGGTCGTGGACTTGCCGGCCTCCGTCGCCGACTCGGAGCTCGCGCGCGAGCCCAGCGTTCAGGCCTGCCTGCGCGCGGGCGCCGATCTGGTCTGCTTCAGCCTCGACAAGCTGTTCGGCGGGCCGCAAGCCGGCGCCGTCGCGGGGCGCGCCGAGCTGGTGAAGGCGCTGCGCGACGATCCAATGGCCCGCGCCTTGCGGCTCGACAAGCTGGCGCTGGCCGCGGTCGAAGCGGTGCTGGACGCCTACCGTCGCGGGGCGCTCTCCGAGATCCCGGTGCACGCGCTGCTCGCGGCCAGCCTCGACGGGCTGGCCCGGCGAGTGGACGAATGGCGAGCAGCGCTCGGCGAGCTGGGCGCGGCCAGCGAGACCGTGCAGAGCGAAGGGGCAATCGGCGGAGGCACGCTGGCCGAAGCCCCGGTGGCCTCGGTGGCGCTGCGCATCACCGGCCGGCCTCCCGAGATCCTGGCCGAGCGCCTGCGCAGCGGCAGCCCGGCAGTGATCGGCCGGGTCGTCGACGGGGCGTTGCTGCTCGATGCCCGCAGCGTTTTTCCCGAAGAAGACCGGCTGATTGTCGCAGCGCTGCGGCGCGCGCTCGCCGAGTGACCGGCCGCGCTCGAAAGAACGTCCCTCCCGTAGTAAGCTGACTGCGTGGTGCGGCGCTTTTTGATCCTTCTGGGGCTTGGTTCGATGCTCTTGCCCGCCTTCGGTGGCTGCGGCGTCACCGAAGAGGGCGGGTTGAAGTCGGACTCGGGCGCGGGCGGCACCGACGGTGGCGGGGGCCTGGGCGGTGGCCAGTGCTTCCCGGGGTCCAAGGTCTGCCCCGATCCGAACAAGCCGAGCGAGCTGCTCTGCCTGACCTCCGACGACCCGAAGCTGGGCTGCAGCCAGGCCGCCTCGTGCGAGCCGTGCGCCGTGCCCCACGCCAGCGCGAAGTGCGACAGCGGCAGCTGTGCGGTGAACGAGTGCGACAACGGTTGGGCCGACTGCAACAACAGCCCGGTGGACGGGTGCGAGACCGACCTCACGGGTGACAAGAACCACTGCGGCAGCTGCGCCACCGACTGCGTGGCGTCGAAGGGCCCGGGTTGGATCTGCAAGGCCGGCGTGTGCGAGGTGAACGAGTGCTGCCCCACCGGTGCGCCGTCTTGCTTGACGCGTCGGGACTGCGACGGCGACAAGACCAATGGCTGCGAGGTCGACGTTGCCACCGACGTGACCAACTGCAAGACCTGCGGCAACGGTTGCGACCTGGCCAACGCGCAAGAGGCCTGCTCGCAAGAGGTGTGCGTGGTCACCACCTGCACCAGCGGGTTTGCCAACTGCGACGCCAACGACGCCAACGGCTGCGAAACCAACATCAACAGCGGCAACAAGCTCAACTGCGGCGCTTGCGCCAAGGCCTGCAACGAGAACCACGCCAGCGCCACCTGCCAGGGCGGGACCTGCAAGCTGGCCTGCAACCCGGGGTGGGGCAACTGCAACGGCAACGTCGAGGACGGGTGCGAGACCGACACCAACACCAGCCCGCTGCACTGCGGCGTGTGCGGCAAGGCGTGCAACCCCGCCAACGTGAACAACGCGCTCTGCACCGCGGGCGGCTGTGACTACGACTCGTGCAAGGTTGGCTTCACGGATTGCGACGGCAACAAGGCCAACGGTTGCGAGATCAACACCGCTCAGGACAAGAGCAACTGCGGCACCTGCGGCAACGTGTGCAAGGCGCCGTCGGGCGGCAGTGTGGTGTGCAGCGGTGGCTCGTGCGCAGAGAGCTGCGGCTCGGGGCTGACGAATTGCAGCGGGGTCTGCGTCAACACCTCGACGGACATCAACTATTGCGGCAACTGCACCACCAAGTGCACGCCCCCGGCCAACGGGAACGCGACCTGCGCATCCGGCGCTTGCGGCTTCACCTGTCAGAACGGCTTCCACAAGTGCGGCAACGAGTGCAAGGCGAACAACGACGCCACGGCCTGCGGCTCGGGCTGCGTCAATTGCCCCGGTCCGCCGGTGGGTTCCGGCACCCCCATCTGCACCACGGGCAACTGCAACTTCACTTGCACCAGCCCCACCTCGGGCAAGTGCACCGGCGGGCAGGCCGGCTGCTACAACTTCAACACCGACAAGAGCCACTGCGGCGGTTGCACCACGGTCTGCACCGACCCGGCCAACGGTGTGAACAACTGCGACACCGGCACCTGCAAGATCACCTGCAATTCGGGCTTCCACCAGTGCGGCAATGCGTGCAAGGGCGACACGGATCCAACGGCCTGTGGAACCACCTGCACCAACTGCCCGGGGCCGAGCTCGGGCACCGGTACGGCGATCTGCGCCACCGGGGCCTGCGACTTCACCTGTAGCGCCCCCACGCCGGATCGCTGCTCGGGGGCCTGCGTCGACAAGCAGACGGACAACAAGAACTGCGGCACCTGCGGCAACGACTGCACCGCGCAGGGCAAGACGTGCAAGACCGGCAACTGCGTCGGGACCCCGAGCGACGGCGGCGCCGAGGGCGGCGACGGCGGCTGAGCGCTGGCGATGAGCCGCTTCGAACGCCTCTCTGCGCTCGACTGCGCATTTCTCTATGCCGAGAGCCCCACCGCCCACATGCACGTGGGCTCGCTGTTGTTCTTCGAGGACAACGGCATCGGCGAGCGCGACATCTTCGAGCACATCCAGAGCCGGCTGCACTACGTGCCCCGTTTCCGGAAGAAGGTGCGGTTCGTTCCGGGGGGGCTTCATCGTCCGGTGTGGGTGGACGATCCGCACTTCGATCTGCGCTTTCACGTTCGCTGGACGGGTCTGCCCAAGCCGCGCGGTGAGCACGAAGCGCTGGCGCTGATGGGGCGGGTCATGAGCCAGCACCTCGATCGCCGCAAGCCGTTGTGGGAGATGTGGGTCTTCGATCTCGAAGACGGTCGCCGCGGCGTGATCCAGAAGACGCACCACTGTCTGATCGACGGGGCGAGCGGCGTCGACCTGGGTACGGTGCTGCTCGACTTCGCTCCCGACGCGCCGCGAACCACGCCGGAGCCGTGGTGCCCCGAGCCCGAGCCCAGCGACGCCGAGCTGACTCGGGACGCGCTGCTCGAGCTTCGGGAGCGGCCGCGTCAGCTGCGAGACGCCGCGCGCCGGGTCTGGGAAGATCCGGAAGCTCGCGAGCACCTGGCCGGCAAGGCGCGCGAGGTGATCGACGGCATCAAGTCGTTCGGGCGTGCGGCGTCGGAGCTCATGCCCCACACCAGCTTGAACTCGCCCTTGGGCGCGCACCGGCGCTACCAGGTCGTGCGGCTGTCCTTGGCCGACGTGAAACGTGTGCGCAAGCGCCATGCGTGCACGGTGAACGACGTGGTGCTGGCCCTGGTCACCAGCGCATTGCGCAAGCTGCTGCTCACTCGTGGCGAGAGCGTCGAAGGGCTGACCATGAAGGCCATGGTGCCGGTCAGCGTTCGCGACGCATCGCAGGCCCGGACCTGGGGCAACAAGGTGAGCATGATTGCGGCAGAGCTTCCGGTCGGGGAGCCCGACCCAGAGGCGCGGCTGGTCCGCCTCCGGGATCGCATGACGGATCTCAAGCGCTCTCGGCAGGCGGTGGGCGCCGACTTCTGGGTCCAGCTCGGTGAGTACGCCCCGCCGACGTTGCTCTCGCTGGTGGGGCGGGCAGTGGCCCTGCAGCGCATGGTGAACCTGGTCGTGACCAACGTGCCCGGGCCACAGTTCCCCCTGTTCCTGTGCGGTGCGCGCATGCTCGAGGCGTTCCCCTACGTGCCGGTGTTTGCCCAGAACCCGCTGGGTGTCGCCGTGCTGTCGTACGACGGGGCGCTGGGCTTTGGGCTCACCGGGGACTGGGACGCGGTTCCGGATCTGGACCTGTTCGCGACGGCGATCCGCGAAGCGCTGATCGAGCTCGACCCACCGGCGGCCGACTCGCCCGGGCCGGCGCGAAAGCGGCCCGGCAAGAAGCGGCGCCGGGCCGACTCACGCGCTTAGTGCGTCGAGCACGAAATCGAGCCGGTCTTTGCCGAAGAACAGCTCGTCGCCCACGATGCACACCGGCGCGCCGAACACGCCGCGCGAGCGCGCGGCCTCGGTCGCGGCGCGCAGCGCGTCTTTCACCTCGGGCGCTCCCGCGCGGGCGAGCACTTCGGGCGCGCTCTTGCCGAGGGCGGTGAGAAGCTCGGCCAGCACCGCTTCGTCCGAGATGTCCCGGTCGTCGACCCAATACGCCCGAAACACGGCTTCGACCCAGGTGCGCGGCGCGAGCGCCAGCTCGTCGCAGAGCAGCGCGACCCGCAGCGCACCCAGCGTGCTCAGCGGGAAGCGCGACGGGAACCGAAACGGCACGCCGTGCTTGCGGCTCCAACGTTCGAGGTCCTTCATGCTGGCGGCAGCTTTCTCCGGGGTCGACATGCCCGGGGTCATGGGCCCGCCCAAGAGCTTGAACAGCCCGCCCAGGAAGAACGGGCGGTACTCGATGCGGGCCCCCGCTCGCTCGGCGACGGCCGGCAGCATCATCGCGGCGAAATAGGCGTTGGGACTCGAAAAATCGAAGAACAGCTCTACCGTCTTTTGCGTCATGTGACCTCAGCGGGTGAGCTCGCGGGCGGCCGCGAGGATTTCATTCTCGTCGACGAGCACCAGGTTCGCGGCGTCCCCCAGCGGGATGTAGCTGTCGGCGCCGGCGACCCGAGCGAACGGGATCTGCAGCCCGGCATCGAGCACCGCGGCGGCCAGGGCTTCGGAGACGTTCCCGCTCTTGCGACACTCGTCCACCACCAAGAGCCGACCGCACTCGCGAGCGTGCTCCACCACCTGCCGCTCCGGAAGCGGCACCAGCCACCGCAGGTCGAGCACGCGTGCGCGCGCGCCCGTCTCTTGCTCGAGGCGCCGGGCTGCGCGCAGGCTCATCCACAGCCCGTTGCCGTAGGTGGCGATCACCAGATCGCGGGCCTCGGGCCGATAGACGCGGGGCTCGCCGAAGGCGGCGCCGGCGATCGGGGGCAGGGCGGCCCACTCGCCGTCGCCGTCGGCGTGCAGATCGCGCGTGTGATACAGGGCAATGGGCTCGATCACCACCACCACGCGGCGCGCCTGCTTCGCCAGCGCGAACGCGGTGCGGTACAGCTCGAGCGCGTCGTCTGCGCGGGCCGGGACGAGCACCGTCACGCCGGGGATGTCGCGGAGCACCGCCAGCGAGTTGTCGTTGTGGAAGTGACCCCCGAAACCTTTCTGGTACGCGAGCCCCGCGATGCGTACCACCATCGGGTTGTCATAGGCCCGGTCCGAGAAGAACTGCATGCTGGCGGCCTCGCCACGCAGCTGGTCTTCGGCGTTGTGCAGATAGGCCAGGTACTGGATCTCTGGCACGGGCAAGAGGCCTGCGGTGGCGGTGCCCAGCGCGAGACCCAAGATGGTCTGCTCGTCGAGCAGGGTGTTGAACACCCGCAAGCGCCCGAACTTGGCGAACAACCCCTTGGTGACGCCGTACACCCCGCCCTTCTTGGC